>Ga0116192_1000381_pt1 | contig 34322 bp, 32 predicted proteins | sample AD_UKC113_MetaG_FD_89876 | JGI IMG/M metagenome (GOLD analysis project Ga0116192, IMG submission 89876) | Active sludge microbial communities of municipal wastewater-treating anaerobic digesters from Hong Kong - AD_UKC113_MetaG | ecosystem: Engineered > Bioreactor > Anaerobic > Digestate...
CCAAGCTCTCGTCCAACAATGGTTAGGACTACTAGCGGCTTTATAATACCCATGTACAAATCCACAAGTAATTCCTGCTGCCCTGAACATAGAAACTAATAAATTTGACTGATCACAACAATTCCCTGAACCATCATAAAGCGTTTTATATGCTCCTTTCTGAGAATTATTATAGTATGAATACCTTATAACACTATTTACCCAATTAAATATAGCATTTGCCATAGCACCAACAGTATTAGCACTTGGATTATTAGCAAGGATAGAATTTACTCTTGCTACAATATCAGCATTAGTATAAGTCACTCTCCAACCATCTGCATAATTAAGATAGTCTCCCCAATATGTGGTTGGATATGTTATGGAGTACCACCCGCTTGCTGGATCAGAAGAACTTTGAGAAAAAGTTACTCCTGTTTGATTGGCTATTGTACTTCTTACTGAGGCAGCATCGCTCGAATTTACTGATATCCCTATATAATAATTCTGCACATTAGGTTGTTTTCTTATAGAAAGCCCGTAACTAGTACTCTTCCACGCTATATTAATGGCATTTCTTAATTTAGTAGTTGTTATGCCAAGGTATACTTTATCACTTGTTGCCGGCCATGAGAAGGGACCTGTCACTTGACTTACATTTACTGATGTAGGTAAAGCATTGTTATTCTGGGCATAATACCTTATAGTCTTCGCCATAGCATAATAAATTGCAACAGGTGAATATTGTGTACTGCCGACAGTAGAATAATTTGGCACATAACCATTGGCATCTATAAAATCAGCATTAGACTGTCCTTTTGTTAAGATGTCATCTTTAGTGAAGGTACCACTCATACTTCCTGTTGGTGTAGGAGGAACAGCCGTGCCTCGTATAATTTTTATGGTAGAAGGAGCCTGTTCTCCATTGTTTTTCAAATACCTCAACCAACGTGCCATCATATAATAAAACTCTGCTGCACTGACACTCCTTGTTTGACTGGCATCTATATAGCTCATATTAGGTATTTGATGATTGGTGTCAATATAATTTGCAGCCCTTATTGCTATATCCAAGAATTGAGTGTTCACTACATTGAGTGAATCAGTGTTAGTCGGGGGAACCAACGTTGCAGTCCATGTATCGGGTCCATCAATTTGTGTTATAGTAACAGAAGTTGGAAGAACATGATTATTCTGGGCATAATACCTTATAGTCTTCGCCATAGCATAATAAATTGCAACAGGTGAATATTGTGTACTGTCGACAGTAGAACAATTTGGTACATAACTATTGGCATCTATAAAATCAGCATTAGACTGTCCTTTTGTTAAGATGTCAACTTTAGTAAAGGTACCACTCATACTTCCTGTTGGTGTAGGAGGAACAGCCGTGCCCCGTACAATTCTTACCGGTGGAGGAGTAACTTGTTCTCCGTTGACTTTTAAATACCTCAACCAACGTGCCATCATATAATAAAACTCTGCTGCACTGACACTCCTTGTTTGACTGGCATCTATATAATTTACATTGGGTATTTTTTGATTGGTGTCAATATAATTCGCCGCACTTATTGCCATATCCAAGAACTTGGTACTTTCTATATTAAGCGAATCAACAATCGCAGGTCGATAAAATATAATGCTATCTATTTCCGTTGTTTTATATCTCCCCGTTATTTCTCCATCTTCTAATATAAATATGGTATCATTTTGAGCTTGAACTGTCCCTAAAAATACACTTAAAACAAAAAATATTAAAGATAATTTTTTCATAATATTTTATGTTATAATTTATTAAATTTTACGGTTTTAATACCTGCTTCAGTGCTTATTTTACAAATATATAAGCCTTTTGGTAAACCTGATACTTCTACTTGAAAAGCATCCTGTTTACAGCAAATAGTTTCACTGTGCACAATGCTTCCATTTAAGGAAATGATTTGAATGATTCCTGATGATACCTCAGAAGGCAATTGAATATTTAATACATTCTCCACAGGATTCGGAAACAATAAAACTTTTCCTTCTTCAGCCAATGGCTTTACTTCCGTTGAAATGTCAACAAAACTCATACAGCGAATATTGTTTAACAGATAACTATCTGAACTACCTGTTTTTTTGTTTACTACCAAATTACTTGAAGAAAAGGTGATTTTTCTAATATCCTGTAAAACGTAAGAAACTTTAGTCCCACTTTTTTGATTGATGTATACTTTTTGCTGCGCTGGTAATACCGTTGCTAACAAAAAACTCATCAACAATAAATTGATTTTTAATAACTTCTTTTTCATGCCTTAATCTTTTATTTGTTAAAATTAGAATTATATCGTTTTTAACATTTCGTCATTTTTATCTTAATTACAAAATCATCTTTCACACTTATTTTATAAAAAGATTTCAAAGATTTCTATTTTCCCAGCATTGATTTAAAATGTGAGTTTATAATATTCCAACAACTATCTGTTATATTTTCATATTGAAAAATAATTACTCCATGGGCGCCTCCTTCAAAAGCATAGTTTATTTGTTCCTTCATTTCAGTAGTTGATACTCCATCGAATGCTTGAAGTCCAGCAGCAATTTTACATGTTGGAACAACCCGCGTAATGGCATTTGAAGTGATAGACTTCAACCAATTGGTATTTTTATTATAGCTTTTAAAATAGGACATTGGAGCAATCATATCCAGCCAAGTTGAATGTAAAGCATAATTTTGTGCGTAATAAACATCGCCATAATTTGGATCTTCAGCACTTTCTGGCATAAAGGCAGCAGTTAATTCAAGAGTTGGTTTTACCTTTTCTATAATATCTCTGATAGCCGAAATATAATTTGAAATCACATTTTTTCTCATAGTTACCCATGCGACAACATCTTTATCCTGTTGTAAATATAAGTTAACAAAACCCTTCTCCTTAGCACTATATACATAATCTTTCTCTGTATTGAAAAAATTCAACAAACGCGTAGTATCACAACCTAACGAAGCAGCCTTTTTTAAAGAAAAAGGATCAAAAGAATACACCATATGACTATATCTGATATAGTCGAGATGAATCCCATCACAATTGAAATTGTTTACAAAATATCCAATATTACGCAGGACATATTCTTTATATCCCGGATAAAGAGGATTTACCCACCAGGTGGTATCCATTTGATATGGTTTGACACTTATCTTTGGATTAGGGCAATGGTAAACGTGAGCATCTGGATGGGAAGTTACATATACTTTGTCCTGAAACACACAATACCATAAATGAACTTTTATAGCTTTGGAATGTGCTTGAGTAATAAAGTTAGTTAAAATTGTCGGGTTAGTTTTTGTACCTCCTGTCCCTTTAACCAACAAATAAACATTATTTATATAATTATCAGCCAGTTTATTCACAATAGATGAAATATTTTCACTATTTAAAGAACTTCCATACATCCAACATCCTCTTATATGTTCTTCACCTGACATTTGAAAATCATATACAAATAACCAAATTCCTATAAATATAAATTTTACAATTTTTTGTTTCATTTTCACTACTGAAAGTATTTAATTTTTTACGATAAGAGATCGTTCAAAAATATATCACATTTTTTTTGTTTCTCAAATGATTTTTAAAATATTTTCACTTCTATATCACTAACTTCATAAGTTAAGCAATAACTATCTCATCAATATCATTTTTTTTGTAGCTTTCAACCCATCCATTTCTAAAGAATAAAAATAAATGCCATCAGATAGCCCATTCCCATTAAAATTAACATTATAAAAATCTGGAGACATATTTTGATTAATCAAAGTCATTATTTTCTTTCCCATTGCATCATATACAGTAAGTGAAACCTCACAAGGTTTTGCTACTTGAAATTTAATAACCGTACTTGAACTAAATGGATTAGGATAATTCTCCAACTTGAAAAAATCAGCAGAAACATTTGTTACAGCAGATAATGACTGGAAACGATTTTTGATAACATTCCACTTATTATTATCCGTTATATCTTCATACTTGAAAATAAGTACACCATGTGATCCTCCTTCGAGAGCATATACGATTTGTTCATCCAATTCTGTTGCAGTGACACCACCAAAAGCTTGGAGACCAGCAGTAATTTTACATGTCGATACAACCCGATCGATGGCATTTGAAGTTATTGATTGCAACCAACTGGTAGGTTGGTCGTAACTTTTAAAATAAGACATAGGAGCAATCATATCTAACCACGTAGAATGTAAGGTATAATTCTGGGCATAATGTACATCAGAAGAATTAGGATTTCCAACACCTTCAGGCATAAAAGCTGCTGTTAATTTAATCCCAGGTTTTACCTTTTCTATGGTATCTCTGATAGCAGATATATAATCTGAAATGGCATCTTTCCTCATGTTTACCCATTTTACAACATCAGAATCTTTCTGTGAATATAAATTTACAAAACCACTTCCTACTGCGTATATCTGATAATTTAACGAAGTATTAAAAAAACTCAAAAGGCGTGTAGTATCACACCCTAAATCTGCCGCTTTCTTTAAAGAATAAGAGTCAAAGGAATACACCAAGTGACCATATCTGATATAATCAAGATGAATACCATCACAATCAAAATTATTTAAGAAATAACCAATATTGTTCAACACATATTCTTTATATCCTGGATAAAGTGGATTAACATACGATTCGCTATCCATTCGATAAGGTCTGTTATATCCTGCAGCTGGATTTGGACAATGGTAAACACGCGCATCGGGATGTGATATTAAATAAACATTATCCTGAAATACACAATACCACAAATGTACTTTAATAGATTTAGCATGCGCTTGAGTTATAAAATTAGTTAAGATGGTTGGATCAGTTTTGGTTCCATTCGTACCTTTTACTAAAAGATAAACCTCATTAGCGTAATTATCTGACAATTTATTTACAATAGAGGTAATATTTGAATTTGTTAATGAACTCCCCCACATCCAAAATCCTCGCGTTGGTGTATTTGCGAATAGCTGATATTGAAATAAAGCAGCAAATGCAACTACCAAAAATAAAAATTGTGTCTTTTTCATACTATTTAATTTGATTCACATTATTAATTTATTATATTTTTTAGTTTTTAATTATCTTCCGCCATATTGTCTTCTCTTCGTCATATATTTGTAAAATATAGATGCCTGTCAAAAAAAAATCAATATTAATTTCATTGATACCATTCATCAAATAGTTTTGTGTCAAACACTCGCCTAAAATATTAAAAACTTTCATTTTTAATTTTTTTTCTTCTCCACAATCGATGTATATCTTACCATTTGAAGGATTAGGATATATTTTTATTGATTTATTAATATTAATGATAAGTGGAGTAACAACAGGATTTTCTAATGCACGTTTACATTTTTGTAACTCTCCTAAGACTCTGTTAGCACAATTTGCTTCATAAGTTAACATCGAATTTACGGGCAAAACAGGCAGTGAACGAATACTATCTAAATATTTCTTTGATCTTAGCAAAACGGAATCTTCGATATGAAACAACAAAGACCATAAGCCACCACCTTGACCATTGCTTAATTTAAAAGAATTAATATAATCAGTAAAAGAAGAATTATCAAACAATAAATCTCTTATTTGCAGTGCTTCATCACATAAAGCGGAAGTATTGGAGTTTTCTCTTACTTCAATTGGTGTATTCCCCACTGGCCATAAGGGGAAAGCTATGCTTGTTGCTGGCTGCCCCAGTATTGTCCACATAGTACTTAATCGTCCATTTTCTGATGGCTTCACGCCTTGAATAACGGTTGCTGATACAGAAGAAGTACGACAAATGCTTTTTTCACAATAAATGTAGCCATAAGGAACGCCACCTGCCCAAATTCCTTCATAAGGAACATTCACGGGATTACTATTATCATCTGAAAAATCACGCATCTGATATCTTAGAATGCTTTTAAAATTAAGTGAATCGCCCTGCCAGAAATTATTAATGAGGGTATTGGATCGATTATATCTTTCAATGCCAGTTGTTCCTCCTCCCCTGATAGAAAAATTGGTTCTTATAATATAAGGAGTTGAACCTGTAGCGGCAAATTTATAATAAACACTTCCCCCTGTTTCAAAAATAGCAGCAGCACCAGTGGTATCCATTACGGCAAAATTTGCGCATGTAGAGCGTCCTGTTTTATTGGTACTTTTCAAATAATTTTCAAATTCAGTTACTGTTTTACAACTCCCAAGTACAGTCTTCATCAATGCTCCATTACCAATTCCTTGTTTATTAGTAGGCAAATCAGAAATAGCAGAATTAATAATCGCAAAACCATGTTCATTGACTCCCATCCAAGCTGATCCAGTATCTTCTGCATTTGCTACATAGAGAAATTTATAAGTGGTACCTGTTTCATATTTTACTGTGTTATTTGGTGCAGAAATGTAGTCGCGTGTTTTCCACAATAGTGGTCTTCCATCAGAGGTGGCACTTCCCAAGGCCACACCAATGGTACACTCTTCTTGCCCTTTTAAAGGTATACCTTGAAAAAGACAAAACATTAAAAAAATAAATATATATTTTAACTTCTCTTTCATTTTAGTTAAATGAGCTTATTTAAAGTACTTTTATTTAACCTCTGGAAAATTCTACTCCTTAATAAGATTAAAATCAAATTAATCCTCTACTTTAACAAATCATATTTTTATAAAAACCTTTTTTTGATACAACCAATAACATATGTACCACAAAAAAACCCAGACCACTATATCTGTCATTATTTTAAAAGTAAGATGACCTCCACACTCAAAAAGAGCTTTTGTAAAAGGAACACAAATATTCCTCAAAAATTCAGCCCCTCCAATAGAGAAAAAAAGATAAATAAATATGCAATTCATGCCTACTATGACAAAGAAAGAAGAACCTTTGACAAATATTTTTTTAATATCAATCAGCCAGTAACAAAAACAAAAAGCAAGAATTGTCCAACCACCGCTAACCAGAACAAAGGAAGAAGTAGCAATTCTCTTTATAATAGGAGTAATATTGGAAAAATCAATCGCATAACCTACTAATAAACATATCAAGCCAGCGATTGCCATACTCCAAATTTTTCTTTTTGCTGACTTTTTACTCATTAAAAGCTGGCCGCAAAGAACGCCCCATACAGTATGTGCCGTAGTAGGTATAGCATTTATTGTTGCCCAACGACTCGTTCTATCAACACCTTCGATTTTATTATTTACCCATGCACCAAGGTTGTGATAAGGTTCCCACGGTTGATTGAATCCTGCAACAAGAAAAAAACGATAAGCCAAATCAGTCACTAAAAGAAGTACAATTGTAAAACCTATTTGAAAGGAGACACTTTTATTCCTTATTAAATAAGCTAATAAATAAGCTACTCCTAATTGGCAAAGAACATTTTGGAATCTATAGACGATTCGTCCTGCATCGATGCAATAAATTGCCCAACCACATAAAAATAAGATAATAGACCGTTGAATGGCATGTTTAGTAAGCTCTCTATTTGATTGTCCTTTCTTTAATCTGCTTGCAACTGAAAAGGGAATCGCTACTCCCACAATAAACATAAAAAATGGCTGAATTAAATCCCAAAAATACAAACCATGCCATGGGTGATGATCAAGGTGAATGCTTATAAATTGCATTATGCTACTATTAATCTCTCCAATATGTTTATAAAGACCTGTGCTTTCACCCATGAGAAGAAACATAGTAAAACCACGAAAAAAATCTACGGATTTTACTCTGTCGAGAACTGGTTTATTTGTTTGATTGAGATCGTTTTCCATTGATAAGGTGAATTAAACAATAAACCTTAATTATCCGAGACAGTATTTTTCAATACTGTCTCGGATAAATCCACAAACAACACAACACTAAATCTTACAATATCTTACCATCAATCACATCACCTCACCTCTATTTTACTAACATCATTCTTCTTGTTGTATGGGAGCCATCCATCTCCAACTTGTAAAAATAAACTCCGCTGGATAAATCCTTGGCTTCAAAATTCACTTGATAAGTACCTGGTAATTTGTTTTCATTAACTAATGTTGTAACTTTTCTTCCCACTGCATCATATATCTTTAATGAGACACGGGAAGGTTTTTTAACCTGGAAACTAATTGTTGTTACGGAGCTAAACGGATTGGGATAATTTTGATTCAATATTAACACATCGGCAGAAATATCTTCTAACCCTGAAAATGTGCCAAAACGATTTTTAATTATGCTCCAATTAGCAGAATTTTTTATATCATCATATTTATTAACAATTACCCCATCTGAACCACCGTCCAAAGCTTTTCCTATTTGGGTATCTAATGAAGTAGCATCAATTCCTGCATAAGTTTGGATAGCGGTAACTACTTTGCAGTTGTTCCCATCTGCCGTAGCAAAACTTTTGGCTGTTGCGGTGAGTGTTTGTATCCAATCCACGGGTTTACCATACGAAATAATATAAGCTGTAGGGGTAATTTGATCTAATAGCTTAGCATGGATAGTATAGTCTTGTCCGTAATGAACCCAACCAAAATCTAAACTTGTAGTTTCTGCACTTTCTGGCATAAAAAATGCTGATAATTTGAGACCTGGTCTTACATGGTCCATCGTATCCCTTATAGCAGTTAAATATTCAGAAATAACTTCTTTTCTCATATCAACCCATTTAACCACATCAGGATCAGGATTTTTTCTATATAAATCAATAAAACCATTATTGTAGGCATAAGTATTATAATTAGCTTCTGTGGTGAAAAAACTTAACAAATGGGTGGTATCACAACCTAAATCAGCAGCTTTTTTTAAAGACCATGGATCAAAAGAATAAACAAAATGAGTGTAACGAAGATTATCCAAACAGATTCCGTCACAATCATAAGTTTCAACCAACCAGGCAATATTATCCATTACATAATGCTTATAGCCAGGATACAGCAAATTAACAAAGGGACTAGCAGAGCTCATGATATAAGGTCTCAAACTAACACCAGGTTTTGGACAATGATAAACATAAGCACCAGGATTTTCAGCAAAATAATAATTATCTGTCAATACTATGTACACCAAATTTACTTTTATGTTTTTTTCGTGAGCTCTGGTGATGAAATCGGTTAATTTGTTTTGAGCTGTGAAATCGCCACTTTCACCTTTTACCAAAACAAATACTTCATTAACATTATTAGTGGATAAAGTGTCTATCATGCCCTGATTGTTGTCTTTCAGTCGGCTACCACCTATATAAATGCCACCTGTTTCTGCATGAACTGATAAACTACCTGCAAATAAAAAAACAATTGCAGATAAACAGAAAATGAGTTTTGTAAGATTTGCTTTCATACTTTTATTATTTTAAAGTTAAACTTAGGGTGTCCAAAAAATCGTATTCTTATTTTTAAACACCCATTTATTTATTAATAATTATTTTTGTAAAATCATTTTTTTCACAGCACTTACCCCATCGTTGGTTTCCAATTGATAGAAATATACGCCATTGGGTAAATTTTTCCCATCAAAAGAAACTTTGTATGTTCCCGGAAGCATCTGTTGATTAACCAAAACAGATATTTTCTTCCCTAAGGCATCATATACATTGAGCGATACTACGCCGTTTTTGTTAATATGGAAAGTAATTTCTGTAGAAAATTTAAAAGGATTGGGATAATTTTGTCCCAGCATAAAAGCTTCAGAAATTATTTCTTTTTTACCAGTAATCAATCCTGCAAAAGAAATTTTTAATGCATCCCACATAGCTGTTGTTAAGTTATCATACTTTTCTAAAACTACTCCATAAGAATCATTGCTTACAGCATTTGTTATATTAGTAGTCAATGTTGATGCATCACTGCCTGTAAGAATTCTTGAAATTATTTGACAATTAGCACCACCCTGCGTAACCGCAGCCGCCGTTAAGGTCGAAATATTTTGACTAGCGCTTGATATATATGGATTGATTACATCTAAATATTGTGAATGAAGAGCATAATCCTGACCATAATGTACATGAGATGCCTGTGCATCTATTCCAGCATCAGTTGCATATGATGCCGATAGCTGAATACCAGACTTAATAGCAGTAATGGTATCGTGAATAGCTTGAATATATTCTGTAATTACTCCTTTTCTCATATCCACCCATTTTACTACATCAGGATCTCCGCCTTCGCCCGTGGTATATAAATCAATGAAATGAGATTGAGTAGCATAATATGCATAATTAGTCCGAAAATAACTAAATACTTGAGCTGTATCACAACCTAAACTTACTGCTCTTGCACAAGACCACTGATCAAAAGAATATACAAAGTGACTATAACGAAGGTCATCCAAACATATCCCGTCTGGACTGTAATTACGAACCAGGTTGCCAATTTCATGAGCTACTGAATCCATATATCCAGGATAAAGTAAATTTACAAAATTATTACTTGTAATGATTCTTGGTATGTAACTGACTCCTTGTTCGGGACATTTATACACATGAGCATTATTATGTCTGGAAAGAAAAGGTGGATCTTGGTTAACTGTGTACATTAAAGTTACTTTTAATCCTGCTGTCTTTGCGAGGGGGATAAAACTATTTAATTTAGCAGGAGAAGTTCTACCTCCACCTGCATCTTTTATCCAGAGATAAACTTCATTTACATTATTGTTAACAAGTTTATCTATAACAGTTTGATTCTCAGAACCTACTGTAGATAAATTGGATCCTCCCATACGGATACCTCTTGTTTTATCAGAAAAGGCAAACACTGAAATTTGAGAGCTCAATAAAATTGCCACAAGGCAAAAAATAATTTTTGTAAGTTTTGTTTTCATATTTTTCTTTTTTATAAATTATGAGAAATTAAGACACTTTAAAAATTAATTAAAACATTGATAGTTAAAATTTTTAATAACATACATTTAACATTTTTTGAGAAAAAACTTCTTAACGATGCTGATGCTCTTCATCTTTTTTTCTTGTGAGCAAAAAATATCCATCAAAAATTTTACTTCTTAGCGAGTTATGCTGTCGCATTTAATTGTTTTATTAAATTTGAATTTTTCCATAGGCAATTCATTTTGAAGTTTTAATAATTAGGTTAATTAAAGTATTTATTACTAAAAACTTATCTTTCGGAGAGAAGCTTACTTTTTAAAAATTTTTGCAACTACAAAAAACAATAAACAAAAAAACTATTTTTATATTTACTTCCTACTTTATAATAACATCAACGAATGAACATAAAAAATCCACCAAAAAAATTTAAAAAATGAAAAAGAAAAACCAACAAATTGATTTAATAAAAAATTTTTAGCTAATTCCAACTAGTTTTCAAAAATAAAGAATAATTTAAGAAAGAGTATTTCAAGGTGTGCGGATACAAGATGCGTGGGTGGAGTGCGAGGTACGAGTTCTGAGTTTGGAGTTTGGTGTTTTAAACATTTAGTTGATAATCAAATGTTTGGAGTTTTTAATAGAGACATTTCATGCAACGTATATCGAATTCCCAGTAGGACCCTTAGTTTGCAAATGTCCTATTATTTTCAATTTTCTTTAGTCAAATTATAATCTTGAAGGAAAGTTTTAAAAATTTAGTGTAATGAACCTGCAATAAGATCAAGAATTTGATTCGTAATACTTTCTTGACGAAATTTGTTGTATTGAAGTGAAAGTTCCTGTAATAATTTATCGGCATTATCAGTAGCAATTTGCATGGCTATGGTGCGAGCTGCATATTCTGAAGCCTGAGCTTCAAGTGCTGCAGCATAAATATGATAGCGTAAAGCCAGCGGAATTAATTTATTTTCAATATCTTCAACGGAAGGTTCAATAATATAATCATTGCGCAATTCTTTCCCATGCCTGTATTTGATTTCAATAGGCAAGAAAGTGTCAGCAGTCATTATTTGAGAACTTTTATTGACATAATGAAGATAAATAACTTTCACCCGATCAATTTCATGGTTGAGAAACATATCTGTTAAAGTATCTGCAATTGGAGCAGTATTTTCAAAAGTAGGCTGAGCAGCAATCTCTTCAAAATCGCCTGCAATTTTTAAATTCCTTTTTTTACATGCTTGTGAAACTTTCTTTCCTATAGGGAAAATTAAAATGTCTTCTTTTCTTACATCTCGATGAGTAACAATGGATTGCTCCATTCGTTTAATCATATTGGAATTATAATTGCCACACAACGAAGAATTTGAAGCAAAAACTACAATGGCTACATGCTGAACATGTCGAATATCAGTATAAGGTGAAAAAGTTTGAATTTGGTTACTTAAATAATTACGTAAAATCTCTGATAAAGCTTGTTGATAAGGTAAAAAACTGTTTATGGCTTTTTCAGCTTTCATCAGCTTAACCGAAGAAACCATTTTCATTGCCGAAGTTATCTTTTGCGTAGATCTTACAGACTGTATCCTATTTTTTAATTCCTTTAAAGTGGGCACGTATAAAAAATTTTAATTTGAAAATTAGTAGTTTACCAAATCAACGTTTCATTAAGTGAAAAACAAAAGCCATATTTTAAGATAGAATATATTTATGTTCCAATTTGTGCTTGTGCTCTTTGAGCTGCTTCCTCAATAAGAGAAGAAATCTTGTCATCAAAATTTCCTTTTTTAATTTCGTTCAAAACCTCTTCTTTGTAAGAATATTCCAGAATAGTCAAAAATTTATCTTCAAAATCTTTCACTTTATCTAAGGGAACATCGGCTAATAATCCATGCGTACCACAATAAAGAATAGCAACCTGTTTTTCTACTGAAAGAGGCTTATGCAAAGATTGAATCAAAAGTTTTGTGTTTTTTTGACCTTTATCAATAGTCATAGCTGTTACGGCATCCATTTCGCTGCCAAATTTGGTAAATGCTTCCAATTCACGAAATTGTGCCTGATCGGTTTTTAATGTTCCGGCTACTTGTTTCATAGGTTTTATTTGAGCATTACCACCAACTCTGGAAACAGAAATTCCTACGTTAATAGCCGGACGAACCCCTTCATTGAATAAATCAGTATCCAGAAATATTTGTCCATCTGTAATAGAAATAACGTTTGTAGGAATATATGCCGAAATATCGCCAGCCTGTGTTTCAATAATGGGTAATGCCGTCAGCGAACCGCCGGCTTTTACTTTTCCTTTCAGGCATTCGGGCAAATCGTTCATTTGTTCGGCAACTTCCTGCTGGGCAATAATTTTTGCAGCCCGTTCCAATAAACGGGAATGCAGATAAAAAATATCGCCAGGATAAGCTTCTCTTCCGGGTGGACGACGAAGAATCAATGAAACTTCTCGATAAGCGACAGCCTGTTTGGACAAATCGTCATAAATTACAAGAGCATGACGGCCTGTGTCGCGAAAATATTCACCAATAGCAGCTCCTGCATAAGGTGCAAGATAGCGTAAGGCAGCCGGGTCAGAAGCATTTGCTGCTACTACGATTGTATAACTCATGGCTCCATATTCTTTCAGTGTATTTACCAGCGAAGCAACAGTAGAACCTTTTTGACCAATGGCTACATAAATACAGTAAACAGGATGGCCGGCTTTGAAATTATCTAATTGATTAATAATCGTATCAACGGTAATACTTGTTTTTCCTGTTTGACGGTCGCCAATAATTAATTCACGTTGTCCACGTCCGATAGGGGTCATGGCATCAATAGCCTTCAAACCTGTCTGTAATGGTTCTGATACTGGTTGACGGAAAATAACGCCCGGCGCTTTTCTCTCCAATGGCATTTCAAAAAATTCTCCTCCAATGCTTCCCTTCCCGTCAATCGGCACACCTAAAGGATTAATTACCCGACCAAGCATTTCTTCGCTCACATTGATGGAAGCAACCCTACCTGTTCTTTTAACGGTAAAACCTTCTTTTACGAGATATGTTGGTCCCAGCAAAATTGCTCCCACATTATCTTCTTCAAGATTCATTGCAATAGCCATTACCCCATTTTCAAATTCAAGCAATTCATTCGCTCCTACATTCGTCAACCCATAGATTCTTGCTACTCCATCACTCACTTCAAGCACTTCCCCAATTTCATCGTACTGAACGTTTATATCAATTTGTTCAAGCTGTTTTTTCAGTAGCTCTGATATCTCACTTACTTTTATGGCATTCTCAGGCATATTTTTATCTCCAAATTTTATAATGATATAAATTTTTTATTCAAAGGAAGGAAAAAATTAATTCAAATTTAAAAACGTTCCTTCCATCAATTTTTTATGAATTTTATTCAACTGGGTGGCTAAACTTCCATCCCATCTTACATCGCCTATCTCTAAAATAAATCCTCCAATGATTTTGGGATCTATTTCTTTTTCAACAATCAAATCTTTAAGAACTAATTTTTTAATTGAATCTATTAATTTCTTTTCACTTTCCTGTCCAATGGGAAAAGCAATCTTCAGCTTGACAATACATAAATTTTTATGTTCATAATATACATCTAAGTATTTTAGCACAATGTTTTGCAAATAAGCTTCTCTTTTATTATTGAGAATCAACTCGATAAATCTTTCAAACACAATATCTACTTCTCCGCCATAAGCGGTAACGATAAGTTGTTTTTTTAACTCTCTTTTTAACAAAGGATTTCTAAGAACTGTATTCAATTCTCTATTTAAAGAGAATGATTTTTCCAGAATCTTCATCCCTTTATAGATTTCATCTTCCATTTTATAGTCGGAAGCAAATTCATATAATGCCTGTGCATATCGCGAAGCAATTAAGCCAGTTTTCATTTTAGAGTTTAAGATTTATTGATTTTCATTTCGTCAATCAAACGGTCGATGATTTGCATTTGTTCTTCTTTGTTCCTCAATTTAGTTCTCAATAATTTTTCAGATATAACTATTGACATATCAGCCACCTGTCGGCGAATATCCTCTAAAGCGGCTTCCTTTTCCTTTTGAATGTTCTCTCGTGCTTCCTGCAAGATTTTTTCTGCTTCTTGTGAAGCTTTTTCTCGTGCATCATTCAACAATGATTCTTTTAATTGAGCGGCTTCTTTCATAATTTTTTCATGTGCTTGATGAGCTTCATTAATGATTTTTTTACCTTCCAATTTTACATTTTCTAATTCATTACGAGCTTTCTCAGCTTCAAGTAATGATTCTTCAATGTATGACTTTCGTTTCTCAATCATTTGAAGAATGACGGGAAAACCAAATTTTGCGAGAATAAGAACCACTATCCCGAATGAAAGAAGCATCCAGAAAACTAAACCACCATCAGGAGTTAAAAGTGACATAATACTCTTTATTTAAAAAAATAAACCAACATTAAACACGCTGAAGTGCTTAATTTTAGAAAAAAATTTAAAGAATAAATCCACAAACTACAATTGCAAATAAAGAAACTCCTTCAATAAGAGCAGCAGCAATAATCATACTCATTCTAATATCAGAACTCATTTCGGGCTGGCGTGCAATACTTTCCATTGCAGAGGTACCAATTTTTCCAATTCCAGAACCTGCTGCAATGACTGTAAGACCTATTGCTAAGGCAGCTCCCAATTTTGCCAAAGCATCAAGAGTAGCTACTTGTAATAAAATCGATAATAACATCATAACTTTTTATTTTTAAATGATAAATTAAAAAATTTATTAATAAATGATAAACAAATTTTGTTTTTCAAATAACTTTATACTTGTTCAGTGGCTTCCACCGCTGAAATTTTATGTGGTGGATCCACTCTTGCCAATCCAATAAATAACGCCGATAACAAAGTAAAAATATAAGCTTGAATATAAGCGATTAACAATTCAATCAAATCTATAAATACGGTGAAAATGACTGATAGAGCAGACATAGTTACATTGATGGTTGTCCCCAATTTTACTGTAACAAACACCAAACAAACCAATCCTCCTACGATAGAATGCCCTCCTACAATATTAGCAAAAAGACGAATCATCAAAGCAAAAGGCTTGGTGAAAATCTCAATAAACTCTATTACTGGCATTAAAGGAATAGGAACTTTTAGCCAGACAGGTACTTCTGGCCAAAATATTCCTTTCCAATATTCTTTTGTCCCAGATATGTTTACTACAAGGAAAGTACAAAGTGCTAATGTAAAAGTAATTGCAATATTTCCTGTTACAGTTGCACCAAATGGGAAAAATGGAATCAATCCCATCAAGTTGTTGAGAAAAATGAAAAAAAATAGAGTGAGCAAATAAGGTGCATATCGCTTGTAATCTTTCTCAATACATTGTTTTATAACCCCTTCATATATATCCATAATAAGCATCTCCATAAGAATCACAAAACCCTTTTTTGGAAAGATTCCTTCTTTTTTATAATAATGAGCTATACTCAAAATTAAAATTGTCAGTAAAATACAATTGAAAATAAGTGCAGTAGCGGTTTTTGTCAAAGAAATATCCAATGGTCTGATTTCTTTTCCATTTTCGTCAAGTTCCACAATTTTATCCTTGTATTTTCCTTCCTTAGCAATATAAAATCCTTTATAAACAGGAAATTCTTTAAATTTAGAAGACATAAATATGTGCCATCCGGATGTTTTGCTGTGAACAATTACCGGCAGAGGAACAAAAATTGGCTTATTGTCCCATGTCGTAATGTGCCATTCGTAAGAATCGGTAATTTCAGACAAAATAATCTCACGCACATTGATTTCTTTCTGATTTTCTGAAACCTTCTCAGGTGCAGCATTTAACCGAAACAAGGTTAAAAATAAAAAACAAAAAATATATATTAAATATCTTTTCATTTCTTTTGACGAGCATATTGTTTTTCAATCTGATAAAAAGAAAAAGTTTCAAAAATCAAATAAAATAGATAATAAGCTCCAAATACTACTACAAAAGGTTTGATTGCTACTTTAAAAGCTAATAGATAAATAAGAGCTACTATCCCCCACACAATTATTTTTGAAAGTTTTAAAATTAAAAATATATTTACCTGCTTTATAGAAGATGCCTGGGCATATTTTTGTAAAACAAAAAATAATACTATGCCTGATAAATAAAACAATATCGGCAAAAAAGAATAAAACCTAAATATTGGTTGTTGAAAAATTTTTTCTGTCAACCAACAAAAGAAAAAACCTAAAAACAAAGTCATTAAAGTGTAAATGACAATTATTTTATGATTTTTTTTCATTTTCATCAAGTAATTCAACGCAAATGATAACGTTATTATTGCTTACTTCTACTAATCCATCTTCAATAGAAAGCTTTGAAATTTCATTTTTATCCTTATTCTTAAAACTGATTACACCTTTTACCAACAACGAAATTATGGGAGCATGATGTTCAAGGATAGTAAAAGGACCTAATATACCAGGTACAGTAATCGATGACACTTCTCCATTAAAAAAAATTTTTTTAGGTGTAACAATTTTTAATTTCATTTATTGATACTCTCTATTTTGAATATTTTATTTGCATCATGTGCTTTTCTGAACAATTTATGACCTTTGTCAATGGCATCCTTAATAGTTCCAACATTTAAGAAAGCCATTTCAGGAAGGTCATCAAGCATTCCATCTAAAATAAGCTTAAATCCATGAATCGTTTCTTCGATAGGAACCATTACTCCTGGCACCCCTGTAAAATTTTCTGCCATAAAAAATGGCTGGGAAAGGAAACGTTGCACTTTCCGAGCTCGCTGAACAGTCAGACGGTCTTCTTCTGAAAGTTCTTCCATACCTAAAATAGCAATAATATCCTGTAATTCTTTATTTCGTTGAAGAATTTGTTTTACTCGCTGGGCTGTTTCATAATGTTCTTCACCTACAATTTGGGGGTCAAGAATTCGCGACGTAGAATCCAAAGGATCAACAGCAGGAAAAATTCCTAATTCTGCAATTTGCCGACTTAATACAGTGGTAGCATCCAGGTGCGAAAAGGCAGTAGCTGGAGCTGGGTCTGTTAAGTCATCTGCTGGTACATATATAGCTTGTACCGAAGTAATAGAACCATGTTTGGTAGAAGTAATTCGTTCCTGCAATAATCCCATTTCCGTAGCTAAGGTGGGTTGATAGCCCACCGCAGAAGGCAAGCGTCCCAACAAAGCAGAAACTTCAGAACCGGCCTGGGTAAAGCGGAAAATATTGTCGATAAACAATAGAATATCTCGATTTTCACTTTCTTCGCTATCGCGGAACGATTCTGCCACGGTCAGTCCCGATAATGCCACAGAAAAACGTGCTCCAGGCGGTTCATTCATCTGTCCGAAAACTAACGTAGCTTGTGAATTTTTCAATTGCTCGTAGTCAACTTTTGATAAATCCCATTTCCCATCTTTCATGGCTTTATTGAATTCTTCGCCATAATGGATAACACCTGCTTCGACCATTTCACGCAACAAGTCATTTCCTTCACGGGTACGTTCACCAACACCAGCAAAAACAGAATATCCTTTATGTCCTTTGGCTATGTTATTAATAAGTTCCATTATAATAACAGTCTTGCCAACACCAGCCCCACCAAAAAGACCAATTTTTCCACCTTTTACATAAGGTGCCAGCAAGTCGATAACTTTAATGCCTGTATATAAAATTTCATCAGTCGTTGTAAGTTCTTCAAATTTAGGAGGCTCACAATGAATAGGAGAAACATTATTTTTACTCAAAGGAATTAAACCATCAATGGGTTCACCAATTACATTTAATAATCGTCCTTTTACTTGATTTCCAATAGGCATAGAAATAGATCTTCCCAGATCAATTACTTCCAATCCACGGCGTAAACCATCAGTAGAATCCATCGCTATGGTTCGAACAATATTCTCACCGATATGTTGCTGTACTTCTAATATGAGATTTTTTTCATCAGGAAGTGAAATGCTTAAAGCATTATTAATAGGAGGTAATTTATACTCATTTTTCTCATCGAGAGGGAAAAAAACGTCCACTACCGGACCTATAACTTGCCACACTTTCCCCTTTATTGTTGACATTTTTTACAAAAAATTTAATTTTTATTCTCATTCTCAAAAATTGTGGCAAATGTAGCCAAAACTTTGTTCCTAAGTAAAAAAGAATGTTTAAATATGCTCAAAATTATTCATTTTAATGTTAAAAATTTTGTCCCTCAATCTAACTTTAAAACAGCCAAAAATGCTTTTTGTGGAATTTCTACCGAACCAATTTGCTTCATTTTTTTCTTACCTTTTTTCTGCTTTTCTAATAATTTCCTTTTACGAGTAATATCGCCTCCGTAACATTTGGCTGTAACGTCTTTTCTGACTGGTTTTATAGTTTCTCTTGCAATAATTTTTGAACCAATGGCGGCTTGAATAGCAATTTCAAACTGTTGTCGCGGAATCAGTTCTTTTAATTTTTCGCACATCCGTCGTCCCAATGTCATAGCATTATCTGTGTGAATCAAAGAAGAAAGAGCATCTACCGGCTCACCATTGAGAAGAATATCCAACCTTACCAGCCTGGAAGGACGATAACCATTCATGTGATAATCGAAAGAAGCATACCCTCTTGAAATACTTTTAAGCTTATCATAAAAATCAAAAACAATTTCACCTAATGGCATGTCATAAATCAGTTCAATTCTATTTCCAGAAACATAATTCTGTTTGATTAATTCGCCGCGTTTTCCTAAACAAAGAGTCATTATCTGTCCGATAAACTCAGTAGGCGTAATGATGGAAGCTATGATGTATGGTTCTTCAATATGATCAATCAAAGCAGGATCGGGCATACTCGCAGGATTATTTACTTCTATTTTTTCTCCTTTTTTGGTATAAACCCAGTAAGAGACATTTGGTACGGTAGTAATGACATTTATATTAAATTCTCTATCGAGACGTTCCTGAACAATTTCCATGTGCAACATACCCAAAAAACCACACCTAAAGCCAGAGCCTAATGCTACGGAAGTTTCAGGTTCAAATGTCAATGAAGCATCGTTCAATTGCAATTTTTCTATTGAAGAGCGTAAATCTTCAAAGTCTTCTGTGTCAATTGGATAAACACCAGCAAAAACCATAGGCTTTACTTCTTCAAAACCTGCTATTGCTTCCTGACAAGGACGCTTTACATGGGTAATGGTATCGCCCACCTTTACTTCTCTTGAAGTTTTAATTCCTGAAATAATATAACCCACATTACCTGCACTTAAACTTTCCATTGGTAGAAAATTAAGTTTCAAAACGCCAATTTCATCAGCAAAATATTCTTTCCCGGTCGAAACGAATTTAACCCAATCGCCTTTGTTGATTGTTCCATTTACAATTTTAAAATAAGCAATAATTCCGCGAAAAGGATTAAAAACAGAATCAAAAATCAAACATTGCAGGGGAGCATCTGGATCACCTTGTGGAGGTAAAATACGAGTTACAATGGCTTGTAGAATTTCTTCAATACCGTAACCTGTTTTTGCACTGGCACGAATAATTTCTTCACGGCTGCAACCTAACAATTCCACTATTTCATCTTCAACTTCATCAGGTCTGGCACTGTCCATATCTATCTTGTTAATCACAGGAATAATTGTCAAATTATGATCCAGCGCCATATAGAGATTTGAAATGGTTTGTGCCTGAATACCCTGTGTAGCATCTACCACCAGCAAAGCTCCTTCGCTTGCAGCAATGGAACGCGATACTTCATAAGAAAAATCTACATGCCCCGGCGTATCAATCAGATTTAAAATATATTCTTCTCCACCGTATTGATAATTCATTTGAATGGCATGACTTTTTATAGTGATTCCCCGTTCTCGTTCCAGCTCCATATTATCAAGCACTTGATCATGAAGTTCTTTGCCAACAACAGTATGAGTATATTCCAGCAAACGATCGGCTAACGTGCTCTTACCGTGGTCAATATGAGCTATGATACAAAAATTTCGGATAGTCTTCATTAGTTTTTATTTTAAACACAAAATTACAAAAAAACAAGGAAATAGGAAAGTGGCAATTTTGAGGTAAAGAACTGATTTTTGCTTGATTTATATAAAGCTTGCTGAGTAAAATATTTTTACTTGGAACTCGATAGACGTTTCAGGAAATATCTCTATTAAAAACTTCAAACTCTTGACTATCAATTAAATATTTAAAACTCTAAACTCGAAACTCTTTCTAAAATTATTTTTTAATTTGTCTTTAAGCTTTAACTTTTGAACAGAAAAGTTTAATTTTGCAATTACCTTTTATGATGATTGAAAATGAAAAAATATCTTTTTTACCTGTTTTTTGTCACTTTTTTTGTTGCTTGTGACGACTTGAATGATAAAACTGTTTCTATTGCATTTCCTGAAAATACCAATGAAATAGGACGACTTTTTGTACTATCGGAAGGTCTGTACAATCAAAACAACAGCACTCTTTGCTGCATAGATTTCACAAACCGAACCATCGAAACAAACTTTTTTGAAAAGATTAATAAAAGAGGGTTGGGAGATACGGCAAATGATATGAAACGTTATGGCAATCAACTGTGGATCGTGGTCAATGGTTCTTCACAAATTGAAATAATTAACCTTGCCACTGGAAAATCTCTTAAACAAATACTTTTGATAGATAACGGGAAAAATCGGTTGCCTCGTTATGTTACTTATTGGGAAGGAAAAGCTTATGTGTGCTGTTTTGACGGAACAGTAGCCCAAATTGACACCACTTCACTGGAAGTGGAAGATTATTTAACTTGTGGACGAAACCCCGATGGAATAGGTGCTGTGAATGGAAAACTCTATATTTCAAATTCCGGCGGATTAGATTTTCCAACTTATGATAGCACTGTCTCCGTTATCGATTTAGCAACAAAGCAGGAAATAAAAAAAATAAATGTTGGGATAAATCCTTATAAATTGGAAGTAGATAACGAAGGCGATGTGTATGTAGTATCAAGAGGCAACAATTTGGATATTAAACCAAAATGGTACCGAATTGACAGCAAAAGCGACGAAGTAGTTCAGATTTTTAATGATCTTCCAGTTGTAAATTTTGTCATTCACAATGATACAGCTTATTTATATAATTTTGATTTTGTAACCAATGATTATTGGATTAAAAGTTTTAACTGTAAAACAGAACAAATCATCAGAGATCATTTCATAACCGATGATACCGTAATTGAACGTCCATATTCCATTTATGCCCATCCTGTCAACGGAAATGTTTACATCACCGATGCTAAAAATTATACTTCGAATGGTGATTTATTTTGTTTTGATAAAAATGGAAAATTAAGATACAGTATTAAAGGAATTGGGCTAAATCCAAATGCTGTACTGTCCGTTCCTTAAATTTAATGAATTAGTTTTCAATAAATTATTAACTTAAAATCATTTCATTTGTTTGAGTAAAAGAATGGCACTTGTGTATTTCAAAAAAAAGAAATACATTTGCAGTCTCAAAATAAATGGTATCATAGCTCAGTTGGTAGAGCAAAGGACTGAAAATCCTTGTGTCCCTGGTTCGATTCCAGGTGGTACCACTCATAAATTTAAACCTGTTATCATAAAGTACAACAGGTTTTTTTATTAAGAAAATAATCTTTCTCTTCTTTCAGCTTATTATGTAATTATCGATAATAATTGCTCTTTGTGAGGTTTGTTATCCGAAAATAAAGTTTTAACTTTGTATCCATTTTAAAAATCCAACTTTTATTTGTTTATGAATTTTGTTGAAGAACTTCGTTGGCGTGGTATGATTCAGGATATTATGCCCGGAACAGAAGAATATTTATTAAAAGAAAAAACCGCTGGCTATGTAGGTATTGACCCTACAGCCGATTCTCTTCATATCGGTCATCTGGTGGGGGTTATGATGCTAAAACATTTACAACGAGCAGGACATACACCTATTGCCTTGATAGGCGGTGCTACTGGAATGATAGGCGATCCATCTATGAAATTGGCTGAACGAAAATTACTGGATGAAGAAACTCTCCGCCACAATCAAGAAGCAATAAAAGCACAATTGACAAAATTTCTCGACTTCGAAAGTGATATACCCAATAAAGCTATCATGGTCAACAACTATGATTGGATGAAAGATTATACTTTTCTGAATTTTATCCGCGACATCGGCAAACATATTACTGTTAATTATATGATGTCTAAAGACTCGGTAAAGAAGCGACTCAGTGCCGATTCCACTGAAGGTATGTCTTTTACTGAATTTTCTTATCAGTTGATTCAGGGATACGATTTTCTGTATTTGTATCGCGAAAAAGGCTGCCGTTTGCAAATGGGCGGATCCGACCAATGGGGCAACATTACCACCGGAGCAGAACTTATTCGTCGTATCGAAGGAGGAGAAGCCTATGCCATTACTTGCCCGTTGATTACCAAAGCCGACGGTGGCAAATTCGGCAAAACGGAAAACGGTAATGTATGGCTCGACCGTCGTTACACTTCACCCTACCAGTTTTACCAATTTTGGATAAACGTAAGCGACGAGGATGCGGCTAAATATATTAAAATTTTTACTACTCTTTCAAAAGAAAAAATTAATGCTTTAATTGAAGAGCAACAGAAAGCACCGCACCTACGTCCGTTGCAAAAGAAACTGGCAGAAGAAATCACTATCATGGTTCATTCTCGTCAGGATTACGAAATGGCAGTGAATGCTTCCCAAATCCTTTTTGGTAAAGCGACATCTGAAACTTTGCGTTCCATTGACGAAGAAACTTTTCTTCAGGTTTTTGATGGCGTTCCTCAATTTCATATTTCAAAAGAAGCACTTTCTCAAAGTGTAAAAGCTGTAGACTTATTGACGGAAATAGCAACCGTTTTTCCTTCTAAAAGCGAAATGCGTAAAACTACGCAAGCTGGCGGTGTAATGATTAACAAGGAACGATTAGAGAATCCTGAAACTTTGATTGACAATTCGTCTCTTATCGGAGGAAAATACCTTGTTGCTCAGCGTGGAAAGAAAAATTATTTCCTGTTAATTGCTGAATAAAAACTGATTGTCAGCACAAATTATGACAAAAAAATAGCAAAGAAATTTGCAAATTAGCAAAGGTTATTCTACTTTTGCACTGCTTTTTACGAAGCAATGAGGATTGTCCTATGGTGTAATGGTAGCACATCTGATTTTGGTTCAGCCAGTCCAGGTTCGAATCCTGGTAGGACAACACAAGGAGCCAGAAAATTACTTTTTGACTCCTTTGTTTTTTTATTAATGCTAAGTTATCAACAGAATTAAAATTATACAAAGTTTAAAAAATAATTGACAAATGTTTAGCACTTTTTCAAATTTCGAAGGTTTTATCCTTTTCAAAAAAGTTTATGTATTTGCAAATTAGAATCTATATAATAGCAAATTTTGGATTAGGCTAATCTTTATGGTCATGTGAGAAGTCAAAAAATAAAATAGGAGGAAACTTTGATTTATTTTCCTCCTATTCGATTCATTTTTTTATGTTGTCAATAGTCTTTAAGATGTTGGACGTGGATTGGCAGCATAAATAATTTTCAACGCATAAGCTCTTCGTAAAGCTTGTTTAATATCATTAATGATACCCATATGTGTATCTCTATCCGCTTTGATACATACTGTCATCAAATTTTGTTCTTCTTCTTTCATAGCACTACGCTCATTTACAATATATTCTGCTATTTCAGACACGTCAGCAAAAGCATCACTTAGTTGAATACGTGTTTCTGTTCCATAAACTTTTTGGTATTGTGGTAGCGGTTTCCCTACATAAATATAGCGAATCAATGACTTGTTTTCTAACTTTTGAACTTCGGTAGCAAGAGGAGGATTAATTCTGACTTTAAAGGTCACCTCTTTTAATGAAGTAACAGCCATAAAGAAGAATAACAGCATAAAAATAATATCAGGCAATGAAGATGTACTCAAAGCCGGCATTTCTCTCTTTTCTTTTTCTCTAATTCGTGCCACTTTTCACTCCTCCATAATTTTTGGGTTCAGCTTCAGATATCTTTTGAGGATAAACTTTCTGAATTGCTTCTTGTAGTTTTTCATTTAATTCATTATAGTGCTTACCGAAACGCTGCATAGCTAATTCATCTCGTAATTCATTGTAAGCAGCTATTAGTTCATTTTGCACATCAATATAAGCTTGATAAGTTGTACCCACATCATTTTGAAGAGAAATAACATGATTTTTTGTAAAAGTCATGGGACCTAAATATTCAATATTCTCAGTTACGAGTTCAGGAAGATTCGGGTCATTATTTTCATTTTTGATAAACTCTTTTGCTCTTCTTCTTAAGTCTTTGAGCTCAATTATTTCTCCTTGTACCATTAATTGATTCTTACTATTTATACGCACCACAAAAAGATTACGTTTTTTAATATCTATATCTGGTGGTTTCTGATCAGGTGGTAAGGGAGGCGGTAAACGTCTTGCCAAACCCGATCCAACATTCAAGGAAGTGGTAACAAGGAAAAAAATCAAAAGCAAAAATGAAATGTCAGCCATAGAACTGGCATTTATTTGCCCTACTTTTCTTTTTTTTCTTTTCCTCATGTTTTATTTTTAATTTAAAATAAATTTTTAAAAATGCTCTATTTTAAGCTCTTATAAATTTGTGCACCAATAATTGTTAATATGAGAGCAATAAGCATCACATAAACAGGATAAATCATCATATCGCAAAATCTTGCCCAATCACCTACATTCTGGTTTCCATCATAACCAATAATTTTTACTTCCTCAGAGCTACCAAAAATCCATGATAATACAAATACTAAAATAAATAGAATGATTGGGATTAAAGATTTAATGGCCGATTTGGGATTAATAATATAACTTTTTATATTGTTTCTCCCCACCATAACTAAGGTGATAACAATTGTTAAAGCAACGAGGAAGTATGTCCAATATATCAGAACATCTGTAAAACGAGGAACCGACATTAATTCACCCGCACTATTATAAATAGATTCACCGCTTCCTCCTACATATATTAATAATACCAATATTACAGATATACTTACTAAAGTTATTGCAATAATAGTTGGTATCTTTTCTACAATTTTTGACATAATTTCACTATTTATCAATTTATTTTCTAGTATGTTTTACAATGATATCCAGTAATGAGATGGAAGAATCTTCCATATCGTTGGTCATTCCTTCTACTAAGGTAAGAATGTAATTATAAAATACTTGCAGAATCATTGCTACAATAAGTCCAAACACTGTTGTTAACAATGCCACTTTAATACCACTTGCTACAATAGTTGCTGAAATATCTCCTACTTGTTGGATTCGGTCAAAAGCCTCAACCATACCAACAACTGTCCCTAAGAAACCTAAACTTGGAGAAAGAGCAATAAACAAGCTAATCCATGTAAGATTGGTTTCCAATAAACCCAATTGTACACCTCCATAGGAAGCTACGGTTTTTTCTACTACTTCAACTCCTTCATCGAAGCGAGACAATCCCTGGTAGAAAATAGAGGCTACTGGTCCTCTTGTATTACGACATACTTCCTTTGCAGCCTCAACACCACCTTTACTCCAAGCCTCATCTACGTCAGCTAATAATTTTTTAGTATCGGTAGAAGAAAGGCTAAGATAAATAATACGTTCAATACACAAAGCTAAACCTACAATTAAGCAGAGAGCTATAGGAGCCATCCATGCAGGTCCACCTTCAATAAATTTCTGTTTTAAAGCTTTGTGCATTCCTCCACCTTCTGCTGGTGCAGGAGCTTGAACTTCTTCTACAGCCTGAGCTGTATCTGTAACCATTGCTGCTGAAGCAGTATCATTATTTACTGCTGCCTGGTCTGTCTGAGAAGCAACTTCTTGAGCTGAAATATTTACTGTGCTTCCAAAAGAGATAATCGCTAAAATTGATAAGATTGCAAATACCTTTTTCATTGTTTTTGTTTTTAAAATTTCTAAATTTATTGTTTTTATTTTATTAATTACTAATTCTTTTTAAAATGAAGAATTGCGGAGAGGAAGAGATTCGAACTCTTGATACGATTCAACACCGTATATACGCTTTCCAGACGCACCTCTTCGTCCACTCGAGCACCTCTCCATTTTGGGGTGCAAGTTAAAAAAAAAATATGAAATACAACACATTTATTTTTTTTATTTTTATTCTTTGCTTATAAAAAATTATTTTTTTATTTGATGTTTTATGAGTCTCTACAAAAAAGTTTAAAAATTTCGTTTGCATTTTTAGTCGTTTGCTGGTCAACTTCATCCATTGGTTTTTTTAATACATTTGCCAAATGCTGACAAATGTAATAAATATAAGCACTTTCATTTCTTTTACCACGAAAAGGAACAGGTGCCAAATAAGGAGCATCTGTTTCTAATACTATGTGATTGAGACCAATGTTTTCAATTATTTTTGATAACTTCGAATTCTTAAAGGTTAAAATGCCATTAATTCCTATTTTGAACTTATCAAAATTCAATATTTTTTCTGCCTCTTCTATTGTTCCTGCAAAGCTATGAAAAATACCTGATAATTTGGTATTTTTATAAGAAGAAAGTGCACTTATTGTTTCTTCAAATGAATTCCTTATATGTATTAAAATAGGTAATTCATATTCAATAGCCCATTCAACTTGTTGACAAAAAGCTTCTTCCTGTTCTTTATAAAATTTTTTATCCCAGTACAAATCAATTCCTATTTCACCAATAGCAATATATTTTCTTTGCTGCAATTCTAATTTTATTACCTCCAGTTCTTCCTTAAAATTTTCTTTTACACTTGTAGGATGTAAGCCAATGGCTGCAAAACAATAATCAGCTTCTTCTTTTTCTACTTGATGTACACGCGGCAAAGTACTACTGTCAATGTTGGGTAAAATAATATATTGAACACCAATATCTTTTGCTCGTTGGATTACTTCTTTTCTATCCCCATCAAATTCTTCGAGATAAATATGTGAATGTGTATCAATCAATTTCTAAAAATTCATTATTCCCATTCTATGGTAGCTGGAGGTTTGGAACTTATATCGTATACTACACGATTAATTCCTTTTACCTTATTGATAATGTCATTGGATACTTTAGAAAGAAATTCGTAAGGCAATTGAGCCCAGTCGGCTGTCATGGCATCAGTAGAAGTTACTGCACGTAAAGCTACCACATTTTCATAAGTTCTTTCATCGCCCATTACACCAACTGATTGAATGGGAAGTAGAATTGCACCCGCTTGCCAGACTTTATCATACAAATTCCATTCTTTTAAACTTTTGATAAAAATATCATCTGCTTCTTGTAATATCTGAACTTTTTCTGGTGTCACTTCGCCTAATATTCTTACTGCTAATCCAGGACCAGGAAAAGGATGACGCTTGATAAATTGGTGCATCATACCTAACTCAATTCCTACTTTACGTACTTCGTCCTTGAAAAGCAATCGCAAAGGTTCACAAAGTTTTAAGTCCATTTTTTCAGGTAAACCTCCCACATTGTGATGAGATTTAATGGTGTTTCCTGAGGGTGACATAGATTCAATAACATCTGGATAAATTGTGCCTTGAGCCAGCCATTTAACTCCTTCAATTTTTTTTGCCTCTTCATTAAAAACTTCTACGAATTTCGCTCCGATAATTTTTCGTTTTTGTTCTGGATCGGTAATTCCTTTCAAAGCAGAATAAAACTTATCTTTTGCATCCACTCCGATAACATTCAATCCCAAATGCTGATATTCTGACAAAACTTCTTCAAATTCATTTTTTCTCAATAAACCGTGATCCACAAAAATGCAAGTCAGATTTTTCCCAATAGCTTTGCTCAACAACATAGCAGTTACAGACGAATCTCCCCCTCCTGAAAGTCCCAAAATTACCTTGTCATTGCCGAGTTGCTTTTTTAATTGTTCAATTGTTGATTCAACAAAGGATGCAGGCGTCCAGTCACGTTTACATTCACAAATATCCAGAAAATTTTCAAATAATAACATTCCATTGACAGTATGATAAACTTCAGGATGAAACTGAACACCCCAGATTTTCTTACTTTTTACTCGATAAGCTGCTATTTCTAAATCAGGTGTACTGGCAATTTTTATAAAATCTTTGGGTAATTCAGTAATAGAATCACTATGTGATAACCATACCTGTGAACCTGAAGGAAAATTTCGAAACAACGGGTCATTCTTATCTATATAGGAAAGCACTGCTCGTCCATACTCGCGATTATGGGTAGCTTCTACTTTTCCTTTATAACTTTCTACAATAAATTGAGCTCCATAACAAATTCCTAAAATAGGAATGTCTTGGGGTAAGGTATGCAAATCGATCTTAAATGCTTTCGGCTCACACACTGAGAAGGAACTTCCTGATAAAATAATACCTTTTATATCTTTTATATTTTTAGGAAATTTATCATACGGAATTATTTCACTGAAAACGTTCAACTCACGCAGACGACGAGCTATTAATTGAGTAGTTTGAGAACCAAAATCAAGAATAACAATCTTTTCCATATATTTTTAATAGATTCAAACTTTCATAAAATTATGCAAAAGTAAAAACAATGTTGTATTTTTACAAACAAATAATGAGAGTTTTTCATTTTATTATTAGAGATGTATTTTTAACGATTTTAGAACGAGCAGCAAGGGAAGTCCAAAGCCATCTTTTCTTAACAAAAAAGAAGAAGATATGGAAACATTTCAAGAAATTATAAATGGAGATAAACCTGTTTTGGTAGATTTTTTACACCTATTATGAACTTTTAAAATAAATGTCTTTTTTATCTTTTCCCCTTGAAAAATTCCTGTATTAAATTTCTACATTCTTCTGATAATATTCCTGATGTGACTTCTGTTTTAGGGTGTAAAGCCTCAGGTGAAAAAATGGTATAACCTCGTTTTTCATCAGATGTTCCATACACAATTCTTCCAATTTGTGACCAGCCCAGTGCCCCAGCACACATTACACATGGTTCAACAGTTACATATAAAATGCAGTCCATCAAATATTTATTTCCTAAGTAATTAGCTGCCGAAGTAATTGCTTGCATTTCTGCATGTGCAGTGACATCAGTCAATGTTTCGGTCAAATTATGAGCTCGTGCAATGATTTTTCCTCCACACACAATGACTGCTCCAATTGGGACCTCATTCTTTTTTTCGGCTTCTTTTGCTTCAATGAGTGCCTGTCGCATAAAAACAATATCTTGATTTTCTTTTATTTTTAGCATTAAAGAAATTGAATTTACGAGCGAAATTTAATTGTCAAAATTAAAATCATTTTTAACTAAAACAATTATTTTGTGATTTTATTTTATTTATTGTTTCAGAAAAGTTATAACTTTGCTTTTTAATTCGATTTTAAGACAATATTTTAAGAATAAAATTTTATGAAATCAAAGTTGTTAACGCTATTTTATTTATTTTTCTCTCTCATCATTTGGGCTGTTCCACCAGCAGGTTATTATACTTCATCTACATTGGATGGGAAAAATACGAACAATTTGCGAATTGCTTTTCAGGCTATTATTACCAATGGACATAGTGTGACATCTTATGATGGTTTATGGAATGCTTACAAAACAACTGATATAAATCCTTCAACAGGGAAAATATGGGATATGTATTCCAGTTGTAATTTTACTTGGAATATTCATCAATGCGGAAATTACAGTAGAGAATGCGATTGTTACAATCGGGAACATACTACTCCACAAAGTTGGTTTAATGGTGCTTCTCCCATGTATTCTGATTTATTCAATGTTTATCCTACCGACGGTTATGTAAACAATAAAAGAAGCAATTACCCTTATGGAGAAGTCGGATCAGCTACTTACACTTCTGGCAATGGAAGCAAATTGGGTACTTCCAATTTTTCAGGTTATAGTGAAACTGTCTTTGAACCGATTGATGAATATAAAGGCGATTTAGCCCGCACCTATTTTTATATGGCTACCCGTTATGCTGATCAATGCGGAACATGGACAAATGGAGAGGGTTCAGCAGTTTATAGTTCTACTCTTGGACTTACTTCTTATGCCATCAATTTATTTTTGAAATGGAGCCGTGAAGATCCTGTCAGTCAAAAAGAAATTGATCGCAATGATGCGGTGTATAGTATTCAAAACAACAGAAATCCTTTTATTGATTTTCCCGAGTTGGAAGAATATATTTGGGGAAATAAAACATCTGAACCTTTTTATGTAAATAACACCACTGTGGTCAAACCAACTGTAAATTCTCCTGTGGTATTGAATATTACTCCTTATAGTGCTACTTTGGGAGGCACAGTTATTTCTGATGGTGGAGGTACAATTACTGAAACTGGCATATATTATAGTACAACGAATGGTTTTGCTGATGGCGAGGGAATAAAAATTAGCACTACAACTCCAGTAAACGGTGCATTTACAGTTTTAGTTATTGATCTTATACCTTCTACTACGTATTATTTTAAAGCTTTTGCAACAAACAGTGCAGGAACAGGCTTTTCAGAACAAACAAGTTTTACCACTAAAAACCCTTCTACCGATATTCAACCAGAAATTATTTTAGGGAATCCTGTGTCTTCAGGAGCAACATTTGATTATGGTAAAGTGAGTAATAATGCTACTAAATCATTTTTTATCAAGACAAAAAATCTCGCAGGAGATCTTTCTATAATTGTTTCTGGTGAAATGTTCTCTGTTTCAACAAATACTATTTCTAAAACAGATGCTGATGCAGGTTACACACTTTATATATATTATCAGCCGACCGAAAGCGGTTCTCATTCAGGAAGTGTAACAATTTCTGGTGGAGGATTGCCTGCTGATTTTATTATTCAACTGACAGGTTCAAAATAAATTTAGTAAAAAAGCAAGCATATTAGAGATTATTTAAATTAAATTGTTATATGGTTGCTTATCAATAATATTCATATAAAATTTTCGTTAAGAATTCATATTTATTAAATGATATGATAATGCAATACGACAAAATTAAAAAGCAACCGGTTCAGTTTCTGAGTATAACAGGACTGAAATTAGAAGATTTCAACTTTTTGGTACCCTATTTTAAAGCGGAATGGGACGATTACAACGACCATTTCACTTTTACGGGGAAAGTACGTCAGCGACGAACATTTACAAGAAAAGATACTATTCTCCCGAAAATGGAAGACAAGTTAATGTTTTTGTTGATTTATCTAAAAACCAACCCTTTGCAGGAGCATCATGCTGCAAGTTTTGGTATGACACAATCACAAGCCAATCAGTTGATTCATTTATTGTCAAGTCTTTTGCGTAAGACTTTGAAAAAATTGGGTGAACTTCCGGAACGTAATGAGCATCGAGTTATTCATGTTTTGAAATCATGCGACGATTTGCTTATCGATGGTGTTGAACGTCCAATTCAACGGCCACAGGCAAGCGACCTTCAAAAAGCCTGCTACAGTGGAAAAAAAAACTCATAACGTGAAAAACAACTTGTTAAGTACCCCTGAAAGACGTATCTTATGGCTTAGTAAGACCTGCGAAGGTAGTTTACACGATAAAAAGATATGTGACAATCAGCCAATACACTTCCCTGCGGGGATAACTCTGTGGCAGGATACCGGCTTTTTGGGACATAATCCAACAAATGTAACCGTAATGATGCCTACAAAGAAACCAAAGGGAAAAGAACTTTCAGATGAACAAAAAGAAAATAATCGTTCGATTTCTTCATTTAGAGTTCTGGTAGAACATGCCATTAGTGGCGTAAAAAGATGTCGTATTGTCAAAGATCGTTTTAGATGCCACAAGTTTGGTTTTGACGATTTAGTCATGGAACTTGCTTGCGGACTACACAATTTAAGAATTACACTGAATAGCAGTGCTATATAATATTAATCGAAATAATGTCTATTATATTTGTTGACTCAATAGTCAAAAAATAGTTCAAGCATAAATTTAAAAAGTAATGTAAGGATGAAATTTATCAAGAAAATTTTTAAAACGTTCAAAAAGATTATATTGAATAAATATATCCTTGTTTTTTTACTTTTTATGGTATATTTTATCTTTTTTGATAAACATAATTTAATTTCTCGTTGGCAAATTTATCAAAAAAATAAGCAGTATGAAAAGGAATTAAATTATTATAAAAAAAAGATAGAAGAAGACAAGTTGAAATTGTATGAATTAAAATCAAGTGATGAAAATTTGGAAAAATTTGCTCGTGAGCATTATTATTTCAAAAAAGACAATGAAGACATTTTTGTTTTACCTTAGAATTGTTTAAAAATAAATATGATGATGAAAACAAAAATAATATTTTATAAAATGCAGAAAATCATGTTTATTACTTTATTTGATTTATAACCATTAACCTATGATTTATAGAGGAAAGATAAAAAATTTGCTCTCAGTAATACCAAATCACTAAGATAAGTTTATATTTTTTAATTTATGGGGTAAATTTTTCATACAAAAAGATTTTTTTATTTTACATTATTGATAGAAATTAGGTTGAAAAATTAAAAAATGAAAAAAAATGTAAAGGAGGATATTTTTTAAAAAAAAATTACTTTACTTTGAAGTCAGTTTAATTAAATATAAAAATATTATGAAAAAATTTGTTCTTTTGGCATTTTTTATACTATGTGGTATTTTTGCCTATGGTCAAATAGATTTTGGATTTAAGTTAGGATATAATTCTTCCGTTGGATTGAATAATTTAAATTCTATTACTAAAGGAGAATATACATTGGATTCTGCAAAAATTGATGCGAAAAATAACTTTATGGTAGGTGCTTTTTCTCGCATAAATTTTGGGAAAATATATTTACAACCTGAATTATTATATGTAGGTGGAAAGAAAAATTATTCAGAAACGGTTGTTGCTTCAGAAGGTAATACCGCAACCTACGATAAAAGCGTAACTATGAGCGTAATAGATATCCCTATACTGGTAGGGTATAAGTTGTTGGATTTAAAATTAGCTAATGTAAGAGTATTTGTAGGGCCAAAATTTCGTTTTGATATAGGTTCAAAATTCAAAGTTGATAATTTTAATTCTACTGGTGGACAAATTAGCAAAGAGGACATAACAAAAGAAATAAAAAAGTCTCAAGTTGGTTTAGAAAGTGGATTGGGAGTGGATATATTAAAACTTACTATTGATGCCCGTTTCAATTTGATAAAAGATATGTATCAAACAAAATTAAATGAAGTAACTATTGATGATTTTCAGGCCAATACTATCCAAATATCGATAGGATGGAAAATCTTTTAGTTCTTTAAAGATATTTTTTCCCTTTTTTAAAACGAAAACTATAATAATGAAGCCTCCCGCCTTTTGAGAGGCTTTTTTATTCGTTGTTTTTAGATTATGATTAAATAGTCGTTCCTTAAATTTATTCTATTCGATTAAATATCAATAAAATAGTTGTAAAAAAGTTTGTTTATATTTGCAGGAATGAGTATCTTTACAGTATAAAATACTGCAAATTATGATAGGAAA
>Ga0116192_1000382_pt1 | contig 34184 bp, 34 predicted proteins | sample AD_UKC113_MetaG_FD_89876 | JGI IMG/M metagenome (GOLD analysis project Ga0116192, IMG submission 89876) | Active sludge microbial communities of municipal wastewater-treating anaerobic digesters from Hong Kong - AD_UKC113_MetaG | ecosystem: Engineered > Bioreactor > Anaerobic > Digestate...
AGATAAGGGTGGGGAGCGGCATCAATTCAATCGGGAAGGTCAGCCTGCGGGGCAGGTGAGAAGGTCGTCCGATATTGCTTTTTGAAGTCTTCTTCAATATAATTATTTCGGGGGCTTGGCTTGTTATACAAAAGTGGCTGTCGGCACTCCTGAAGCGGAGTGTATTTTAATTTGCAGGGGGTAATGACGCGATGACCCTATACGGAAGCCGCAAAGTAGCCCGAGTGGCGATTGAAATGGCCATGACCGAAAGCAGGGAGGAAGAAAAAGAGTATAAGCAGCGTTTTGCCAGGGAAGGGATCAGGGCGGTTGCAGTCGACTACGGTGGGGATTTTATTTCATCGGTAAACAAGATTATTGAAAGGGCGGTTGTGGCGTCAAAAAGAGAAGGCGTGATCAGAGAGATACATGCTGATGAGGGCGCCGTAGCCGGAGCTACCCGGGAAGCGCTGTCCCAGATTATTCCCAAAGCTGTGGGCTTCAACGTGGGCGGCAAGATAGGGATCGCTCGCAAAAACGACCATATCAGCGTGGCTGTTTTTTTCGGGGTCGGGTTGTTGCACCTCGACGAGGTCGCCGTCGGAATGGGTCACAGAGCGGTGCAATCATGATGTTCGGAAGGTTGGTACGCCCCGGGATGCTCCGGGGGCCGGGCGATAATTTCATGGGGAGGATGGTAGCATGGGAGGGACTGTTTTGAGGGGCATACGCGGCGCCATTACGGTAAAACAGAATTCGGCCGGAGAGATAGTCGCCGCTACCAGGGAACTCCTGCAGGCGATAATCAGTGAGAACGGTATCGAACCCGAGGACATGGCGAGTGTTTTTTTTACGGTTACACCCGACCTTGACGCCGAATTTCCGGCCACAGCGGCAAGAGAGTTGGGATTGAAGTACGTTCCGCTGCTCTGTACCACGGAGATCAACGTACCCGGCAGCCTCGACAGGTGCATCAGGGTTCTGGTTCATGTCAACACCAGGAAGTCGCAGAAGGAAATCAGGCACGTATACTTAAAGGAGGCCGTCCGGTTAAGGGAGGATTTGGCAGGGCGGTAACGTCCGGATCCATTGTCATAACCGCACGATTTTTTAAAAGAATGCTCGCGGCAGCGCCAGGGCCCCAGACATTGCCGGCTTCCGGGGTGAAGGCGCTGCCTCCGTTTTGTGTCTCGCGTCCGGCTCCATGCGCCTGCTTTCGACAATTTTACTCCAGTGTCACGGCACTTTGCCCAAACACCGCCGGAAGCCGCCGAAGACGTTTATTTTACCGAACCCATTTTTTGATTTGAAGAAGGGTTTAAAGACCGGAACATAGAATCCGTATAAAAAAATTTTTAAGGTGAATTTTGTGGGATTTGGGGAGTGGCTGCAGAATACAGACCAGGGAATTTTCCTTTTCGTGATTTCTTTTGCCAACGCTGTTTTCTTTCCCGTCGGCCCGGAAGTGTTTTTCATTCCCATCTTGATCGTCAATCCCAGCAAATTTTTCCCTTATTCGTCCTGTTGCGTTATTGGGGCAGTTCTCGGTTTAATGGTTACATATTATCTTTCCCATTTGTGCGGGCAGACTATGATTAAAAAGTACGTTCCGTCGAAGAAGATCGAAAGCGGAGCGAGGTTGTTTTCCATGTACGGGCCGTGGGCGCTTGTAGTGGCCTCGATGTTTCCCGTTTTCCCGTTCAGAATACTGGTGATCATTTCGGGTTTTCTCAGGCAGAGGCCCTTGTTGGTGTTTTCCCTGCTTACGGTCGGAAAGACGTTGAGATTTTTCAGTTATGGCTTTTTGGTGGCAAAACTCGGAGAATCAGTGTTGAAGTATTTGAAATATTGAATCTGTCGGGCTTTACGTAGTTGAAAGTTTGAAAAACCGTTCATGGGGTCGGGGAGGAAAACGGTTTGAGCCCCCTGTTTGAAAAGGTTTCAATAATAGGTGTCGGCCTGATCGGCGGCTCAATCGGCATGGCCCTTGATATGAGAGGTCTCGCCGGCGAAATTGTCGGGACTGGTTCAAGGGCTGAAAACCTGCGCCTCGCGGCCGAACTTGGCGCCGTCCATACGTACACAGGTTCCCTCTCTGAAGGGGTGGCCGGGGCCGACCTGGTAGTCATAGCTACTCCGGTAAGCGTCACGATGCAGGTGTTAAAGCAGGTTTTGTCCCACCTCGCACCGGGAACTGTGGTCACTGACGTAGGCAGTACAAAAGCAGGGATAGTCTTTGAAGCTTCGAAGGTAATGCCTCCCGGCAGAATTTTCGTGGGCGGCCACCCTATGGCCGGATCGGAACAGATCGGGGTGAGAGGCGCCGATCCCTACCTGTTTGAGAACGCATTTTATGTCGTAACTCCGCTTCCGGATACTGCCGCAAAGGGACTCGAAACAGTTGAAAAACTGGCCGAAGGTATCGGCGCGAGAGTGGTCTTAATGGACCCCGTCCTGCACGACCTGGCCGTGGCGGCGGTCAGCCATCTTCCCCACCTGCTTGCAGCCGCACTTGTCAATACGGTGGCCCGCATGCCGGACAGTGAACAGATTCTTCCCCTCGCCGCCGGGGGATTCAGGGACGTCACGCGTATTGCGGCCGGCAATCCGTCAATGTGGCGGGATATATTTGCTGCAAACCGGGAGCAGGTCTTGCAGGTGCTTGCACATTTCAGGACCGGGCTGGATCGTTTGGAAAAACTGATTTCCAGCGGGAATGACGACGGCGTTTACAATGAATTGGAGGAGGCCAGGAAAATCCGTTCGGGGTTGCCCGGCAAAACCAAGGGGTGTCTTCCCGGCCTGTACGAAGCGGTGGTTACCGTTCCGGACCGGCCCGGGGCCATAGCAGGTTTTGCATCTCACCTGGCCGTTGCCGGCATTAACATCAGCGATATAGAAATTCTCAGGGTTCGCGAGGGCGAGGGAGGCACCGTAAGGGTGGGTTTCGCCACCGCACGGGAGCGGGAGGAGGCTGTCCGCGTGCTGAAATCGCAAGGTTACACCGTAAGAAAGAGGTGATTTATTACTGCCGGCGCGAAGTTAAAAGATGGAGACGCGTCTGAAGAGGCGCATTTAAATATTAACCAAAAAGCAGTCCGACAGAAAGGGGTGAGCCTTTGGACCTGGTAATCAAGCCGTCCCGCGGCTTGCGCGGGTGTTTGACCGTGCCGGGAGACAAATCCGTCTCCCATCGCGCAATAATGCTGGGGGCTTTGGCGGAGGGAGACACTGTAATTGAAAATTTCCTCCCGGGGCAGGACTGCCTTTCCACTATAGAGTGCGTAAGAAAACTAGGTGTAGAAGTAACCGGTCCCGAAAACGGTACCGTGAAGGTCGCCGGCAGGGGAAGGGACGGTCTTGCAGAACCGGTTGAAGTTCTGGATGCTGGTAATTCCGGCACCACCATCAGGCTTTTGCTCGGTATCCTGGCGGGGCAGCCTTTTTTCAGTGTTATTACCGGGGATTCTTCGCTTTGCAGCAGGCCCATGGCCAGGGTTGTCGTTCCGCTGACTCTTATGGGAGCGAGGATAGATGGAAGGCAGAACGGCAAATACGCTCCTCTTTGCGTGCGCGGCGGCGGCTTGAAGGCCATTGAATACGATTCTCCCGTTGCCAGCGCCCAGGTAAAATCCTCGATCCTCCTGGCGGGGCTTTTTGCGGATGGTGAAACTGCCGTAACTGAGCCCCACCTCTCCAGGGACCACACCGAACGCATGCTCAGGCAGTTCGGCGCCGACGTCGCGGCTAAGAGTACTTCCGTGAGGCTGAAGGGGCGGCCGAAGCTCGCCGGCAGGAAAATCAAGGTTCCGGGAGATATATCCTCGGCTGCTTTTCTTATGGTGGCGGCATCGGCCGTCCCGGATTCCGACATAACCCTGAGCGGAGTAGGCGTAAACCCGACAAGGACGGGCATAATTGAAGTGCTGTCGAACATGGGTGCCCGGATAGAGTTGCTCAATCCCCGGGAGGAAAGCGGCGAGCCCGTAGCGGACGTGAGGGTGAGGTACGCAGGAAGGCTTTCCGGTGTATCGGTCGGCGGTGAAACAATCCCGCGCATGATAGACGAAATCCCCGCTTTAGCCGTAGCGGCGTCGATTGCCGAGGGCGTTACCGAGATTCGTGACGCTGCCGAACTGAAGGTGAAGGAAAGTGACAGGATTGCTACTGTGGCGGGGCTGCTTGCCAGTTTTGGCTCCAGTGTGGAGATCCTGCCGGACGGTCTCAGGGTAACGGGCGGCCAGCCTTTAAAAGGATGCGTCTGCGAAAGTCATGGCGATCACCGGATTGCAATGGCTGCTGCCGTCGCCGGCCTGCTTGCAGATGGGGATACCGTAGTGAGGAAGGCTGAGTGTATGAGTATATCCTTCCCCGGTTTTTGGGATGCATTAAAAAAAATAGAGGTAAAATAATACGCCTGGAAGGAATTATACCCTTTCCAGGCTTTTTTAACGGGATGAAAAAAGGGAAAAAACGCACAATGTCGAACACATGAAGTGAATTTTAATTGAAGTACGCTATATGGGAGTGGGCATGTGGAATCCAGTTTCAACATAGCCATAGACGGCCCTGCCGGAGCGGGCAAGAGTACAGTTGCCAGGCTGCTGGCAAAAGAACTGGGCTTTTTGTACATAGACACCGGGGCAATGTACCGGGCGGTTACGCTCAAAGCCCTGAGAGAAGGAGTGGACCTGACGGATGGTGACAGGCTTGCCGGACTGGCCGGTATGACGTCGATTGATTTCCAGCCTTTGCCCGACGGTAGCCTCAGGATTTTCCTTGACGGTGAAGATGTAACGGAAGAGATCAGAACTCCCGATGTAACCCGGAATGTGTCCCTGGTTGCCAGGATACCCGGGGTAAGGAAACACCTGGTTGAATTGCAGAGGAAAATGGCAAGCGGAGGCGGAGTGGTTATGGAAGGGCGGGATATCGGAACGGTGGTACTGCCGGATGCCCGTGTCAAAATATTTCTAACCGCGTCCGTGCAGGAAAGGGCGAGAAGAAGAGCGTTGGAGCTCGCTGCCAGGGGTGAGGCGGTCGACCAGCACCGGATGGAGGAAGAGATTAGCAAAAGAGACCTTGTTGACGTATCAAGAGAAACGGACCCTCTTGTTCCCGCCGGGGACGCCGATATCATCGACTGTTCCTTCCTGCCGGCTGAACAGGTGGTAAAGCTGATTGCCGCCAGAGTTCCAGCGGGGAGGTAGGACAGATGTTTTACGGGTTTGCCCGGTTTGTCTGCCGGATTGTCCTGGTGTTATTGAGACGCTGGGAAGTATACGGGGCTGAAAACCTCCCGGCCAGCGGGGGACTGGTCCTGGTATCCAACCATATCAGTTACTGGGATCCCGTTGTAATCGGATGTGCTTTTAACCGGCAGGTCTACTTTATGGCCAAATCGGAATTGTTTGAAATACCCCTGCTGGGTCCGCTGTTGCGCGCCCTCGGCGCCTTTCCCGTAAGACGCGACAGAACCGACAGTAACGCCATCAGGACCGCGCTTAAAATAATTAAAGAAGGAAACATCGTGGGCGTGTTTCCCGAAGGAACCAGAAGCCACACCGGAGAACTGCTAAGACCTCACATGGGCGCGGCCATGCTTGCGAGCAAAGCGGGAGTTGCCATGCTTCCGGTCGCCGTCAGCGGAACCAGGGGGGTGTTCGGCAAGGTGAAAGTTTTCGTAGGCAAGCCGGTAAAAAGCGGTGAAAAAACGAGGGTCGTGAAGGCGGACCTTGAGAAAGCCAGCGGCCAGGTTATGAATCAGATATCCTCGCTTCTTGCCGGAAAAAATACGGGAAAGTCCTGAAATTGCAGTGTTAAGAAGGAAATTCGGGTCTCCTTGGCGAATGATTCCAAGGTTGAATAAAGCGGTGATGTTGTGGAAGTGCGGGTGGCAGCGAAAGCAGGCTTTTGTTTCGGTGTCGAAAGAGCGATGGAGATGGCCCGGGCAACGGTCCGTGAAAAAAAAGGCCGCATTTTTTCCCTGGGCCCTTTGATCCACAATCCTCAGGTTGTTGAATACCTGAACAAGATTGGCGTTACCGTAGTAAACAACGTAGATGATGTTGACAACGGCACGCTGATTATCAGATCCCACGGAGTCAGCCCGGACGTTTTGGCGCGTGCCGGGGAAAAGGGGATTAATATTGTTGACGCCACCTGTCCGTTTGTCCGCAGGGCCCAGGTTATCGCCCGCCAGCTTGCCGATGAAGGTTGCCAGGTGGTTGTGGTCGGGGATAAAAACCACCCGGAAGTGCAGGGCATAGTGGGCTGGACCGGCGGCAGGGCCATTGTCGTGGAAAATCCCGCCGAGGCTGCTTGCGTGGAAACGGAAGGCAAGATTGGAGTGGTAGCCCAGACCACCCAAACTCTAAAAAATTTTGAGTCGGTTGTTGAAATTCTCGGCAAAAAAGGAAATGAGATTAAAGCGTGCAACACCATCTGCAATGCCACGGCTGAGAGACAGGAAGCCGCCCTGAACCTTGCCGGGCGGGTTGATGTCATGATTGTCGCCGGTGGTGCGGACAGCGCGAATACCCGAAAGCTTGCCGCCCTCTGCCGCGAATCAGGCACGCCGACTTATCTTGTCGAGAGGGCGGAAGAACTCGATCGCAACTGGTTCAGGGGAGCCGGGGTAGCGGGGTTAACAGCAGGTGCGTCCACGCCTGACTGGATTATAGAGGAGGTAAAGAATTGTATGAGCCAGATTGATGAAGTGAACAGCCAGGAAGAAGGAATGAGAGACGCCGTAGAGGTCAAGGCCGTTAGGCATGGTCAGATTGTGAAGGGTACGGTAGTTCATGTCGGCCAGGATGAGGTAATGGTTGATGTGGGCGCGAAATCGGAAGGAGTCATTCCGATCAGAGAACTGTCCTGCTGTGAAGTAACCTCCCCGGAGGATGTCGTGAAGGTCGGGGATGAGATAGAAGTATATGTTTTAAAAGCAGAGGACAACGAAGGAAAATTAATACTATCCAAGGAAAAAGCCGATGCCGAAAGGGCGTGGGTAAAGCTCGAGGAGGCTTTTAATTCAGCCGAACCCGTCCAGGGAACCGTCCGGGAAGTGGTAAAAGGCGGACTTCTGGTGGATGTGGGGGTTCGCGCTTTCCTGCCGGCTTCGCTTGTGGAGAGGGGTTACGTTGAAGATCTTTCAAAATACCTCAACCAGGTAATAACAGCCCGGGTGATTGAATTGAACCGGGGAAGGAAAAAGGCCATTCTTTCACGCAAGGCTGTAATGGAAGAAGAATTCATCAGACTGCGCCAGGAGATGCTTGACAACCTGAAGGAAGGCCAGGTCGTGAAAGGTATTGTCCGCCGCCTTACCCAGTTCGGCGCATTTGTGGACATCGGCGGTATCGACGGCCTCCTTCACATATCGGAAATGTCCTGGCACCGGATCAACCATCCCTCGGAGGTTGTAAAAGTCGGCGATGAAATAGAAGTTACGGTGCTGAGAGTCGATCACGAAAATGAAAAAATATCACTTGGTTTAAAGCAGTTACTTCCCAACCCCTGGGATACCGTTGATGAAAAATACCCGGTGGGGAGCATTATCAAGGCAAAAGTGGTCAGGCTGGCTCCGTTTGGCGCTTTTGTCCAGCTTGAACCGGGTGTTGAGGGACTTGTTCATATATCCCACCTTGCGGACCGGCATGTGGAAAAACCCGAGGAAGTAGTTGCCGAGGGAGAAGAAGTAGACGTCAAGGTTCTCAGCGTCGACAAGGCTGAAAAGCGGATACGCCTTTCCATAAGAGAGGTTGCCAGAGAAAGGCGGGATAGGGAAGTCCGCGAGTACAATACGGAAAAACCCCAGGAAGCCGGCGATATGGTTACCATCGGCGATATGGTAGGCGACCTGTTTGAAAATAAAGAATCCGCTACTTGATATTTCTGAATGAGGTATTATATATAAATATAAATAACGCATCAAGATGATGACAAGTACCGCTTACAGACCGAAAGGGCTGCGGGCGGTGTTTATTTTTTTGTATATTTTTAGCCGGGATGGACAATCTATCTAATAATTTCCCGGAAAAAGGGGGTCCAAGTTTTGCAGCAGTTTCCCATAGGTATCGTAGTTCTCATAATCGTTTCGGTAGTTGTTTATCTCGGCCTTGCTCACCGGACACTTGACCGGATGAGACTGTCGGACAGGGGAGCGATTGCGGTAATCGGAACAATTATCATCGGCAGCTTTATCAATATTCCCCTGCCGTTTCTTCCCTTCAACACTTCCGTTAACGTCGGAGGGGCGCTTGCTCCTCTGGGGCTGGCGGTTTATCTTCTGTACAGGGCGGGAACGGCCGGGGAGCGGTTCAGGGCATTGGCGGGGGCGGCGGTTACCGCCGTGGTTGTTTATGCTGTTGCCGCGCTCGTCAATACCGGATTGGCGGAACCGGCGGGGCGTTACGCCGTGCTGGACGTCATTTACCTCTACCCTCTGGCAGGCGGCGTGACCGCGTACCTGTTCGGGAGATCGAGAAGGGCGGCCTTTATAGCCGCGACACTGGGGGTACTGCTTGTTGACGTTTACCACTATGCCTGGCTGTTGTATCAGGGCGCGCCCGGGCACTATACCGTGAGCATAGGAGGAGCGGGAGCTTTCGACACCATCGTCCTTGCCGGGATCATTGCCGTGCTTCTGGCTGAAATTATCGGGGAATCATTCGAACGTATTACGGGCGGTCCCGGGGATAAGGGACGTTCCCCCGAACTGGTAAAAGCCCTTAAAAAGCCTGTAGTGAATTTCCGCGGCGGCGATAAAGGGTCTGATCTAAGAGATCTAAGAAAGGAGGCGGAACGGGATGAATAAAAGTAAATTAAAGAAAACGCTGGTGATGCTGCTGGCTGTAGGAGCGGTGTCTCTGTCCGCCTTTATGGGGCTAGCCGGACCGGATTTCAAACCGGCCGTTGCCGCGGCCGGGCTGTTCGGCAAGGATGCGCCGGACCACCTTACGGGATCGTTCACCACGATAGTTGACGACCAGGGGGAAATGATCAGCCTGATGTCCAGAATCACTCATGTGGGGGATCAGCTTATTACGGCTGAAGGACGAAGCTACCGCATTGAAAAAGTGCAGGGCAGCCGGGCCACGGCAAAATTTCTTGGTATGGACCCGCAGATTTTGGCGTATAACGATTTCTATGCCAGACAGGAAGCACCCGTATTGAAGAACCTGGCCGAACAGAAACAGGGCAGTGTTGCCGTTTACCATACTCACTCGGATGAATCCTACGTTCCATCCGACGGTTCGGAAGCGATACCGTTTAAGGGAGGCATCTATCAGGTAGGCAAGTCTCTTGTGGACAAACTTCAGGGGAAGGGAGTACAGGTCCATTACGATCAGACTCCCCACGATCCGCACGACAACAACGCCTATAACCGTTCCCGGCGGACTGCCGCCAGCCTGATAAAAACCAGTCCCGCCGCCATATTCGATGTGCACCGCGACGGTGTTCCCGATGCCAGCTACTACCGGGCGACCGTCGACGGTAAAAGTGTCGCCAAGCTCCGGCTGGTTATTGGCAGGGAGAATCCCCGGATGGATGCAAACATGGACTTTGCCAAGCGAATGATGGCGGCTGCAAACAATCTCCACCCGAAGATTGTCAAGGAGATCTTCGTTGGCAAGGGGGACTACAACCAGGATCTCACCCCGACCGCCCTCTTGATTGAGGCCGGGACCCACACGAACACCAGAGAAGAAGCCGCGTTGGGCGTGTCGCTTTTTTCGGATGCAATTCCGGTAGTAGCCGGCGTTGCGCCCGCAGCGCCCACGGCTCCCGCAACCCCCGGAGCGGGCGGTAAAGCGGCGGGCGGCGCATGGAAGGCTCTCGGCTGGATACTCGGCATTACCGTGGTGGGAGGGCTGGGCTTTCTCTTGATCAGTTCGGGCAGTTGGGAGAACGCCAGGAAGAGGATAGCGGGCTTTGGCAAGGAGTTTACCAGCTTCTTCGGGCCCCGCCGGCCGGTGCGCAAACGGGGAAATACCATCCTGCGCGGCAGTTGCGGGGAGGCGGACAGGATTAACGACCCAAGGGGCGATGAAGTGATAAAAGAGGTCAAGGATGAACTGAAGAAAGACTAGGTGCCAGGACAAGTCACATTTGGCAGGAGGCGGCGATGCAGGAATTATTGCCCGATTACCTCGCGGTGATTCTTGCCGGTGTATTGGCGGGCACTGCGGCCCGGATAATCTTGCTGCGCATAGACTACCGGCAGTACCCCGGTTACCCGCACGGCTACCTCTCGCATGTTTCACTGGGCTTCATTGCTTCCGCGCTGGGAGCGGTGGCCGTTCCGGCAATACTCAAACCGGACTATACGGCGGTTACCTTTCTGGCCCTCGCGGCACAGCAATTCCGCGAGATCAGGAACATGGAGCGAAGGACCCTTGAAAGCCTGGAAAGAACCGAACTGGTGAAAAGAGGTCTCGATTATATCGAGGGGATTGCCAGGACTTTTGAAGCAAGAAATTACCTGGTTATGGGAACCTCCTTTTTCACCAGTCTCGCCGCCCAGTTCGGAGGGCTGCCAACCGCGTGCGTAGCGGCAGCCGTTTTGTTGATGGCATGCAGTTATTTCATGTCGGGGGAGGTATTGGGTGACATTTGCGATGTTGTTCCGGCCGATCTTTCCTTCCGGGGCAGTGTGTTGATGGTCGATGAAATAGGGTTGATGAATGTCGGCTTGAAATCCATGCGGGAGAAGATTCTGGCCGAAGGACTGGCGGTGAAGATTAAGCCCAGGGACGGCAATGCCAGGGCGACCGTTCACGACATCGGCCAGAGAATGGCTGTTGCTTTTACCGCGGCGGTTATCGTCGGGACGAAGAAGGATGTTGATACCCCCGAACTGACGCCCATGGCGAGAAAAAATCCCGATACCGGCGAGGTCGGACTTTTTATTTTGCCTGTCGAAAAGGATATGGAGCAGTTAATTGCCGCCGTCAAGCTCACTCCCGTTCTGGAAAGTGCGAGGAGCAAGCCGCTGAAGGCGGGACCGGTGATCAAGGAGGCCAAAAGAAGGTGATGAGGATTGGATGCCCGACAGTCAGGCGCGATTCTGGCCGTTGTTACCCTCAATATGGATAAAGTCGGCGGGGGAGCCCCGATTTTTTTTGCCCGCGATGAGGATGAACAGGAGAAAACGGCGCGGCACTTGTCGAAAATACTCGACGCTGTGGTGCACGATCTGGAGAATGGCGCTTACATCATTGTAAGACACTAGTGCGGGCGAAGCGGCAGACTGATATTATACTAGCCGCTGTCGAAAAAGCAGTGCTCACTCGCGTATGGCAAAAAGGTGATCCCTCGATGAAAAAAGTTATTTATCATTGTTACGGCGGAACTCATTCTTCGGTGACGGCGGCTGCCGTACACTTGAGCCTTCTGCCTGCAGACCGCATTCCGGACCGGGGAATGTTTTGGAAGATATCCCTCTTTGACCGGCAGGAGACATACCAGCACGGGCATATTTTTTTCATGGGTACGGATGAGGCGGGTCACGAAGTATATGTTGCGGCGAGGCGCAGCAGGCCGGATGTTCTGGAAAGAGTTTTTACGGGGCTTGCCGATATTTTCAATATTCCCGGGTACACGTACATGCTGGTAAACGTTATGCACAAAGTCAACCTGACAATGAGGTTCGGGGGTTTTCTCTCACGGCGCTGGGGTTTTACAGGAATCGGGCGTCCCATCGTCACCCTGGGGACACAGAACGCTTACTTCCGGGTCGTTGAATTGGTGGAGGACGTAAAAAGAAGGCTGAGGGAGCACGATGAAAAAAATACTGTACTTCAGTAACAGCAAGTTTCCCCTGGCCGGGCTGGCCGGCGCGATTCACGCCGGCAGCCTTCCGTTGGGGAGGGAGCCGGAAGCAAGCGAAATATGGGGCCTGCAGTCTTTGAACATTGAAAGATGCGACGAGGGAAAAATCCTCTCACTCGGAAGTGACGAGCGCGGTAACGAGATCTACGCGCTTTCCGTAAAAGGCGAGCGGGGCATGACTCACCGGCTGGTCGAGAGTTTTCTCGAAATATACGGGATACCGGAGGACGGCTTCAGACTGGTGGACACGGGAATGAAGGACAACCTTTACATGCTCGCAGGCAGGGCGTTGTTCTGTTTCCGCTTCCTGCTTCCCGTCGCCCGGTTTTTTGCCTATGCCGGCATCAAGAAGTCCTACGCCGGTCTTTCCCGTCTCGTATCAGATGTCAGGTGCGGCACGGCAAATCTCCCTTGACTGTATTATGTAAATTTTAGATAATGGGGTAGGAATGGCGGGGGAGGTTGAATTTCGCATGAATAGTCGTGGTCTGGCCATTTTTCAGGTTGAAGAGGGAAGTATCGCCGGTGAACTGGGGCTGGAGCCGGGGGACCGGATTGTTTCGATAAACGGTGAACCGGTTGGCGACTTAATTGACTACCGGTATCTGGAAGCGGAAGAGAATTTGAATATTGCGGTAAAAAAAGCCAGCGGTGAGGAATGGATGCTCGAAGTGGAGAAAGATTACGACCAGAACCTCGGCATAAGCTTCGGGAGCTTTGGTTTTGGCCGCACCCGCCGCTGTGCGAACAAGTGCGTTTTCTGTTTTGTGGATCAGATGCCGCCCGGCCTGCGCGACACCCTCTATGTAAAGGACGACGATTACCGGCTTTCCTTCTGGAGCGGCAATTTTATAACCCTGACCAATATCAGTGAATATAATTTGAGAAGGATTGTCAGGCAGCGGTTGAGCCCCCTTTATGTCTCCGTGCACACCACCGATCCGGAACTGCGGATACAGATGCTTGGAAACCGCAGGGCCGGCTTGATTATGGAGCAACTGCGCCACCTTGCCGAAGCCGGAATAACGGTGCACACCCAGGTTGTCCTCTGTCCGGGACTGAACGACGGGAAAGTACTGGAGAAAACGGTTGCCGACCTGGCAGGCTTGTGGCCGCAGGTAAAATCCGTGGCAGTGGTACCCGTCGGGATTACCAGGTTCAGGCGGGGCCTTGTCCCCCTCCGTGCTGTAACCGGGGAGGAAGCGCGCCGGACCGTGCACTGGGTCGGTTTAAAACAAAACGAATATATTTCCCGCTTCAAATATCCATTCATTTTTGCTTCCGACGAACTGTACCTCATTTCCAAAACGCCAGTTCCCCAGGCTAAAAGGTACGCCGATTTTCCACAGACTGAAAATGGCGTCGGCCTTGTCCGTATTTTTCTGGACGAATGGAGCGCCGTCAAAAGAAAACTGCCGGCCGTGCTGCTTCCCGCAAAAGTCACCCTGACGACAGGCGTTCTGGGAGAGACGGTGCTTTCCCCGGTCGTTGCCCGGCTGAACGAAATCAAGGGTCTGAATGTCCGGCTGAAAACAGTCCGGAATGATTTCTTCGGCAGCCTGGTTACCGTTGCCGGACTCATTACGGGAAAGGATTTGATCGGGCAGATCGATCCGGGGGAAGCCGGTGACCTTTTGATAATTCCCTCCGTAATGCTCAAGAGAGGGGAATCCGTTTTTCTGGACGGCGTGACCGTTGAAGACGTCTCCTGCTGGCTGAATACCGGGATTGCAGCTGTTAAAGGCCCGCGGCAGATGGTTGACGTTTTGCTGGAAGGGCCGGAGAAAGCTGACCTTTATGTGCGGTTGTGAGGCGCAAGCACAAGCCGGGTCGAAGACGCAGAGCCGGGGACTGAAAGCCGGCGGGTTCCGGCAGGATGTTGAGCATCGGCGCTTTGCGTCCCCCCTAATAATAATTGGAGAGGGAGGTACAGACTGTGTCCAAGCCTGTTGTCGCCATAGTCGGCAGGCCTAATGTGGGCAAGTCCACCCTTTTCAACCGCATCGTCGGGGCCAGGGTGGCCATAGTGGAAAGCGAGCCGGGTGTAACCAGGGACCGCCTGTACCAGGATACGGAATGGGCGGGACGGAATTTTACCATTGTCGATACGGGAGGGCTTGATTTTCAGGAAAATGGTGAGATTATCCGGGGGGTGAGGCGGCAGGTAGAACTTGCCATCCAGGAGGCGGATGTGGTACTTTTTGTTGTAGATGCAAGGGCTGGTCTCACCCCGGACGACGAGGACGTGGCCGCAATTATCCGCAGGGCGGGAAAGCCCGCCCTTCTGATTGCAAACAAGGTTGAAAGATTCGACCGGCCGGCGGATATTTTTGATTTTTACCGCCTCGGCCTGGGCGAACCCATTCCGGTATCAGCGGCCGAGGGGCTGAATACCGGGGACCTTCTTGACAGGCTGGTGGAGCTTCTACCGCCGGAGTCGGAGGACGGATATCCCGCGGACGTGATCAGGATTGCCGTAATCGGGCGGCCGAACGTGGGCAAATCCTCCCTCGTAAACAGAATCCTCGGCGAGGAGCGGGTGATAGTCAGTCAAATTCCCGGGACTACCCGTGACGCTATTGACACTCCCTTTGAAAGGGAGGGTAGGCATTATGTAATTATCGATACTGCCGGCATGCGCCGCAGGAGCCGTATCGGGAATTCTACGGAAAAATACGGAGTAATCCGCTCTCTGAGGGCGGTAGACCGGAGCGATGTTGTGCTGATGGTCTTTGACGCCGTGGAGGGTGTAACCGAACAGGACAAGCGGATAGCCGGTTATGCTCATGAAGCCGGCAAGGCGTCAGTGCTGGTGGTCAACAAGTGGGATCTCGTTGAAAAAGACGACCGGACCGTCTATCGCTATACGGAAAAAATAAGACGGGAACTGGCTTTCATGGACTATGCGCCCCTGCTGTTCATATCGGCATTGACGGGAAAGCGTGTTTTAAAGGTCATGGAACTGGTGGATTTTGTAGCAGAGCGGCATTCCATGCGCATAGGCACACGGAACCTGAATGATCTGTTCAGAGAGGCGGTTTTACACAACCCGCCTCCGTCGGACAAAGCCAGACGCGTGAAAATTCTTTATGCCGTTCAGGGCGGTGTGAAACCGCCGAAGTTCGTCTTGTTTGTGAACGAGCCGGAGCTTATGCACTTCTCATATCTCCGCTATCTTGAAAATCAGCTCAGGTCGGCTTACGGGTTCGAAGGGACGCCGCTCCGGTTCGTGATGCGGAAGAAGAGAACGAAACAGCAGTCGTGAGCGAAAGGTGTGGAAAAAGTATGCCGGGCGCAGCCAGAACCCGCAAGGCTTAAAACCGCTGAAAGCAAGAAGCAGGAAGTTTTAAAGATGTTGCAATGGTTGTAAAAAAGAACCTGACAAGACACCTGTTTAAAATTTTGCGGACAATGAAGGTGAGGAAAGATGGCAAATTACTGGGTTGTCATGGTCAGCTATTTAATCGGCTCCATACCGGTGAGTTACCTGGTTGCCCGGTATTGGAAAGGTGTTGATATAAGAAGAGTGGGCAGCGGGAACGTGGGCGCCACCAATGTCTGGCGAAGCGCCGGTCCCCTTGCCGGTATTACGGCGCTTGCCGGAGACGTGGCCAAAGGTTTGCTGGCGGTTGTTCTCGCCCGTCATTTTGGCGACTCTCTGCTGGTGGCCGTGTCCGCATTAGCGGTTTTGGCCGGTCATGGCTGGCCGGTTTTTCTCGGTTTCAAGGGAGGGAAGCTTGTTGCCACCGGTGCAGGTGTGATAGCCGCCATTTCACCGCCCGTTCTCGCCGCAGCTTTTGCCGTGTGGCTGGCAGTTGTCTTTGCCTCCAGGTATATTTCCGCCGGTTCTATCGCGGCCGCCGTCTCAATACCGGTATTAATGTTCATTTTTCACCTTGATTGGCCATATCTGGCAGTAGGCTTCCTTACCGCTCTTTTCTCATCATACAAGCATATCCCGAATATCAAGAGACTGGCGAACGGGACCGAACCGAAAGTCAACTTAAAAATAAATATATGGAGGTAAGCCTGTTTTGAGCAGTAAAATAGCAGTTCTCGGCGCCGGCAGCTGGGCGACCGCCTTATCCAGGCTTCTTGCCGGAAAAGGTCACCGCGTTGTCATGTGGTCGGTTGTTCCCGATCAGGTGAGGGAAATAAACGAAACGAGGGAGAACAGCCAGTTCTTGCCCGGCGTGCTGCTTCCTCATAATGTTGAAGTTACGCTGGACATGGAAAAGGCTTTGGATGATGCCGGGACAGTGCTTTTCGGAGTGCCGTCCCATGCTTTCCGGGAGGTGCTGAGAAAAGCCGTGCCGCACCTGCCCGGAGGAGCGGTGCTTGTCAACGCGGCCAAAGGTATTGAAGAGGAAAGTCACAGCCGCATGTCGCAGGTTTTTGCCGAAGTGGCCGGTGAAGTTATGCTTCAAAGATATGTGGTTCTCTCCGGACCCAGTCATGCGGAAGAAGTGGGGAGGGACATGCCCACTGCGGTGGTGGCGGCTTCATTTTCCCTCGAAATGGCCGAATACGTACAGGATCTTTTTATGTGCGAGAATTTCAGGGTTTACACCAACCCGGATGTTATCGGAGTGGAGATTGGCGGGGCGCTGAAGAATATTATCGCTCTCGGGACCGGAATTGCCGACGGGCTGGGTTTTGGAGACAATACCAAAGCAGCGCTAATGACCAGGGGACTGGCCGAGATATCGCGGCTGGGCATGTCGATGGGCGCCCATCCGCTGACCTTCGCCGGGCTGGCTGGCGTGGGCGACCTGATTGTTACTTGTACAAGCATGCACAGCCGCAACAGGCGGGCCGGAATCGCCATTGGCCGTGGAAAGACGCTCGATGAGGCGCTCTCCGAAGTGAGGATGGTAGTTGAGGGTGTGCGTACCACCCGGGCGGTAAACCGGCTCTCGGAGCTTTGTTCTGTAGAGATGCCGATTACCGGGCAAATCTATCAGGTGCTCTTTGAAGGCCTTTCCCCCGCGGCTGCCGTATGCAAATTGATGACCAGGGGAAAGACGCACGAGATGGAAGAAGTGGCGGTTGCTGCCGTTGCCGTGGGAAAGATCAATCTGGAAACGGCAAAATGCGATAAAATTTAACTCCCCCGCCGGGAAGTCCCCGCGCCTTCCGCCTTCCCAGGTGGCCCAGGAAGTGCTGTTCCGGGTAGAAAGAACCTTCAGCGGTTTCTTCCGTCGGGTAAAGAATGGAGAAACACCTGGATACCCCAGGGAGCGCCTCTTCCTGAACGGAGCGAAGGGAGGGGCAGTTCACTAATACCGGATTGGAAATATATAAAACATTTTGATAAAATGTTGGTAATGACAGGGAACGGAGGTAAAAAACTATGTCCGGTAAAGTGGTTGTATACGGCAAGGACGGCTGACCGTACACTCTGGCTGCGAAGGAAGACCTGACCCGGCGCAAAGTACCGTACGAGTATTACGACGTAAAATTGAACGGCGTTGCTATGGAAAAAATGCTCCAGATAACCGGAGGCAACCGCAAAGTGCCGGTTATCGTAGACGGCAGGGATGTAAAAATCGGGTTCGGGGGTACCTGAGGAGTTTAGAAGCCGGCCGGCGGCCGGTTGAAGCACAGACACAGACCCGTTGATATTTTTATTAACACCCGTAAGCTATGGACTGCGGGTGTTTTTATTTTATAAGGATATCTTGGTTATTTTTTTCATTTTTCTCCCGGCAGGTTATATTCGCCAGGCAGGATCAATATATATATACTGTTATTGTATGCCATTGGAAAAAAATAGACGTGGACCGGATTTTGCGGCCGAAGCGGGCAACCCGTTGTTTCCTGTGAACGGAGGAGGGATGCAGGTATTTGATATATATGTTTCTTCTAAAAATTTATTGAGGAGGGAGTGTGTACATGGAAAGGAACGACATTTTCCGCGACATGGCGGAACGTACCGGCGGCGACCTGTATCTCGGTGTGGTCGGGGCCGTTCGCACTGGAAAGTCCACGTTTATCAGGCGCTTTATGGAATTAATGGTTCTCCCCAACATGAAAAACGTTTATGACCGGGAACGGGCCAAGGACGAACTGCCCCAGGGCGCGGCCGGACGGACTGTGATGACGACCGAGCCGAAGTTTGTTCCCAACGAAGCCGTGGAAATTCAAATAACGCCCAATTTAAACGTAAAAATACGCATGGTTGACTGTGTCGGATACCGGGTCGAGGGGGCGCTCGGTTACGAAGAGGAAGACGGGCCAAGGATGGTGTCCACCCCGTGGTTTGAGGAGCCGATCCCGTTCCAGGAAGCAGCCGAGGTGGGAACGCGGAAGGTAATCTCAGAGCACTCCACAATGGGTCTGGTGATAACTACCGACGGGTCGATTACCGAAATACCCAGGGATAATTACGTGGAGGCGGAGGAAAGGGTCATTGAGGAAATGAAGGATATCAACCGCCCTTTCCTGGTACTCCTGAACAGTACCGACGCGGGTGGGGAGGATGCTCAAAGGCTTGCCGCCGAACTCAGCGAAAAATATGACGTGCCGGTAATTCCGGTTGACTGCGCCCAGATGACCCAGGCCGATATTTTAAATCTCCTCGAAAAACTGCTCTATGAATTCCCGGTTAATGAGGTAAACATCAGCCTGCCGTCCTGGGTGGAAGAACTGGATGTCAGGCACTGGCTGCGCCGGAAATTTGAAGAGACGGTCCGTGATACGGTTAAAAATGTCCGTCGTTTGAGGGATGTGGACGGTGCGGTTGAATCCCTCGGGGATTACGACTTTGTGGACAGGGTAAGCCTGCGCAGCATGGATATGGGTACCGGTTCGGCCGCGATCGACGTAACGGCCAACCCGTCTCTTTTTTACCAGGTGCTCGGCGAACAGTCCGGCTTCACCATCGACGGTGACAGGGAACTGTTCCGCCTGGTCAGGGAACTCAGTGTGGCAAAGCGGGAGTATGACAAGGTTGCCCAGGCTCTCGCCGAGGTCAGGGAAACCGGCTACGGTGTCGTTACGCCGACTCTGGACGAACTCGTCCTGGAGGAACCGGAACTCATCCGTCAGGGCAGCCGTTTCGGTGTTAAGCTTAAAGCAAGCGCTCCTTCGCTGCACATAATCAAGGCGGACATCACCACCGAACTGACCCCGATCATCGGAACCGAGAAACAGTGCGAGGAACTGGTGCAATACATGCTGAAAGAATTTGAGGAAAATCCCCAGAAGATATGGAATTCGGAGATTTTCGGCAAATCCGTCAACGACCTGGTGCGGGAAGGCATTCAGAACAAACTCCACCGCATGCCGGAAAACGCCCAGTTGAAGCTGCAGGAAACCCTCACCCGGATCGTCAACGAGGGATCGGGTGGGCTGATCTGCATAATAATATAAAACTGTTACCGGTCGTCAGGCCGGTTTTTATTTTTCTACCGGAACTCGCGGGCCTCATCCTCCGTTTTCAGGAGCGTTTTAAGTAGTCCCCTCAAAAGTATCCCTATAACAACATAAACAGGAAGGGAATAAATGTTTTTCCATTTAAACAACAGATAGATTCCCGTCAATTCAAGCAAGTTCTCTCCGATGAAGGATAAGACGGCGGCTGCCAATGCGGTGGCTGTAGTGAACGATTTCCATTCTGAGAAATATTGGTACAAAAGCATGTAAATAACGGGCAAGGCCGATAAATTTACCGGGATCAACCGCGGAAACAAAGGCTCCAGATCAAATGCATACTCCCAGAGATTTAACTGGCAGCCGATTTCATCAACGATGGTCACCACTGTCATGACAAGCAACCCGAATAACAGGATTTCCTTGAGCCGCTTTCTGTCCACGAATTTCCACCAGATAAACCAGGGGGCAATGAAGACAATCAATAGAAGCCACCATTGAAATGAAAATACTTCATGGTGGATCCAGCTGTCAATTTGCATTTCAATTGACCTGCCCTGAATCTCTTGAATCTCCTCAAAAAACGGATTTTCAAACTGCAATATCCATACCCCCGGTTTTATAATCTGCCAGGTTGTTGCGCCGATTTCTTAACGTACGAGCCTGCCGACTCCAATGGCAAAATTTTTCTGAAGGATACTTTCCGCAATTTCCGTTTTGTCCGCGCCGCAATTTATAATAAGAACTACTTCCGTCGCCCTTTTCTTGTTTTTTCTTTTACCGCGCGGGTTCCTGCCGACGAAAAAGTCAAGTGCAAAACCCAGAAAAGCCCCGAAAAAGAACCCGATTAAAGCCCACAACACCGGTCCCCATTTCAATACGAAGCCGTAAATGGTACCCAAAAGCATAAAAACAGTTCCCATGATAGCGCTTCCGTCAAGGAGGCTGAACCCGTCGGAACGGTGGATGGAGTCCAGCGCCTTTCTTTCTTCAAGTTTTTGATCGAGCGGTACGGCCAGAATTTTTTCTCTGGCAATACCTTTTCTCTCCAGTTCGGCGAGGGCCAGTTCCAGATATGTGGAGTGTTCAAAGGCAGCGACTATGTACAACGTACCACCGTCCTTCTGTTATAGAGGCATGGGGAAGCCGGGCTCCTGGTAATTTTCCTTTAAAAATCTTGCTTGCTCCCTGTCGAATACTTTGTTGAACTCCACGGCGTAAACATAAGCGCAATAGACGGAAAACCCGTAAATGGAAGGCATAAAAAGCAGCCACTCCGGATCGGCTACGGCGGCGGCTGCGCTGAAATTTCCGGTGAAAGTGTGGTGGACCGCTTCGAGCAGGTGGGAATGGCAAGTGGCGGCAATCCATAGGATGAGGATTAAAAAACCTGTGGCCAGCCTGTGGATATAGAGATGGCCTAGCCCCGGCATCAGGAGCGACCAGAGGGCGCAAGTCCACGGACTCTTTTTGTCCAGGCAGTTTATTTCCGCCGGGTTCATGCTGACAAGGGCAACCGGCGGGAATTCCTTTTCCGAGAGAAAGCAGAGTTTATTATAGTCCGCGGTTCTCCGCCAGCTGTCCCAGATGGAGAAAACGTATACGGCAATATAAATAAGAAGTTCCCTTCTGTCGAGAACTTCCTTGGCCGAATCAAACCTGCCGGTAAGCGAGTATAAGATTCCGGTGTTTATATTTGCATGAAAGTTGACAAGAATTTCCCACCCGATCAAGACAAATCCGATGATATAATTGCCTAGCAAAATATGCCCGAATCCGGGGAACGCCGCCGCCCACCAGGCCGTCACCCAGGGATTTCTGAGATGAATTACGTTCGTTGTGTATGGAGACATGCTGAAAAAAGGATAACGCGGATTTTTTGCACGCGTGTTCTTGTCCAAACAGCCTTACCCCCGCCGGGTTTGGTTTCTTTCCTTATTTTTTACACAGGATATCAGATATATTGAGGTTAATTTCTTCCATCCCGCTGCCGTAGACGCCAGGCCGGCCGGAAACGGTGAAGCTGTGCGAAACTAATTGGCGTTCTGCTTTAAAATAGTTTTCCCCGGTGTTGCCTTTACTGCTGTCCGGTGTTATAATGTCTACCATGAGTGGAAATTTATCCATTAACAAAGGACAGTTACCGGTGATGGTCAGAAAAGAGCGCAGGTTTTTTCTCGTTCAAGAGGATATTCTGCCCGAAGCTATTCTGAAAACGGTCCTGGCCAAAGAATTGCTGCTACGCGGGGATGCGGCCACCGTCAACGAGGCGGTTGAGAAGGCAAATTTAAGCCGCAGCGCATTTTACAAGTACAAGGACGGGGTTTTCCCCTTTTACCAGTGGAGACCGGGGGTAACGATCACCCTTGCGCTTGTGCTGGAACACCGTCCCGGTGTTCTCTCGAGAGTTCTCAACACTTTGGCCGCGGCCAAAGCAAACATACTGACCATCAACCAGAACATACCCGTGCACGGTCTGGCCAGCGTGGCGGTTACCTTTGAAACGGCTGGTATGGAAAGCGGTGCGGAAGAGATAACCGGACGGCTTGCGGAACTGGACGGCGTCCGGGAGGTCAGCCCCGTGGGCTATAACGCCGTCTATTGAGAAGAGGAGGGTCAAAAATGTCTAGAAAACCTATCGGCATAGGATTGCTTGGAATGGGTACTGTCGGCAGGGGGGTATACCGGATCCTGACTGGGAACAGTGACATGATAGAACAGAGAGTGGGAGTGCCGGTTGAAATAAAAAAAATACTTGTGAGGAATGTCGCGAAAGACCGCGGGATAAGAATTGATGAAGGCGTTCTTACTGCCGACATTGAAGAGGTTCTCAGCAACCCCTGTATCGATATTGTCGTGGAAGTGATGGGTGGAATTCACCCCGCGCTGGAATACTGTCTTGAGGCGCTGGGCAGAGGAAAAAGCGTCGTCACCGCGAATAAGGACATGATGGCGGTGCATGGTAAGGAACTCTTTGAAGCCGCCGGGGCAAACGGGTGCGACCTGCTTTTTGAAGGGAGCGTTGCCGGCGGCATCCCTATTATCAGGCCGCTGAAAGAGTGCCTGGCGGCAAACAGGATCCGGCAGCTTATCGGTATCATCAACGGTACGACAAACTACATGCTGACCAGGATGAGCAGGGAAAGGTGCGACTTTCGGACCGCACTTGAGGAGGCGCAGGAACGGGGTTATGCCGAGGCGGATCCGGGCGCGGACGTCGACGGTTTCGATGCCGCCCGCAAGCTTGCCATTCTGGCTTCCATCGCTTTTAACACCAGAGTGCCTTTGGAGCAGGTGTATGTAGAAGGAATAACCCGTATTACCGCCGAAGATATTGCCTATGCTGCCGAATTGAACTATGTCGTAAAACTTCTCGGCATAGCCAAGGAGGGGGACGGGGGAATAGAAGCGCGGGTGCATCCTGCACTGCTCCCGAAAACCCATCCGCTTGCCAGCGTGAATGACGTTTTCAACGCGATCTTTGTAACCGGCGACGCCGTCGGGGACGTGATGTTCTTTGGCCGCGGCGCCGGTGAGATGCCGACGGCCAGCGCGGTGGCGGCCGACGTTATGAATGCGGCCCGTAACCTGATCAAAAACGTTCCGGGGATAATAAGTTGCACCTGTTTTGAGGATAAGCCGGTCAAACCGATGGGCCTCACTTCGACCAAGTACTACATCCGGCTTAATGTCGCCGACAAACCGGGTGTGCTTGCGGGCATTGCATTTGTTTTCGGCAACAACGAGGTGAGTCTCGCGTCCGTCATCCAGAAGCATACGACCGGACAGCAGGCGGAGGTCGTGCTGGTTACCCACCGGGTTCTCGAGCACAACCTGCAGGCGGCCCTCAACACGATTAAAGGCCTTCCGACGGTAAATGAAGTTTCAAACGTAATCAGGGTAGAAGGAGACTAGCTGGGGGGTTGTCCCTGATGATTCGAGTACAGGTGCCGGCAACTGCGGCAAACCTCGGACCGGGTTTCGATTGTCTCGGCATGGCCCTCGAACTTTACAACGTGGTGGAAATGTTACCGGCCGCCCGCGGTCTTTCCATAGAGGTGTCGGGTGAAGGCGCTGCCGACATTCCCAGGGACGGACAGAATCTGGTTTATCAGGCTGCTCAGAAAGTGTTTTGTCAGGCTGGTTATTCGCCGCCCGGTTTAAGAATGCGCCTGTTCAACCAGATCCCCGTGGCCAGGGGGTTGGGAAGCAGCGCCGCGGCAATAGTGGGCGGGGTGATCGCTGCCAACCTTCTGGCGGGCGGCAGGCTTTCAATCAAAGAGATAATGGGCATTGCCTGCTCGCTTGAAGGGCACCCCGACAATGTTGCGCCGGCCATGCTTGGCGGCATAGTTGTTTCCGTACAGATCGACGGCGAGGTGAGGCACATAAAAATCCAGCCCCCGCAGGGTTTAAAGGGAGTAGTTGCAATTCCTGATTATCCTCTGGCGACAAAAGCCCTGCGGGAGGTGTTACCGGCGCAGGTTCCTTTCCAGGATGCGGTTTTCAACCTGGGGCGCGTGGCCATGCTGGTTGCCGCACTCCAGCAGGAGGATTTCACTCTCCTGGGGGCCGCCATGGAGGACCGGCTTCACCAGCCGTACCGTTCATCGCTTATTCCCGGTCTCAAAAAAGTTCTTGCAGCAGCAAAACTGGCAGGGGCCAGGGGAGTTACCTTGAGCGGCGCGGGCCCGGCGGTGGTGGCGCTTGCCGACACAAATTTCGATCTGATCGCCCGGGTAATGGGCGACACTTTCCGCCAGAACGGCGTCAAGTCCAGGGTTCTCGTGCTGAAACCGAGCCCGGTTGGCGCCAGGGCTCTGGAAGTAAAATAATTTGGTTCTTTTGTCTGCGTAAAGACAAACAAAGTCTGGCAGTGATTGTCCGACATAGTGAGGAAGGAGATTTTGCAGTGCTCGTAGTACAGAAATACGGTGGCAGTTCGGTGGCCGATGCCGGCCGGATCAGGCGGGTGGCCCGCCGCGTTGCGGGCGTCCGCGACGGGGGAAACGATGTGGTGGTTGTGGTGTCGGCTATGGGTGACACTACCGATGATCTTGTTCAACTGGTTGGAGAAGTATCGGACAACCCGCCGGGAAGGGAAATTGACGTAATTTTGTCTACCGGGGAGCAGGTTTCCATAGCCCTTTTAACCATGGCCCTTAAGGATCTGGGCAAAAAGGCGGTCTCCTTGACCGGCGTGCAGGCAGGCATTTTGACCGACAGCGCTCACACCAGGGCCAGGATCTTGAAGATAGACACCGCCCGCATCGAAAAAGAGTTGAAAGATGGGAATATTGTAGTTGTCGCGGGCTTTCAGGGCGTTGACGCGCAAGGTGATATAACGACGCTCGGCCGGGGCGGCTCCGACACCACCGCAGTGGCGCTGGCCGCCGCCATGAGAGCGGACTTGTGCGAGATTTACACCGACGTCGAAGGGGTTTATACGGCCGACCCGCGGGTTGTGCCCGGTGCGCGCAAGCTTGAGGCAGTTTCCTATGAAGAAATGCTGGAACTGGCCAATCTGGGCGCTGTTGTCCTGCACCCGCGGTCGGTGGAGTTGGCCATGCAGTACGGCATTCCGCTGCATGTGCGTTCAAGCTTCAACAATTACCCGGGTACGGTAATAAAGGAGGTTGAAAGCGTGGAAAAAGCACTCGTGGTAACCGGCGTGGCATATGATTTAAATGTGGCCAAGATAGGTGTTTTCAATGTGTTCGACAAGCCCGGCATCGCTTACAGGCTGTTTAAGGTCCTGGCCGGTGAAAAAATAAATGTGGACATGATCGTTCAAAGTTCAATGCGCGATGGGAAAAACGACATTTCTTTCACCTGTGCCCGGGGGGATCTGAAAAAGGCGCTCGAAGTTGTAGAAAGGCTCCACGGAGAACTGGGAGCGGACGGCTATAACGGCGACGACGGGGTGGCCAAGGTTTCCATCGTAGGCGCGGGTATGGTCAGCAACCCGGGGGTGGCGGCCACGATGTTCGAAGCCCTGGCTGAAAACAACGTCAATATAGAAATGATCAGTACCTCGGAAATAAAGGTTTCGTGCATAATTAACAAGGATGACGCGGTAAAGGCGGTCAGGGTTCTGCATAAGAAATTCAACTTGGCTGAAGAACCCGGCCTTGACGGATAACGGGGGAAACGCTCCTTTCATTTTCTTGTGTGCGGTAATCCGCGGCTTGTTTTGGGTAATGGATCGTTTGAAGCTGCTGGCGCCGACCGGTCGGCGGCTTTTTGCTGTCGCGGGCTTAGGGGAGGCAAACCGATGAACAACAGAGCCGGTTATCTCATGGTGGCTCTCTCGGCGGTGGGTTACGGGTGCGTGACAACTTTTGTAAAGATTGCCTTTGGTTACGGGTTGAACGTGATTACAATAGGATCCGTACGTTTTGTTCTGGCGTCCGCATTTTTGTGGATGGTGCTTTTTGTTTTAAAAATTCCCGCGAGAGTCAAGACAGCCGGCTTATTTTCGTTACTGGCGGCCGGAGCCCTGGGTTTTGCGGGGACATCCGCGGCATATTTTGCAGCAGTGGAGAGAATACCGCTCTCTCTTGCCGTCCTTATTGTCTACATTTACCCGATTATTGTGACCCTCGCCGGCTCGGTCGTCGACAGGGAAAGGCTGGAACCGCGCAAAATCGCGTCCATGCTGGTTGCCTTCGCAGGGCTCGCGGTACTGCTGAATACTTCCGTTCGCGGCGCAGGTCCTGATGGGGTGCTTCTCTCATTTGTATCGGCCTTAATATACGCCGGCTATATCATTTTCAGCAGCCGGCTGCTGAAGGACATCGATCCTCTGGTTGTGTCCGCTTATGTTTGCTCCGCGGCCGCATTGTCATTTACCGTTTACGGTTTTGCCGCAGGGTGCCTGGCATACCGGCTGACACCCGGATTGTGGCTATTGATGGTCAATTTTGCGGTCTTTGCGACAGTTCTGCCCGTGCTCCTTTTCTTCATGGGCATGAAAAAAATAGGGCCGTCCAGTGCCGCCATCGTCAGCAACCTCGAACCGGTTGCCACGGTGGTTTTGGGGATAGCCGTATTTTCGGAGGCTTTAAGCGGGGTTCAATTTCTCGGTGCCTTCCTTGTCGTAGCCGGAATTGTGCTTCTCCAGTCCGGAGGGTATGGCCCCGCCCGGCGCGGTTCTGTCGATCTTGACTAACCCCGGTGTTTTGCCGGCGGCCCGTGTCCGGAAAGGATCCCGGGAACTGCTTGGGTTTTTCCGTCCTCTGTCCTGGTTTTGCCCAGAAAAGCTGAAAAAGGAAGCGCAAATACTATGAATAAGGCCGCAACCAGAAAGGTGTCGTCGATGGCCCGGACTATGGACTCCTTTGCCACTATTCCCCCCAAAACGGATACAGCCGAAATGCTGGTGCCGGACGCCCCGGCGTTGGCGAGAAAAGCCTGGATCGCTCCCGCAGAATAATAAGCGGCAGAATCGATTGACACCGATTCCGACAGCGCGCCATAATGGAAGGCCTGCCGGTTTTGCATGATCGCAGTAAGCATGGCAATGCCGAAAGATGCCGCGACCTGCCGGATTACATTGCTGAGGGCCGAAGCCCGGGCGATGAGGTTGACCGGAACGGTGTTCATACCGGCTGTAGTTATTGGCATTATTGCAAGAGCTATGCCGACGGACCTCAAGGTGGTGTTGAGTATGATGTCGGCGTTGCTGGTAGACAGGTTGATTTTGCTTAAATTCCATGTTCCCAGGATAATTGCCGAAAGACCGGCGACGGCAAGGCCTTTTGCCCCGAAACGGTCGAACAGCAGGCCGCTGACCGGCATTATCACGGCTGTCGCCAGGGCCGAAGGCATCAGCAGGAGCCCCGTCTGGTACGGTGTGAGGAGCATCAGGTTCTGTGCGAAAAGAGGGATTAAAAACACTCCTCCGTAGAGTCCGATTGTAATCAGGCTGCCGGCGAAGACGCTTATGGAAAAAATTGTGTTTTTAAAAAGCCTCAGGTTGAGCATGGGCTGTTCGTGAGTTATTTCTACCAAAACGAAAAGAAGCAGTAAAAAGAACGAAATTATAAAAAGGGTTACAATGTAGAACGACGACCATCCTTTATTGTGGCCCTGGCTTAAAGCAAGGAGCAGGCTGAAGCAGCCGGCGGTAGACAGGGTGAATCCCCAGGTGTCGAGTTTTGTGCCCCTGCGGGGGGGGATTTCGGGAAGCAGCAGGTGGCTGAGCAGGATTCCGACAATTCCCGCCGGGATATTCATGGTAAAAAGAAAGTGCCAACTGAAATGGTCGATCACGTACCCGCCCAGCGTCGGACCGATTGCCGGGGCGCATACGGCTGCCATTCCCCACACCCCCAGGGCCGTGCCGATTTTTTCCCTGGGCACCACGCTGTAAACTATGGCCATGCTCACCGGCATTGTTGCGCCGCCGCCGATACCCTGGATGACCCTGGCCGCTATCATTGTTCCGTTGCTCCAGGCTATGCTGCACAGTACGGAGCCGAAAGCGAAGACGGCCATTGAAGCCAGGTATACCCTTTTGGCGCCGAACTGATCTGTGACGAAGCCAGTAACCGGGATGATCATGCCCGATACCAGCATGTATGCCGTCAGCACCCACTGAATTTCATCGGCCGTAACCCCGAAAATGGCCATTAGTTTTGGCAGGGCCACGTTTATAGAACTGTTGTTGAGAATTGCCGAAAAGGCGCCGACAACCACTACCAGCAGCGGCAGCCAGAAAGACTCCCTTTTAGCGGAATTTACGTCTTGCAAGCAATGAATCCCGTCCTGTCTCATTACCCGTTGTTTTGGAGCCGTGCTTCAGCCGTGGATGAAATAATCCATAAGCTCGTGTCCGTTTTTTATTATAAAGCCGGTCTTTTCGGCGGCTTCTTCATCGTAGGCCGCGTTTTCATTTTTTTTGTCCAGTCCTTTTGTATACACGACGAACGGAACCGGGCTGTCCGAGTGAGTAAGCGTAGCCAGCGGCGTCGGATGGTCCGGCAGGAGCATCACCCTGTAGTTTTTAAAGCGGCGGTCGAGTCCTTCCAGCAGCATACCCAGCATTTCGTCCACCATTTCAATGGCCCTGATTTTGGTGTCCAACTCGCCCCTGTGGCTGGCTGCGTCAGGCGCCTCAACGTGGACGTAGACGAAGTCTCTGCCTTTGTCAAACTCCTCAAGGGCCGCTCGCACCTTTCCCCTGTAGTTTGTGTGAACGGTTCCGGTAACGCCTTCCAGTTCAACCACGTCGAGCCCGGCGTAGATTCCGATGCCCTTAATCAGGTCGACCGCGGATATAACTGAACCGGATACTCGGTACTTGTCGTAAAATCCCGGCATTGCCGGTTTCTTCCCTTTGCCCCAGAACCATACGGAATTGGCCGGCCTCAAGCCCGATTCCTTTCTCTTGGCGTTGACGGCATGTCCGGGCAGGAACTTGTTGCTTTCCTTCATCAAACGGGTCAAAGTTTCGGCGCCCTCCCCTTCTGGAAGATGCGGTCCAATGACCCGTCCCGAAATATCGTGCGGAGGCGTGAGCCTGCTGCCGTCGGGACCGCCCTTCCAGACAAGCAGATGTCTGAATCCGAAGCCCGGGTAAAAGTGCAGCGCATCGTTTCCCAGACGGGCATTTACTTCCCTGATCAGCACCCCTGATTCCTGGGAGGTTATCTCATCGGAACTGTAGTCCACCATTGTTTTTTCTTCGTAGACTTCTTCTTCCGAAAGGGTAACCAGGTTGCAGCGGAACGCCACGTCGTCATCGTCCAGTTCAACGCCGATGCTAGCTGCTTCGAGCGGGGAACGCCCGGAATAATACAGGCGGGGATCATATCCCATGACCGAGAGATTTGCCACGTCGCTGCCCGGTGGGAACCCTTCCGGGACGGTTGCCGCCATGCCCAGCGTTCCTTTGGCCGCTATCCGGTCCATATTGGGGGTGTTGGCGTATTGAATGGGGGTTTTCCCGCCCAGTTCGACAATCTTTTCATCAGCCATGCCGTCTCCGATTAGAACCAGGTATTTCATCCTTTCAGGTACTCCTTTTAAATATTTTCGGAAATTGTATTCTCGCGCAGTTCCGCGATTCCTTCAATTTTGTCAAAAATATTGTTTTTGCCCACAGCATCCATTATATTTATCAATTTTTTTAAAAACGGCAAATTTCGCCCGAAGCGGGTCAAAAAATTTTTTCGTTGATTTTATCACAGCTAATGATAAAATGGTCAAAAAAGAAGGCGGTGCTCAGGTGGGAGAAATGCGCATTTTGTCACCTACGGCCATACTCGGGTACGGGTTCCCGGCAGACTCTTTCGAAGAAGGCTTGAGCCGGCAGCCGGACGCCATAGCGGTCGATGCGGGATCGACCGATCCGGGTCCCTATTACCTCGGCTCGGGAGAGTCATTTACACACCGGGATGCGGTCAAGCGCGACCTTGAACTGATACTTGAGGCGGCGGTGAAGAAAAAGATCCCTGTGTTGATAGGAACCGCTGGAGGCAGCGGGGGAGAGCCCCACCTGAAAAGAGACCTTGACGTTATAAGGGAGATTGCCGGTGAGCGGAGGCTTCATTTCAAGATCGCCTTAATTCACTCCGAGGTGGACCGTGAACTGGTCAGGAGAGCCATCCACCTGGATAAAATTACCCCGCTCGGATCGGCGCCGGTTTTGACGGAAGATGTCCTGGACGGGACAGTCAGGATTGTCGGGCAGATGGGAGTCGAACCGATAATCGGTGCCCTGGAAGCCGGGGCGGATGTGGTGCTGGCCGGACGCGCCTATGACCCTTCCGTTTTTGCCGCGCCGGCCTTGCTGAGAGGCTTCCGGCCGGGGCCCGCCATTCACCTCGGCAAGATCTTGGAGTGCGGAGCGATAGCAGCCACGCCCGGCAGCGGTAGCGATTGCCTTATGGGATACCTCCGCCCGGGCTGCTTCGAGGTTGAACCGTTAAACCCCGGTCGCCGGTGTACGGTTGCGTCGGTAGCAGCCCATACCCTTTACGAAAAGTCAAACCCCGTTTTGCTTCCAGGCCCTGGAGGGATGCTGGTGCTCAGCGGTGCAAAGTTCGAACAGGCCGGTGATAACCGGGTAAGGGTTACGGGGAGCAGGTTTATGCCTTCGGACAGCTACCGGGTCAAGCTGGAAGGAGTAAAAAAGGCGGGTTACAGGACTGTCAGCGTGGCGGGCTGCCGTGACCCCGTCATGATCAGGGAAATAAACAGCGTTATCGGCCTGGTCAGGGAAAGAGCCCGGGACAATTTTTCCGGCCGCGGCTACAATTACCTCCTCGACTTCAGACTGTATGGGATCAACGGTGTCATGGGCAGCCTGGAGCCGACCGCGGACGATGTTCCCCGCGAACTTGGAATAATCATTGAGGCGGTGGCGGAGACCCAGGATGTTGCGGATACGATCTGCAGCTTCGCTCGTTCCACCATGCTGCACTGTAGTTACCCCGGGCGGAAGGCTACTGCCGGTAACCTGGCCTTTCCGTTTTCACCGTCCGATTTCAGGGGCGGGGAAGTTTATCGTTTCAGTGTTTACCATCTTATGAAAGTCAGAGATCCTTTCGAATTATTTCCGCTGGAAATAATAGAAATTTAAAGGATGGGAAGACAGTGGAAAAAGTTGGAATAAAGGAACTCGCAGAAGTCATCCGCAGTAAAAATTCCGGCCCGTACGAACTGACTTTAGACATTATTTTCAAGGACCGACGGTCTTTTGAAATAGCCCGGAAGTCGGGGCTGTTCACCAGGGAACTGTTTGCGGAGAAATACGGGATAGAGGAAGACAGGGTGGTAAGCGTGATTGAGTATGAGCAGGCGAACGCCATCAAGGCGACCATAGTGCGTCCTGTAGAGTCGGGAGGGCCGGGGGAAACCGACGTTTACGGAGCCCAGCAGCACGCCCCCCTGCTTGAGATCGAGATACCCGTGGATTAGCGGCGCAGTTCTTTTTGTGCTTTCCCGGTAACGGATAACGGACCTGCCGCGGACTGCTGACAAACTGTTCGGGACTTTGGGGTTTTGAAGGAAGCAAGCGATATGTGAAAGTGCAGTAAGGTGAACCGGGCGAAGTGAGGATGCGATATTGGATGAGCGGGGACAGCGGTTGGGGGACACACCTCCCTCGAAGGAATGTCCCCAATTTGTGTCCGCGAAAGCCTGAACCGCAACAGGATGCGAGTTGAAGGCGGTCCAATATCGCGTGATGCGAGCCCCCGGTTCACCCGGCGCGAAGCACCGGGAGTGAGCGGTGGCAGGACACTGCCCGAAAGAGTGCAGGGCATAAAAAAAATAACCGGAGCGGTTGTTTCAACCTCAAGGTGTTTTTTCAACAGCCCAACCTGCTGATTTGCCGCGGCAGGTTTTCTTTATAAATTTATCCTATTCCCTGCCGGGAGTATATAACAAAATTAAATAATTACTATAAAGGATAATTATATGAATATATAGAAGATGTATCATGCCGGGAAATGAAAAGAGAAAGGGTGGTCTTGTTGAACAAAAAAGCGGTGATAATTCTTGCAGGCGCAGTGATCGGAGTAACGGCACTCATACTTGTCAGAATGGGCAACCCCCCCAACATGGGCTTCTGTATTGCCTGTTTCCTGCGCGATCTGACAGGCGGGCTGGGGTTGCAACGGTCCGATACCTTGCAGTACATAAGGCCGGAGATACCGGGCCTGGTTTTGGGGGCCTTTCTTGCCTCCCTTTTTACCCGGGAGTACCGGCCGCTCGGCGGTTCAAGCCCGCTGATCAGGTTTGTCCTGGCGTTTTTTACCATGACCGGCATGCTTGTTTTTCTAGGTTGCCCGCTCAGGATGTTGCTGCGCATGGCGGGCGGTGATCTCAACGCTCTGGTGGGACTTTTCGGTTTGGTGGCGGGAGTCGTTTTGGGGATTGCTTTTTTGCGGAAGGGATTTTCCCTGGGCAGGGCAACTGTATTGAACAGGTCGAACCTGTATATTTTCCCGGCCGCTGCCGCCGCCCTGATGGTTCTTTTGCTGGCCAGACCGGCTTACTTTTTTTTCAGCCAGCAGGGTCCGGCTTCCTTGCATGCCCCAGTTTACGTGTCGCTGGCGGCCGGGGTACTGGCCGGGATACTCGCCCAGCGTTCGCGGTTATGTTTTGTCGGCGGGATAAGAGACTTCATTATTTTCCGCGATTTATACCTGCTCTACGGTTTTGCGGCAATATTTTTGACTGTCCTGGCCGGAAATTTGATCCTAGGCAATTTTAAAATCGGATTTACGGGTCAGCCGATAGCTCACAGCGACGGCCTGTGGAATTTCCTGGGGATGGCTTTAGCCGGTTACGGTTCGGTGTTCCTGGGCGGGTGTCCTCTCAGGCAACTGGTGTCGGCTGCCGAAGGAAATACCGATTCTGCGGTTACCGTCCTCGGACTTGCCGCAGGAGCGGCATTCGCCCACAACTTCGGCATTGCGGCGAGTGCAAAAGGAGTTCCGGCTGAGGGCAAGGCGGCCGTCCTGGTGGGTTTTGCGGTAATATTCCTGATCGCTTTGTTAAACTGCAAGCTGGCATTGAAGAAGGGGGTGCAGGCCGGTGGCAGAACCGAAGGATGCGCGGGGTCTTCTGTGTCCTGAGCCGCTTTTGATCGCAAAGAAGGAGATGGAGAGGCTGGTCCGCGGGACCTTTCAAGTGCTGGTGGACACTGCGGCGGCTATGGAAAATATTTCTAGACTGGCCGGGAGCCTGAAATGGGAAGTCTCGGTGGAACAGCAGGGAGATGAGTTTTTGCTTACCTTAAAAAGGTGACAAATATTTTTAAGCGATGGGGCCGGGGCTGTAAAAACCCCGGCTTAGGTTTCGGAACAAAATAAAGCAGAAAAATATAGATTGGCTTGGGAGGAGAAGGTTCATGCCAAAATATTTCCGGTATTTTCCTTAATAATTGTGCTCCGTGCTACCTTCCTAAAGTGACTCTGCCGGTTTTTGGGACGTGGAAACCGAGGTTTTTTGAGAATCACCCGTCCTTCCCACCGGAGAGAGATAGATGATGCTTTCACTTGTTCCGTCAAGCCCGAACAGTTCGTTTACCATGCTGTCCACGAAAGCTCCGACCTGAAAACTGCCCAGGCCCATGGCCGCCGCTGCAAGGGCCAGGTTCTGGGCGATGTGGCCGGCTTCGAGATAAATGTACTGGTAGGCTCTCTTTTTGTAAATCCGTGTGGATCTTTCAAACACGGCCGCCCAGGCGAAGACCGCCGCAGCTTTGCCCAGCGCGGCCTGGTTCAGCGCCGCCCCGGCCAGCTCATCGCCGAAGACGCCTTTTTTAAGCCGGTTCAGGGAATGCTGCTCGTTTTTATAATGATAGATGCCCGGTTCCATTCCCTCAACCCGGTTGACGGCCACGAGCGTTTCGATTGGGTAGAGGGCGCCTGCCGACGGAGCTGCCCGGAAACCGGACCGGGAACCTTCCGCTGTTATGCCCTGGGTCGCCCAGAGCAACTGGGAGAGCTCTTTTTTAGAAATAGCGCCGTCCGTAAATTTTCTAATACTGCGCCGCCTCCTGATCACGTCCCAGACCGGGTCCCCGCCCGCCTTGAGGGGCGGGTCAAACCGAACTTCAGCATCTTGCCCGGCCCGGCACATGTCGAACCTTCCGCCTTCCCGTTTCATAAAACTGCCTCCCTTTCAAGAATCGATGTTTCAATAATATTAATACCAGTTTTTATTTGCATTATAAATATGTTTTTACTCCGAAAAACAGACGCCGGCCGTTTTGTTTTTCGCCGGCGCTGGCAGGACTCAGTTAAAAGAAATTGACAATTTTTTTTAAATTTAACTTTCCCGCCGGGAAGTCCCCGCGCCTTCCGCTTTCCTTACTCGCTAAGCGAGGGCGAAGGACAGGGATGAGAGGCGGGCCTTGTTTTTCTGGGAACCATTGTTCTACCCAGGTTTTGTTGATACAATATAGCCATGAAATACCAGCTTGATAGAGGCTGCCACTCCGTGTATTCCCTCCGTTTCCATTACGTCTGCTGCGTCAA
>Ga0116192_1000387_pt1 | contig 34022 bp, 28 predicted proteins | sample AD_UKC113_MetaG_FD_89876 | JGI IMG/M metagenome (GOLD analysis project Ga0116192, IMG submission 89876) | Active sludge microbial communities of municipal wastewater-treating anaerobic digesters from Hong Kong - AD_UKC113_MetaG | ecosystem: Engineered > Bioreactor > Anaerobic > Digestate...
TTGAACGTTATGGCTGTCACAGGGACAGCACCCTTTGCTTTATCAGTATCACCATCAGCAATCTTGGCAATGGGGGGTTCGATGATTATCAGCATGATATTCAGAGAATTGCGGAGCGGATTGCCAAAGGCATTCACGAATTGTACATATCCTTTTTGTATCAGGACAGCCTGATCCTCGCGCTTATCAATTATACCGACGCAGAAATTGATGCCTTTGTGAAGGAGTTCGTTGAAACTGCCAACAGTAAGCTCTGGCAGTTTCACATTCATCTTGGTATCAGCCCTAACCAGCCGGGTTTAAATAATCAGAACAAGAACTTTGAAAAAGCCACCTCTGCCATGAAGATGGCGCTTAAATTCAAAGAAAACTATCTGTATTATGACAAGCTGGGCATCTACAAAATTCTTTATGCCACCAATGACAAAGAGGTGTTAAGAAGCTTTTACAATGATACCCTTGGAAAACTGATTATTTATGATCGGCAGAATAACTCGAAACTGACCGAGCTATTACGTATCTATCTGGAGAATAACGGGAGCATTCAACTGGTCTCTGAAAAGCTGTATGTGCACAGAAATACGGTCCTCAACCACCTTAAAAAGATTGAGAGTATTGTGGGCATTAATCCTCTGGAGCTGGAGGGCCGCGTCAATCTCTATATGGCCTTCTATATCAGAGACATCCTGTAACAGCATGATTTGAATAAGTAAAGCACAAAGTGGTTTTATGTAAATACCATAAAACCCGCAGAGCGTATATCCCTTGAATTGTGCAAAAGCACACATGACCTCAATTCTGACAGGACCTTTACAATTAACACGCATGAAAGAACAAGAATAAAAAAATGCAGATGACATTTCTGCACACCGGACAAAGGATTGTAAAAATGATAAAGTTCAGTGTTTACATCATTTTTTGTTCCTGTGCAATAGTATGAATGACGTTATTCATGAAATATTTACAAGCAGAAATTTCATGCAGAATTATGGTATAAAACCTGAAAAATATAGAGAATAAAGGCGTTGAGCAACTAACCGGGTAGTGGGTTCATAAAACAATGTTTTAAATATGTTAAATTTTGGTCTGAAATGTGCATATGCACATAAATGTTTGGAAGATTATCGATTGCAATGAGATTTCCCAGGCTTTATAATAAAGCTAAGCTAAGGAAACATTAAGAAAGCGATGGAGCTCAAAGGAAAGAGCTCTGTCGCTTTTTTATTCATAGACAATAAGGATTTACCTACACCTAAAGTCACAGGCATATCGCCGGAGATATGCACTGCCGAAGACAATTTCCTGGATGAACTTCTTAAGTAGCGCAATTTTCTAAATTTCAGATTAATAATTCGTTATACCGCAAAGAAGTCGTGCACTGGTGCAATTCTTTAGCATAAAAAAATCATTGGCAAGTACAAAATGGAAGTGCAGGCCATTCTGGAGTATTTCATTTTGTACCATGCGGAAATGGAGCTTTAAAATGAACGGTGAGGATATTAAGTTAACATTAAAAAAATATAACTTGCAGTCATGGAGCAAACAGAAAGCCATTAACCCCATTTCTGTGGAAAAGGCTTCAGGCATTTATTTCTGGGATTATGAAGGCAATCGCTATACCGATATGTCATCCCAGCTTGTGAATCTCAACCTTGGTTTTGGCAACCAGGAGATCAATGACGCCATTAAAGCACAAGTCGATAAGTTCTGCTTTGTCAGCCCGTCTTACGGTGCTGAGTCCCGAGCAAAGCTGGCCAAAAAAATCATTGAGCTCATGCCCGACAATATGGGCAAGGTGTTCTTTACCAATGCCGGTGCCGAAGCCAATGAGAATGCCGTAAAGATTGCAAGAATGTATACCGGTAAATTTAAGGTATTCAGCCGGTACAGAAGCTATCACGGATCTTCCTTCGGAGCAGGAAATCTGACGGGTGAACCCAGAAGATATGCTCTGGAGCCTGGAATACCCGGTTTTGTGAAGTTTTTTGATCCCTATATCTACCGGGAAGCCATAACGTTCAAATCGGAGGAAGAGGCCACAAAGTATTATCTTACAAAGCTGGAGGAGCAGATTCAATATGAAGGACCTCAATCCATTGCAGCCATCGTTATGGAGACAGTTACAGGCTCCAACGGCGTCCTTGTTCCTCCTAAGGGGTATATGCCGGGGGTAAGGGCTTTATGCGACAAATACAATATTCTGATGATTTGCGATGAGGTCATGACCGGCTGGTGCAGAACCGGAAAGATGTTCGGCTTTGAGCATTTTGATGTTAAGCCCGATATTGTCACCTTTGCCAAAGGCGTTACCTGCGGGTATATCCCGCTGGGCGGCGTGGTGGTGGCAAGCAAGATTGCCGAGTACTTTGATGACAATTTGCTGTCCTGCGGGCTTACCTACAGCGGCCATCCCCTGGCCTGTGCAGCAGGGGTGGCATGCGTGGAATACTATGAAAAGCACAATATCGCCCATAAGGTGAGCAAAACCGGCAAGGTTTTGGGTGAAATTCTGGAGGCGCTTAAGGAAAAGCATCCCTGTGTGGGCGATGTCCGTTATATAGGCTTACTTTCGGCAGTGGAGCTGGTGAAGGACAAAGCCACCAAGGAGCCCATTGTTCCCTATGGCCGGGATCCTGACGGCACCATGGGGAAGATTCTCGGCAAGCTTAAAGAGCGCAGGTTTATGACCTATACCCATGAGAATATGATACTGGTCGCGCCTCCGCTGATTATCACCGAAGAACAGTTGAGAGAAGAAATGGTCAAGCTGGATGAGGTGCTGACCATTGTGGACAAAGAGTTTATCTGAGGAAAGCAAACAAAGAGCCCAATGGGGCGTATGGAGGCAGTATGGCTTACAAATTTACACTACCAGGCAAAACCTATATTGGATCTGATGCGTTAAAGGAAAGTGAAGCCGTCATCCAAGGCTTTGGCAAAAAGGCTCTTATTGTTTCGGGCAAGAATGTGACCGGAACGGGTGCGGTAAAAGCCTTAGCCGATACACTGCTGAGCTGCGGCATTGATTGGGTGCTGTTTAACGATATTACCGGAGAGCCTACGGTGGAAATGATTGAGGCCGGGGTGAAGCGGTATGAGGAGACGGGCTGTGATTTCGTCATTGGCATTGGCGGCGGAAGTCCCCTGGACAGTGCGAAGGCCATAGCGGCCATGTCGGTATTGGAAGGGCAAATTTCAGACTATATGGGCAAGGAAATCAAAGGAACATTCCCACCCATGGTCTTAATTCCCACAACCGCCGGCACCGGTTCCGAGGCCACCAAGTTTACCATCATTACCGATACGGCCAGAAATATCAAAATGCTGCTGAAGGGTGACGACCTTATACCCGATCTGGCCATTCTGGACGCCAGGTTTACGCTGACAGCACCGCCCACAGTAACGGCGGCCACCGGGATGGATGCCCTGACCCATGCTGTTGAGGCCTATACCTCCAGGAAGGGGAATGCGCTTACCGATATCTTTGCTTTAAGCGCCATCAAAAGGATTTTTACTTATCTGCCCCAGGCCTTCGAGGATGGCAAAAACCTTAAGGCAAGAGAGGAGATGCTCCTGGCGGCCTATGAGGCAGGGGTTTGCATCAACAACGCCTCGGTCACCCTGGTGCATGGCATGAGCAGACCCATAGGCGCCCTGTTCCATGTACCCCACGGCATAGCCAATGCCATGCTTATCAAGGAATGCCTGGCCTATGTATTGGATGGATGCTATGAGCGGTTTGCAGCAATGGCAAGGACCATAGGCGCGGCAGATGATGAGCTTGGTGATAAAGAAGCCGCCCAAATCTTCATTGAAAAACTGTCGGAGCTCTGTGCTCACTTAAAGATTCCCACCTTGAAGGCCTATGGCATCAACAAGGATGCATTTGACCGAGTCAAGGACAAGATGGCGCAGGATGCCATGGCAAGCGGAAGCCCTTCAAATACCATCAAGGAGATTACCAGGGAGGATCTTTTGACAGTATACGACAGGCTTTGGTGAGACAGACCGCTGTACAACCTGAAATATAGACTGATTGACTGATTACAATGGCGTAAAACGAATAGTTTTACGCCGTTTTCATTTATCGGATCAAAATAACGGCAAAGCGTGGAGGGATTGAGTATGCTTCGAGCCAAGAAAATGAACGTGGATTATAGCAAGGATTTAGGTTCTGATACAGAGGAATTGAAGACCGGAATAATTATTGAAAATCTGTCGGTGCGGTTTCCCGACAAAAATGGGGGCGATCCGGTAGAAGCCCTGCAGAATATCAATCTTGAAATCAAGCCCGGTGAGTTTGTTTCCCTGGTAGGACCCTCGGGTTGCGGTAAGACGACACTGCTTCGAACCATTGCCGATTTACAGCAGCCTACCACCGGAACCATCTCCATTGGTGGCTTGACACCCCGTGAAATAAGGCTTCAGCAGAAGTTTGGCATTGTCTTTCAGAACCCGGTTCTGTACGAATGGCGCACCGTGAGAAGAAATGTCTGCATGCCCATGGAGATTATGGGTATTCCCAAGCCTGAGCGTACAAGACGGGTCACACAGATGCTTGAATTGGTGGGCCTGTATAACTTCGGGAAGATGCATCCCCATGAATTGAGCGGCGGCATGCAGCAGAGAGTGGGCATTGCCAGAGCCCTGGCCCTCCGTCCCAAGATTCTTTTGATGGATGAGCCCTTCTCGGCCCTTGACGAGTTCACCAAGGAAAAGCTGCATCTGGACTTGCAGAGGATCTGGAGCAAGACCAAAAAAACCATTATCTTTGTTACCCACAGTATTCAGGAAGCCGTTTTCCTGTCGGATAAGGTTGTGGTGCTCTCACCGCATCCCGGCAGAATATCGGCGGTCGTGGATATTAATCTTCCCAGGCCAAGGGGCCTGGAGATAAAGGACACCATGGAATTCAATTCCCTGGTCTCAAAGGTAAGAAACAGTTTTGAGGGGGTATAGGCTTGAACAGAGTAAAGAAAGTTTTGTCCTCAAAGCAGATAGTAACCCTTGTGTGGGTCATCGGACTTATCATTGTCTGGGAGATTGGGGCTACGGTCATAGCGCAGACCAAAAGAACTCCCGAGTATGTTCTCCCGCACATTTCCCAGATTGTTGATTCGGTGTTCAGCGATAAGCTTGTCAACGGCAGCCAGACCGCAACCCAGATCGTGCTCAGCAATGCTGCCTTGACCCTGGTCAGAGCGGGTATAGGGTTCATCATCGGAAGTATTATTGGTTTTATCCTGGCTCTGCTGATGAATATGTTCCTGCCCGTGGAAAAAATCGCTTTCCCATATTTAATGATGATTCAGATGATCCCCATCCTGGGTATGGCCCCCATTATTCTGGCCATCACCAAGGATATCGATAAAAGCCGAATTGTCATCGCCGCCATACTGACCTTCTATCCGGTGGCGACCAATACTCTGGCCGGATTCAAGGCTGTTGAAAAAGCAAAGCATGAGCTGATGTATTCCATAGCCGCAAAGAAGAAGGACATTTATAAAAAGCTGCTGATACCGGCAAGCCTTCCCTACTTCTTTACAGGCCTGAAGATATCGGCACCCATGGCCATAACAGCCTCCATTCTGGTGGACACCCTGCAGGGCGGGGGCGGACTGGGATGTATGCTCAGCCAATCCCTCAAGCATGCCATGAGTATATATGTATTCTGGCAAATCGTGTTCTTCAGTGCCATCATCGGCATCCTGAGCTTTTATCTGATGTCGGTCATCGAAAAGCTGGTGTCGCCCTATAAAAAAGTGAGGCGGTGAGGAGGTGAAGCGTATGGAAAACGGATATTTGAACACAGAAGCAGGACCTTTAAAGATCAATGCAGCCGGTGAAGTCAGCACCAAGAAGGCCAGGGCTAGAAAGAAAGCCGGGCTGAATAAGGATGCGGTTATGACCGTGCTTTACCCGGTTCTGTTCGGCATATTGGTACTGGTGCTCTGGCAAACCCAGGTATTGCACAAAATCCTGGGGACCGATACGTTTACGCTTCCCCTGCCCGGACGCATCATCAACATCATTTTTGAGAATGTCCCCGCCATTCTTAAAAATGTTCAGGCCACGGTGATTGTGGCGGTGGGAGGATTGCTGCTGGGTTCGGTTTTGGGGTGTTTTCTGGGGATAGTGGCCATGGCCTTTCCCAAATGGGGCTCAGGAGGTATTTCCATTGCATCAGCCTTCACAGCGGTGCCCATTGTGGCCATAGCACCTATTCTGAATAACCTGACCAAGGACTTAAGCGATGATCCCCATATTCGGAGCATGCTGGCAAAAACTCTGGTGGTCATGATAACCTGTACGGTTTCCATGAGCATCAATGCCTACAGAGGCTTTACAGAGCTGAAGCCCTTTTCACTGGATTTGATGAAATCCTATGCGGCAAGCAAAACCACAATATTCTTGAAGCTGAGAGTGCCCAATAGCCTTCCCTATATTTTTACCGCCTTAAGAGTCAGTGTTCCGGCAAGCATTATCAGCGCATTGGTCAGTGAGTATTTTGCCGAGTTCATCATAGGTGTCGGGCGGCAGATACGGGAAAGCATCGTTTTGGCGCAGTATGCGACGGCCTGGGCCTATATCCTGGTGGCCTGTGCCATAGGCATACTGATGTATGCCATATTGCTCATTGCCGAGGGGGTTATCCTGAAAGGACGCCGCCATCGGTGATCTTTCAGTTTAATAGGAATGGTCAAAGCTGTTCCCAATATACCAAAAATCTTTAAGGATAACGAGGAGGGTTTAACAATGAAGAAAAGAATCGCAAAATTATTAGCAGTCATTATGATTATCGCAATGGTTTCAACATCGCTGGCAGCATGCGGCAAGTCAGCGGACACTCCGGCAAGTACCCCGGCGGCTTCGACTCCCGGCAGCACAGGCAAGTATTATGATAAATCAACCAGTGCAGAGAGCATCGTCAAGGATGCGGCCAGCAAGGGCAAGGTAGGAAACTGGGGCCTTGGAAATGAGTACGAGGTACAGGCGCTGTTGGCTAAATACGGTCAGCCCATCACCTTCTTAAGCCAGGCCTTTGACATGGACGGCTTTGACAATGACACCATCCTGCTTGCTTCGGCCATGACCTATAATGAGCTGGGGCTGGTCAAAAACAGCTATGAGGGCGGTTACAAGTATGGCGACAAGGTTGGCATCATCGATATGAATGATGAGGGCGTTGCCATGCTGGAGGACAATATCTTCTGTACCAGAGAGTTTGCAGAAAAGAACCCCAATACCGTCAAGGCGTTCCTTTACGCTTCCATGAAGGGCTGGGAGGATGCCTGCAACAATCCTGAGGAAGCCGCAAAGATTGTTTTCGAATACGGTTCTTCAGTATCCAGCGAGCACCAGGCCTATATGGCTTCCGAGGTGAAGAAACTGGTTGAGACCGATACCTCGGGCGCTTCTGTCAAGGACTACGGAAACATGGATGATAAGGCCCTGCAGCAGACCCTTGACCTGGCCAAGAAATACATTCAGTTGTCCGACCCTGCAGCCGCTTCGAAATTACAGTCCATGACACTGGACGATATCCGTGACGTTTCCTATCTGAAAGAGGCCATGGCCTCCGGCGGCAAGTTCGGAGACCTTGAAAAGACTTCGGTTTCCATTCAGCTTAAGTGGCTCCCGCAGGCTCAGTTCATGGGCTATTACGTGGCTCTTAAGAAGGGCTATTACAAGGATGTGGGTCTGGATGTCACCATTATCCCCGGTGGCGGCGACATTGGTGAAACAACGGCCGTATACACCGGCCAGGTTGACTTCGGTGTGACCTGGGTGTCCAACCTCATTGCAGCAAATGCAGGCGGAATGGATCTGCTTGAAATTGCTCAGGTCTATCAGAGATCGGGTCTGGTCCTTGTTTATAAACTGAATTAATCCATCCGTAATTTGAACGTTGCAGCAGTATGATGCCTGGATTGGGTGACTGCTTATGTCACCTGATTCAGGTATATAAAAAATCAAGGAGGAGGTTGGTTTGATGGATCTCTTAATTAAGAACGGTACCATTGTTACCGACAGTGAAAGCTTTATTGCGGATATTGCGGTTAAAGACGGGAAAATCGCCTGTATCGGAAAGAACCTGACCATGGAGGCTCAAAAGGTGGTGGATGCCACAGGAAAATATGTACTGCCCGGTGCCATTGATGTACATACGCATCTGGCCATGCCCTTCGGCGGAACCGTGTCGGCTGACGGCTATTTATCGGGCACCCGAGCTGCTGCCTGCGGCGGTGTCACAACCGTTTTTGACTATCCCATGCAGAGAAAGGGCAAGGGCATATTGGAAACCGTTGAGGCACGCAATCAGATGTGCGCCCCCGAGGCTTGTGTGGATTATGCTTTTCACTGCATTATCACCGACCTCAATGACGGAACCCTGCTGGATGAGTTCCAGGCTGCCATTGATTACGGTATTACAAGCTTCAAGTGCTTTCTGGTCTATAAAAAGGAAGGCATGATGGTTGACGACGGCACATTGGTCAAGGTCATGAAGAAGGCCAAGGAAGTAGGGGCCATCACCAATCTTCATGCCGAGAACCCGGATATTATCGACATGAACATAGAGAAATTCAAGAAAGAGGGAAAAACATCTGCCTGGTACCATTACCTGAGCAGACCCGAGTTTGTTGAAGCAGAGGCCGATAAAAGGGCCATTCATTGGGCAAAGGCCTTTGATACACCCCTGTACATCGTTCACCTGGCCTGCAAGGAAGGGGTGGAGGCCGCTGCAGCAGCTAAAAAGGAAGGTTATGACATATTCGTAGAGACATGTCCTCAGTATCTGGAGTTTACCTCCGAGGTGTACAAAAGGGAGGACGGCAGAAATTTCGTCTGTTCCCCGCCCATCAAAGGCCAGGAGAGCCAGGACGCTTTGTGGGAGGCCATCAAAAACGGCACCATTGATGTGGTGGCAACTGATCACTGCCCCTTCCAGAGCTATGAAAAGGACTGGGGCAAGGATGACTTCACCAAAATCCCCAATGGCTGTGCCGGTATTGAAAATCTGTACCCCTATATGCTGTCCAAGGCGAACGAGGGCAAGATTACTTTCAATACGGCAGTTAAGCTCTGTGCCACCAATCCGGCCAAGATTTTCGGCTGTACACAGAAGGGCTCTCTGACCGTGGGCAAGGATGCGGATATCGTGATTTACGATCCAAAAAAGGAGTTTACCATTTCTGTATCCAACATGCACTCGGATTATGACCATACCATTTGGGAAGGCAAAAAGCTTAATGGATACCCGGTACAGACTTTTGTCAGGGGAGAACTGGTCTATGATAACGGGAATTTCGTAGGCAAGCCCGGCTTTGGAAAATTTGTCAAGCGCCAGCCAAGACGTTGAGAGAGGTGATTTATATGGGAGAAGCTTTATATAGGGATGTTTCCATCGTTGAAGAGGTCAGTGGCTGCCTTCTGTGCAATAATGCGCCCTGTACAAAAGCATGTCCTTATGGCCTTGAGGTTGATACCATCATCCGTTCCATCCGGTTTGAAAACAGTCTGGGGGCGGCGGCCAGGATCCCTGATCCTGTACCCTGTGCGGACTGCAGGACAAAGGACTGCATGAGGGCCTGCCTGAAAAAGCGCATCAATCGGCCGGTGAGTATTGATGAGATTATTCTTAATGCGGCGTCCTATGAAAAGGTAGTGCTTGGGGATGTGGATCTGTCCATTGAATTCTGCGGCATTAAGTGTGAAAATCCCTTCTTCCTTTCTTCTTCGGTGGTGGGAAGCAATTATGAAATGATCGCCAAGGCCTTTGAAATGGGGTGGGCCGGTGTTGCCTTTAAAACCGTGGGCACCTTTGCCGCCAAAGAGGTTTCTCCCAGGTTCGAGGCTCTGAGGAAGGAAGCCGTACCTTTTATAGGGTTTGAGAATATTGAGCAGATATCCGAGCACCCCCTGGAGGAAAATGTTCTGCATATCAAACGGCTGAAAAAGGATTATCCTGACAAGATCATCATTGCTTCCATCATGGGTCAGGATGAAGCGGAATGGACCTATCTTGCAAAGCTCATGACCGATGCCGGAGCCGATATTATCGAGTGCAATTTCTCCTGTCCGCATATGGCGGCCAACGGATTGGGCTCGGATGTGGGACAGAACCCTGAATTGGTGGCGGCCTATACCAGAGCTGTCAGAAAGGGCACCCATCTTCCCGTCCTAGCCAAAATGACCCCCAATCTCGGCAATATGGAGATCCCTGCCATGGCCGCAGTGGAGGCAGGGGCCGATGGTATTGCCGCTATCAATACCATTAAGAGTATTATCAAGGTTAATCTGGACAGTTTTGCCTCGGCACCCGAGGTCAAAGGAAAAACCAGCGTGGGAGGCTATTCCGGAAAGGCCGTCAAGCCCATTGCACTGCGGTTTATCCAGTCCATGAAAAACTGCGGCGCGCTTAAGGACATTCCTGTAAGTGGCATGGGCGGTATTGAGACATGGAAGGATGCCGCAGAGTTTATGGCCCTGGGCTGTGAAAATATACAGGTGACAACCTCGGTCATGCAGTATGGTTATCGAATCATTCAGGACATGATTGAAGGAATGAAATATTACCTTTATACCCATGGCTATAAAAACGTCAGTGAAATTGTGGGAAGGGCGCTGCCCCAGGTTGTGTCTCCTGAAAACCTTGACAGGAGCAGTATCTGTTATCCTAAGTTTGACAAAAGCAAGTGCCTTGGCTGCGGCAGGTGTTATTTATCCTGTTATGATGGCGGGCATCAGGCGCTGAAACAGGAAGCAATCACCGGAAAACCGGTGCTGATTGCTGAAAAATGCGTGGGCTGCCACTTATGTGTGACAGTATGTCCTGTTAATGCCATTTCACAGGGTGTCAGAGTTATAAAGAAGCTTGAGCCTGAATTGTGCAAAGCCCAGTGAGGCATGGGACCAAGAGAAAAATATCTACGGGAGGAGCGGTTAACATTATGGTATCGTGCAATATAGAAAGATTGGAAGAGAAAATAAAGACCTTCAGCAAGTTTGGTGACACGGGCAACGGCGGAATCACACGATTTTCACTTTCTCCGGAAGCCCTTGAAGCAAGAAAGGAATTCAAAAAGAGGATGGAGGCCATAGGTGCCACGGTTGTCACCGATGATATGGCCAACATGTATGCCACCATTCCGGGTTCAGAAGACCTGCCCGCCATCATGTCGGGCTCCCATCTTGATTCAGTCAGGCAGGGCGGCAATTATGACGGTGTTCTGGGTGTGCTTTCAGCCATGGAAGTGGTCGAAACCATTGTCAAGGAGAAGATACCCCACAGGCATCCTATTACCGTGGTTGTATGGACCAATGAGGAGGGGGCGCGCTTCGAGCCTGCCATGATGTCCTCAGGCGTCATTTGCGGTAAGTTTGACAAGGATGTTGTGCTGGCTTCGGAGGCCAAGGACATACCGGGCTATACCTTCGGTGAAGCTCTGGAAAACAGCGGATTTAAAGGGGATATAGCCAACAGGATGTCACCTGATAAATATGCGGCCCTTGTGGAATTACATATTGAGCAGGGGCCGGTATTGGAGAACGAGGGCTATGATATTGGGGTTGTTGAAGGTGTCTGCGGCATGATTAACTATGAGTTTACCTTCCGGGGTCAGGCCGGTCATGCCGGTACAACGCCCATGATCTACAGAAAGGATGCCCTTTATGCAGCAGTAAAGACCATACAGTATCTCCATGATGAGCTGGATACCCTGGATGGCAAGCTGGTTTATACTACGGGCAAGATCTCGGCCCACCCCAATATCCATACCATCATTCCAGATGAGGTCAAATTCACCCTGGATGCACGGCATCAGAATCCTGAGGTTATCAAGCAGGTCCTTGAAATCATCAGAAAGATTCCAAAGGAAGTGGAGAAGTGTGAGGTCACCTGTAAGGAGGCCTGGTCACGCAAGACTGTGCGGTTTACCCCTGATCTGGTTGATTATGTTGAAAAAAGCGCTAATGACTATGGCTATACCAGCAAACGGCTGTACAGCGGTCCGGGCCATGACGCCCAGTATGTCACTGACATTATCCCCACGGCCATGATCTTTGTGCCCAGTGTGGGTGGACACAGCCATTGCGAGCTGGAGTATACTCCCATTGAGTATTGCCTCAAAGGTGCCAATGTTCTGTTAAAGACCTTATTATATATTGATCAGCACTCATAATTGAGTTAAGATTTCCTCCTACATTCGGGTAACGGCCTAAAGTCGTTATCACTCCTATCAAAACATTGCCTGTGTGTTCCTTAAAATGCACGGGCACTTTTTATGTATAGCATTAAGACTCAATTTGATAAAGCAACGGCATACAGTAAAATGACCCGATTCAGCATCCCTGAAAAATCAGTTATTGAGTGTCGATGGCTGGAGCATATGGAAATAGCAGGAATCAATGAAGTTAATGTTTGTCATAACTTGCTGAGGGAATAAATAAAAAGTGCGGAAATGCGCTTAGATAAATGTTAACATTGTTCTGCATATGGTCGATACCATATTATATATTTATAGCTTTTGGCATATCCAGAAGAAGGATTTGGAGGAACACCCATGGGGGAGATCTATAAGGTATCCTGCCAATGCGGATATGAGAAGGAACTCAAGTTGGGCGGGGGACTTGCCTCCTTAAATATCAGAACCGTCAGAAGACTCTTTTCTGACGAAAAACGCGCAGCCTTTGAAGCCTATTATCAGAGTAAGGAAGTTCAAAGCTTTGTGGTTGAGAACGAGCCAGCCTATTGTGATGCCTGCAGGGAAATCATGACCGTACCGGTTCTGCGGGCCCGTCTGGTTCATGGTGAGGGCCTGGAGATCATTGGTGATTGTCCGGATTGCGGCCAGAAGGTGCAGCGCTTGAAGGATCTTAGCTGCCCTTTATGTCATAAGGCTTTGAAACAGGAGATAATCGGACACTGGGATTAACATGACAGCTTAAAGTCGGTTCATGGATGAACCGGGAAAGGAACAGGAGGTTCCATGAGGATCGGACATAATTTACAAGCATTGAATACGTTCAACAATCTGAAACATTCTTCGACTGAAAGCATGCGTGCTCTGGAGAAATTATCCTCAGGCTACAGGATCAATCGGGCTGCAGACGATGCCGCAGGGCTTGCAATCAGTGAAAAAATGCGGGGGCAGATAAGGGGTCTTCAGCAAGCCTCCAGAAATGCGCAGGATGGTATTTCGCTTATACAAACGGCAGAGGGCGCGCTGAATGAGGTGCATCAGGTGCTGCAAAGAATGCGTGAACTGGCAGTTCAGGCTTCTAATGACACCAATACCTTAGAAGACAGAGAAAAGATTCAAAGTGAAATCAATCAGCTCCTTAATGAGATCGACAATATCGCCAACACCACCCAGTTCAATACCATGAAGCTTCTGGACGGAACCCAGTCAGCAGCGGCTGCAGGTTTGTTGCCTGCAAGCACCATGTCCTTGAAGGAGCTTCTGGACAAGCCAACGGATAAGCTGAATCTGATTTATTTCGATATCACCGATGAATTTGTGACCGGGAAGAATCCAGTAGGTGATGCTGTTAATCCTTCCTATTATCCGGATTTGCAAAACCTCTTAAAAACCCAGCTTGTGCCTCAGGCGGTGAAAGGTGTTCTCAATGCCTTTGCGCCCGCCTTCAACTATCTGCAATCATCCTCCATCGGAATAGGACTTAGGCTGTACACCGAGTCCTCCAACGTTCTGGCCTATGTCAAGCTGGTGGGATATCAAAGCGGGGGCGAGCTCAGCCTTGCTTATCAATTGGGGGTTAATCTGAACAGCCTGGATTTTGTGGACGGCCAAATCACTGATGATAGCAGAACCCAATTGGAAACAACCATTGTCCATGAAATGGTTGATTTCTCTGTCGAAACCTTTGAGAACGCGCAGCGCGCTATAGAGCAGGCTTCCGATGCCATTAATAAGGTATCTGCGATTCGCTCGAATCTTGGCGCTTTCCAAAATCGGCTGGAGTATTCCATCAACTATATCAATAATGCCAATGAAAATCTGCAGCAGTCAGAGAGCAGAATTCGGGATATGGATATGGCAAAGGGCATGATGGAGCAGGTTAAGTATCAGATCTTAGTCCAGGCCGGACAGTCCATGCTCAGCCAGGCCAATCAATCCTCAAGACATGTGCTGGAGTTATTGTCCTAACATCAACAGTGATGCAGGATATTTACATAAGGAATGAATGGGAACCGTCATGGGGTATGTGCTTAAGCACAGCCCCATTTCATTTTCCAGCGTGTTTGGGTCAGGAGCATGAAAAGTATTGAGCCGCTCCTGGTAAATTGCTACAATGAAGGCAGGCATATGATGGAATGATTTGATATTGTTCCGCTGCCTGAAAAATGTAGGGTTTATCCAAGAAGGGGGCATATAGGGTTATGGAACATCAGAAGCCATGGGATTCGGATCAGATTACAAGGGATTATCTGGACGCACTGCTGGTTGAAATGCGGCATGTGGATGCGGTGATGCCTTCTACGCGATTGGAACTGTACGGCGAGACCTTTGACACGCCCATTATGATGGCCGCACTGTCCCATCTTCACAATGTTCGTGATAATGGCATGGTCGAGATGGCCATGGGAGCCCGTGCCGCCAATGCGGTCAACTGGGCAGGGATGGGTGACGAAGCGGAGCTGGAAGCCATAACCGCCACCGGCGCCCGCACCATTAAGATCATCAAGCCCTATGCGGATAATGACTATATTTTGGGGAGAATCGCGCATGCAGAGCGCTGCGGTGCTTTGGCTGTGGGAATGGATATTGACCATGCTTTCGGTGGAAATGGTCAGTATGATGTGGTTCTGGGGCAGGAGATGAGACCCAAGTCATTATCGGAACTGAAGGAATTTATCCAGGCCACCAGATTGCCCTTTGTCATTAAGGGTGTACTCAGTGAGCAGGATGCCTATAAAGCCCTGGAGGCCGGAGCAAAGAGCATTGTTATTTCCCATCATCATGGCATCATGAACTATGCGGTGCCACCATTGTATTTGCTGCCTAAGATAGCAAAGGTGGTTAATGGTCAGATTCCCATCTTTGTGGACTGCGGCATTGTGAGCGGTATGGATGCATTTAAGGCCCTGGCGCTGGGCGCCGATGCGGTATGTGTCGGCAGGGCGATTATGGAGCCGCTGAGAAAGAATGGCTGGGAAGGCGTAAGAGAAAAGATTCAAAAGATGACTGAGGAATTGGCCGGAGCCATGGCAAGAACCTGTTCGAGGGATTTAAAGAGCATTGACCCGACGGTCATTCATCAAAGAAAGGGCTGGTAAGCAAACACTACGCCTTCTTTCCCGACTGGGCAGAGCATAAAACAATTACAGCGCCCAGCAAGGCAGTGGCCAGGGAGACAAGATTCATGACCCTTACCGAGGTCAAATCCAGAAGCCAGCCTCCCAAAAGGCTTCCGGCAACGGCCCCTGCGGTATTGGACATGGTCATAAAGGCCTGACCCCGAGTCCTGAAGGGTTCTTCAATGGTATGATTCACATAGCAGACGCTGATTCCGGCATATAGTCCAAATCCAAGAATCTGAAAGCATTGAGCCATATAGATGGTCTCAATATTGGATGCAAGAAAAATGAACAGGGCCTTGATTGCAAAAAAGACACAGGAGACCTTAAGAAGTGTACCCGATCGAAGAAACCTATTGATGGCTGACAGCAAAAACAGCACCGGAATCTCCAGTACAGCCGCAATGGTTATGGCAGTGCCCATTTCCGCGGTTCCCCGTCCCACATGGCTTACAATCTGAAACATGTAATTGCTGATGATGTTATGGCTGATAAACAATAATGAGACTCCAGCCACCACCCCGGCAAAGGAGGGATGGCTTTTCAGAAAGCCTGACAGACTGCCGGTTTTGCGGGTGTGTTCGCGGGTGTCAGAGAAGGGCACTTCCGGAACGCCTTTGAAGTGAAAGGTGATCACCGAAAGTATCAGGACTGAATACAGAAGAATGACCGCAACCATAACCACATCGGTGGACATTTTCTCGGTTAAAATCCCCAGAATATAGGACAAAAGCGCATAGGCCAGGGAACCCATACCCCTTGCAATACCGAAGTTAATCTTTACGCCACGGTTTATGAAATACATGCCCAGGGAGAAGTCCAGAGGGGTCACCATTTGCAGGAAGGCTACCAGAATGCCATAGAGCAGGGCCATGACCCAGAAGCTATGTCCCGGGACTAAAAGAAGCCCCGCGCTTAACATCATAACCAGTGAGATCACCACGATGAGCCGGTGAAGAATAAACCTTCTGCTTTTATCTGCAAAAGCCCCTGCAATGGGCTGAAGCAATGCCGAGAGCAGACTTCCGCCCGCCACCACATAGCCCACACCGCTGTTTGAAAAGCCGCGGCTCAGCAGAAACACGCTGGCATAGGCAAACAGGGCGCTGTATCCCGCCCAGGTGGCGGCCTGCTGAATACTGTACTGAATCGTAGGTAATGCTTTTTTCATCCTCATACTCAACTTTGTCGTAAAAATTATGAACTGAGTTTCTATTATATCACAAATCAAGTTGTCTAAGCCGTTCTGCCCCCTAAACCCCAGGGCTATTGAAATCAATTCTCCTGCAATCTATAATTCGAAGTGTAAGAACATGGAAAAGAACAGAATGTTCTTATGGACCAACACGTGGAATTGGGAGGGTTTTATGAAAGGGTTAAGAAGGATTGCTGTCCTGCTATGCTGTTTGCTTGTTCTTGGCTTTACAGGCTGCAGCAGGCTTGAGGCACATGCGGATAAGGAAACTAAAGGAAAGCAGGAAATTATCACTGTTGAAGAAGCTCAAATAGCAGTGGAGGAGTTCTGCAGACAGCCCAATATAGGAGTCCAGGCCTCCTATTGCGAGGACCTTAATATTAAAGTCAATAAAACCGTCTACTACTATTTTGATGTTATCTATGGCTTGCTCATGGGCGACAGCCCTGACAGTGATGACATGATTGACAGGGTATTTGTAAGCAGTAAGGATAAATCGCTTTATGAGGTCATTGAAGATGATGACGGCACTCTGAGCCTGGGCAGAAGACTGTCCATGGAATAGAATATTCTGCAGTAAAATATCCCCAAGCCATTTGAAGATATTTCATTCATGCGGCTTGGGGATATTCTTATGCTTTTTTGTCTACCAACGGCTTATATCACCAGGTCCACATGCTGGATGGTTCCGGCCTCTCCGTTTTCCTTCAGGAACAGACCCGTCCGACGGATCTGGCCCAGCGCGTCGTTGGTGATGGTTTTAAGGCCGAACTCGGTCTGGATATTGCCCAGATAGATAGCGCCCACCCCTACCTGTCCAAGGGCAAGCAGTACCTTGTTGCCATCCTCATCCAATGTCCAGATGCGGAGCTTGTCAAAAATGGCATCGTTTTCGTCAATCCAGCCGTTGTTGTCATCATCATAGCCCGCCAGCTCATCAAAGCCATTCCCCGTTTGGGGGCCAAAAAGCTCACTGCCGTCATCGATGCGCCCGTTGCCGTTCTTGTCCAGGGCCAGGAAGCCCGATCCGGCAGCGGTAAAGGCAATGAGATCATCGCTACCATCACAGTCGATGTCAAAGTAATAGTTGCGATCTCCCAGGGCTGCTGAAACATTATTGAAATTGATGACCAGAGGGTCTAAAAGCGCGTCGCCTGCACGGATTTGGAGACTCCTTGTCTCCATGAACACACGGCTTACCTCAAAGCTCAGGTTGAACTTAATTTCACGTCCGTCAGCCGTTTTCACCGTGCCTTGCGATGAAAAGGACATTTTCTCGGCCTCGATGGTGGTTTCCCGGGCATCAATCCGTAGACCCCATCCCTGCTGAACAGGCGCAGCGCTGGGGGTACCCGGTGTATTGGGCTGGGTCAGCTTTAGTCCGTCAAAGATTTTGAACTTAATCCGTTTTCCGGTGAGAACATAGATGAAATGCTCCAGAAGGTGGATTTTTTCCTTGTCTTTTTCAGAGAGGGCAAAGGGAACTTCCTCTTGTGCGGATGGTCCTTGAACCTGACTGTTTTGCTGTAGTGCTCTTCCTTCCTCTGAGATATCCAGAAGGACATTTTCTCTCGTACCTTGATTCGGTTCCTGTTTCCAGAACTGAATAGTTTCTTTTGCAGAGTGCTGTCTGATTTGGGCCCATTGTGCGCTCATTGAGACGCTGGATTCCGCAATTTTCATAGGTCATGCCTCCTTGCAAAAACAACCATCCATGATTATGAAGTTATATGGATAATATCGGCAGATATCGGGATTTTTCTTAAGAAAAGATCATAAGGGAAGGCAGAACGGGGGGTTTGTGCTAAAATAATAGAGAAACATGGAGTCAAGGGTGATTGTGTGAAGGACTGGGAGAATTTTGTCACGGCCTGTATGGCGTGCCAAAGGTGTGAGCTCCATAAAACCCGTAAAAATGTCGTGATTGGTCGTGGTGTTCCCAAGCGTGTCCCCCTCCTTTTTGTGGGAGAGGGGCCGGGAGAACAGGAGGATATCCAGGGGGAAGCCTTTGTGGGACGTGCCGGCAAACTCCTGGATCTGCTTTTGGAGGCGCTGTCCTTTGATCCCGACCATTACTATATCGCCAATATCGTCAAGTGCAGGCCTCCCAATAATCGTGTGCCCACCGATGCCGAAATGGAGGCCTGTCTTCCATGGCTTCGTTATCAGGTAAAGGCCATAAAGCCGTCCATTCTGGTTTGCCTGGGTTCCACAGCCGCCCGGGCCATTATCGATAAGGAGGCCAGGATTACCAAGCTCAGGGGGCTATGGATAGAGCGGGAGGGGAATTTCTCCATTATGCCCACCTATCATCCCTCAGCGGTTCTACGGGATATTCACAAGCGCCAAGATTTTTACCTGGATATGAAGAAGGTCAAGGAGCGGCTTGACGAGATAGTCCATAAAGGCGAAGGAGAACACTGAAGGCTGTCCTTCTGCATATCATGGAGTATGAGTTTACGCTTTTTGAGGCGCGTAAATGGTTTACTTGGATAATGCTGCAACCTCGTATCCTAAGCCTTCCGAGGTTTATGACAGCGTGTATGCTTTTATGAAGGATACCTGTGCCAACCCGGGACGCTCCTCCCATGGCATGGCCAGGGACACCGCCGAACTGGTGTTGAAAGCGAGGGAGAGCCTTGCGGCCTTGTTTAATTTCCCTAATCCCTTGCAGGTGAGCTTTACCCCCAACGCCACCTATGCCCTGAACATGGCCATCCAGGGCGTATTAAGAAGGGGAGACCATGTGGTGACCACGGCCATGGAGCACAACTCGGTTCTGCGCCCCCTTTACGAGCTTAAGAAATTCGGTCTGATAGATTATACCATTGTACAGCCCTATGACAGGTTTGGAGCCATTGATCCCAAGACCCTTTCAAGAGCCGTGGGGCCTCGCACCAGGCTCATGGTACTCACCGCCTCCTCCAATGTGACAGGGACTGTTATGCCCTATGAAGAAATGGGTGAGATTGCCCGTAAAAAGGGCATTTATTATTTAGTGGATGCTTCCCAGGGTGCCGGAGTGCTGCCCTTCGATGTTCAGGCCATGCACATCCCCCTGTTGGCTTTTCCGGGGCACAAGGGGCTATTGGGTCCCCAGGGCACGGGAGGGCTCTATGTGGATGAAGCCGTCGCCTTACGGCCCATTATTCAGGGAGGGACGGGAAGCCGCTCCTTTGAGACCATCCATCCTACTTTTATGCCCGACATGCTGGAGAGCGGAACCATTAACACACCGGGCATTGTGGGGCTGGGAGCGGGTGTTGATTTCATCCTCAAAACTGGAATCAATGCCATTCGGGAGAAGAAGGAGAGGCTTCTTGCAAGACTCTATGAAAGACTGGTCTCCCATCCTAAAATAAAGCTGTACTCAACCATTGAGGCGCATAAAAACAGCGGGATAATCGCCCTTCTCATTGAGGGTATGGATTCGTCCGAGGTAGGAAACCTCCTGGATTCCCGGTACCATATTGCTGTGCGCAGCGGCTTTCATTGCGCCCCGCTGGCGCATAAGAGCCTCGGAACACAGAAGACCGGCCTGGTACGCATTAGTCTGGGGTATTTCAACACCCTGGATGAAGTGGAGTATGCGGCTGACAGCCTGATTGAAATCGCCAATAACCCCGGGCAGGGATAGGCTGTGGGTATTTCTGGTGATTGCTTATAAATCGATGAAAGTGATCTCGGGAAAGGAGCCCAATCTGAAAGGGACCTCCACATTGCCGAGGCCTCGACTGATATAGGTGGGCGTTCCGTTAATTTGATGAAGACCCCGTCTGTAGCCTGCCCGGCAGGTCTGCTCATTGCGAAAAAGCTTGAATTCAAGGCCGAAGGGCATCCAAATCTGTCCTCCATGAAAATGCCCTGCAAGGACCAGATCCACCTCCCCCTGGGGGAGGGAGAGCACGGCTTCAGGGTTATGGGTAATTGCCAGAGTCAGGTCCGCCCGGGTATCCTTTTTTAAGAGAGCGGTCCTGGTGTCGGGATGCCCGCGCCTGTAATCATCGATGCCAACGAGATTGATGCTGCGCCCCTTCTTGTGAAAGGTAATGCAATCATTGACCAGAAGCTCAATACCCAGACTTCTCAGATTAAATTCAAAAAGCTCCTTGGCCCGGGGCTTCTTTTTAAAACAGAGATGATCGTGGTTGCCCAGGGTGACAAAAACAGGGCAATCGGGCGCAATTTCCTTAAACCAGCGGGTAAAGGCCCTGATGTGACTTTCCTTGTCGATAATGTCCCCGGCGATGATAAGAAGGTCGGGGCGCTCTTCAAGGAGGGCCTTGGCAACATCTTTTTCAGAGACCATCAAAAGCCCCATATGCAGATCGGTGAGAAGGGCCACTCTTAATGTGGGGTCGCTGTCACCGAAAGTCATATATTCCCGCTTTAAATAACCGGCCTGAAGGATCATGCTTAACATGAACAGGCATAGGATCAAAAGAAAGAGATACACTATGTCACCACCTTGTACAAGCTTACCATAAAGCTTGGCATACCAACAAGTTTTGAGGGGCATGATGGGCGAAAAAAACTCAATAAGCTGTTTCTATAAGGTTTTTGAGTGATAAATATTCATCGGGGAATGATAATGAATAATGGAGGTATTTAAATATGAAAAGAGCAATTATTATAGTATTGGACAGTGTGGGCATCGGAGAGCTTCCCGATGCTGCTGCCTACGGCGATGCGGGGAGCAATACGCTGGGGAATATTGCAAAGGCTATGAAGCATGAGCCCTGGTTTAAGCTCGACAATATGATTTCGCTTGGATTAAGTCATATAGATGGTGTTGAAGAACTGGAAAAGCCCGAGAAGGTTCATGGGGCTATGGCCCGTATGGGTGAGCTTTCCAAAGGCAAGGACACCACCACCGGCCATTGGGAAATAGCAGGTCTGGTGCTGGATCGTCCCTTCCCCACCTATCCTGACGGCTTCCCAAAGGAGATCATGGATGCCTTTGAAAAGGCCATTGGCACAAAGACCCTGGGCAACTGCGTGGCCTCGGGCACCGAGATCATTGCACGGCTTGGCGAGGAGCACATGAAGACGGGTTATCCCATTGTCTACACCTCAGCCGACAGCGTCTTCCAGATTGCCGCCCATGAGGAGATAATCCCCATTGAAAGGCTCTACGAGATGTGCCAGATAGCCCGGAATATGCTGACCGGAGAACATGCCGTGGGGCGTGTCATTGCAAGACCCTTCCTGGGCCAGCCCGGCAGTTTTAAACGGACCGACAGAAGGCGGGACTTCTCCTTAAAGCCCATCAAAAAAACTGTGCTGGAATATGCCAAGGAACAGGGCTTTGAGGTGCGCGGCGTGGGCAAGATCGAGGATATATTCGCAGGCGAGGGTATTACCCACGCGGTACACATTCATGATAATATGGATGGTGTGGATCAGACCCTTAACTGGATGAAGGACGACTTTTCAGGCATACTCTTTACCAATCTTGTGGACTTTGATATGGTCTACGGACACAGGAACAATGTGGAGGGCTATGCCCGGGCACTGGTGGACTTTGATAAACGCCTGCCCGAGATCATGAGCGCCATGAAGGATGAGGATATTCTTTTCATCACAGCCGACCATGGCTGCGATCCTACCACCGAGAGCACCGACCATTCCAGAGAGTATACACCCCTGTTGGTCTATGGCAAACCTGTAAAGGCCGGGGTCAACCTCCACACGCGAAAGAGCTTTTCGGACATTGCTGCCACAGTGGCTCAATATTTGGGCATCAAGGCAGAGATTAAGGGCGAGAGTTTTCTGGATCTCATCCTGAAGTCATAAGGAAAAGGCTTTAAGCAAAATAAACCCAGCCAAAAGGAAGGTCAATCATCTATGCGCATGGTGGATATTATCGAGAAGAAACGTGAGGGCGGAAGGCTCTCGCAGGAAGAAATTGAGTTTTTTGTACAGGGTGTAACCAAAGGGACCATTCCCGATTACCAGACCAGTGCCCTGCTCATGGCTATTTGCTTCAGGGGCATGGATAAGGCTGAAACCCTGGCCCTGACCCTGTCCATGGCCGCCTCGGGGGATCGTATCGATCTTTCCGAGATTCCCGGCATTAAGGTGGATAAGCACAGCACCGGAGGTGTGGGAGACAAGACCACCCTCATTCTGGGCCCCATTGTGGCGGCCTGTGGTGTACCCGTGGCCAAAATGAGCGGCAGAGGCCTGGGTCATACCGGGGGAACCATTGATAAGCTGGAGTCCATTCCCGGCTTCCGAACCGAAGTGGAGCGGGAGGAGTTTATAAAAATCGTTCAGAATATTGGTCTGGCCGTAGTGGGGCAATCGGGCAATCTGGTGCCCGCCGATAAGAAGCTCTATGCCCTTCGGGATGTGACCGCCACCGTCAGAAGCATTCCCTTAATCGCCGCCAGCATTATGAGCAAAAAACTGGCCGCAGGAGCCGATGCCATTGTGCTGGATGTAAAGGTGGGCAGCGGCGCCTTTATGAAGACCCTGGACGAAGCCAGGGAACTGGCCCGGGCCATGGTGGACATCGGAAACGGTGCGGGACGCAAAACCGTAGCCGTCATTACTGATATGGACAGACCCCTGGGTAAGGCCGTGGGCAATGCCCTGGAGGTCAGGGAGGCCATTGAGGTTTTAACCGGCAAGGGCCCCGAGGATATCACCGAGGTCTGTATCACCCTGGCGGCCAAAATGCTGGAATTGGCCGGGAAGGGCGATTTCAATACTTGCGTGGCTCTGGCTAAGGGTGTGGTTCAGGACAGGATCGCCCTTGAGAAGCTTAAGCTGATGATAGCCGCCCAGAGCGGGCTTGCTGATGTGGTGGAGGATCCCGGTCTTCTTCCTTCAGCCGCTCATACCAAGCCCTATCTGGCACAGGAGGACGGCTATCTGAAGGCCGTTATCTCGGATCGCCTGGGTGTAGCATCCATGCTGCTGGGCGCAGGTCGCGCCACCAAGGAAAGCGCCATTGACCCTGCCGCGGGCATTGTGCTCATGAAAAAGCCGGGGGACAAGGTTTCAAAAGGAGAGCCCATCATGGTGCTCCATGCCAATAATCAGTCCCTGTTTGAGGCTTCCGTCAGTGAGCTGGACAGAGCGGTCATCATCAGCAAAGAGCCGCCCGAAGCCTCCCCGCTGATTATTGATATTATTGAATAGAGGCTGTGTTAGGCGAGACAGCTAGAAGATGAGAGCATCATGGCTTTTATTGAGACAACCTCTGAAACACTTAATAAAAATAGGGGACCTGTCTTTTTTATCCGAATAACAGAGATAAGCCTGCATATAGTTTTTATGGATAAGTCTATGGAGTGGATACCATGAAACATCGATGCAGGTCTTTTTTTGCACTTTTACTCGCCTTTATTCTTTTTACCGGAACCATTGTTTCGGGTGAGGCAGGTACAGAGATATTAAGTGATGAGCCGGACGCATCCATTGCAACACTTCAATTAAACGCAGGGGAAGGGGAAAATACCGAGACGGCGGGAAAGGCGTCGCCACAGTTCCAGGTTGATGCCAAGGCCGCAGTATTGATCGAGGCAGAGACCGGACAGGTCCTTTACGCCTTTAATGAGAACGAATCACTGCCCATTGCCAGCATCACCAAGATCATGACCATGCTCCTGGTAATGGAGGCCGTTGATTCGGGAAAGATCAAGCTCTCTGACTCAACAACCATTTCAGCCTATGCCACCAAAATGGGCGGCTCCCAGGTCTATCTTAAGGAAGGGGAGGTCTTTACCGTTGAGGAGCTCTTAAAAGCCGTGGCCGTTCACTCGGCCAATGATGCATCGGTGGCCCTGGCCGAGGTGGTAGCAGGCAGCGAAGAGGCCTTTGTGTCTATGATGAATGAAAAGGCACAGCAACTGAACATGAAAAACACCAAGTTCCTGGATTGTACCGGATTAACCGATGAGGGGCATTACAGCTCGGCCATGGATGTGGCCATCATGTCCCGGGAGCTCCTTATTAAGCATCCCACCATCGTCCATTTTACAACCATCTGGCATGATACCTTCAGGGACGGCAAATTCGATCTGGATAACACCAATAAGCTGGTTAAAAGGTACAGAGGCACCACGGGCCTCAAGACCGGGTTTACCAATGCCGCAGGATTCTGTCTCTCGGCTTCGGCAGAGCGGGAGGGCACAAAATTCATATCGGTGATCCTGGGTTCCAAGAGCAATGACTTGCGTTTCTCCGAGTCGGCTCGGCTTTTGGATTTTGCCTTCAGCAACTGGGAAAGTGCAAAGATAGAGAAGAAGGATCAGGATGCCGGTTCGGTGAAGGTGAAAAAGGGTGCCGTCACCAATGTAAATCTCAAGTATGCGGATAATGCCACGGTGGTGGTCAAGAAGGGCAGCAAGGGAAAGATTACCGAGAATCTGGAAATTCCCGAAATGGTCAATGCTCCGGTCAAGGCCGGCCAGCCTATAGGGGTTCTCAATATCGACCTTGAAGGGGAAAGGCTGGCCTCCATTGAGGTTGTGGCCGCCAATGACTCTCCCCGCTGCACTTTTGGCCTCATATTCGGCATGGTCGTCAAGCAGTGGACACAAATTTTCGCAAGATAAAACGAGGGGATAAACTATCCTCTCGTTTTTAAACTACCAATGCTTAAAGACCTGTATATCAGTTATAGAGCATTCCCACAATCTTTTCGGTAAGACGTGAAGGCATGATTCTCTTAAGCAGCAATATGGCCTTGTATTGGAATCCTACTGCCACCCGTATGGGAGGATTCCTTTTCTTTATCATACGCGCAATGACCTTGGCGACAGCCAGCGGAGGAACACCGTTTTGCTCATCGTGCTCCATTCGGGCCAGGGAGCGTGTAAACCGTTCCGAATAAGCCGTCTGCTCCCGGGCCTTTTGTGCCAGAACCCGATTCTGGGTAAATCCTGTTTTGGTATCGCCCGGCTCCACCACACAGGCCTTGATGCCAAAGGGCGCGATTTCATGGCGCAGCGCTTCTATTAAGCCCTCAATGGCAAACTTGCTGGCGCTGTAATGGGCTTGATAGGGTATGGAAATGATCCCTGCCACAGAGCTGACCGCAATGATTTTTCCGGTTCCCTGGGCCCGCATCACAGGAAGAAGGCTCCGCATCACTCTTAGGGCACCGAAGAAATTGGTTTCGAACTGGCTCTTGGCTTCATCCACAGTGGTGTCCTCAATGGAGCCGGCAATACCCGTACCCGCATTGCAGATCAGAACATCAATTCGTCCTTCCTTCGACAAGATGGTTTCGATGGCCGATGCAACCGATGCGTCACTGGTAACATCCATGGTGAGCATGCTGATAAAGCCCCCCGATCCATTGGAGGCCGGGATTTGGGAAGGATCCGCTGCCTTTCTTGTAGTTCCGTAAACATGATGGCCTTGGGCCGACAATAGCTCGGCAGTTGCCTTTCCGATTCCCGAGGATGCTCCGGTTATGAGAATAACGTGTTTTTTCATATTTCCCACCTATCAAACTTTTTTCCTTTTTCATTGTATTATAAAAAGTAAGGTATGGCAAAAAATCTCCCAGGCTGTCAACCTTAGGGGAACTGTTAAATAATACTGGATATTTCATTGATATGTGGTAAAATAATAGGGGTAATTTGACGCTGGTAATAACACCAGGTCATAAATTTCCTTGAACAAAAGGAGATGTGACAATGGATCTTTTTCAGAAGTGTTACGACTACACGATAGTCAAAGAAGCTATTGAGGCGGGCATATACCCATACTTCCATGCCCTTGAATCGGGTCAGGATATTGTGGTGACCATGGAGGGCCGCAGAACCATCATGATTGGTTCCAATAACTATCTGGGCCTTACCTCGGATCCCAGGGTTATTGAAGCTGCCATCAAGGCCACCGAGAAGTATGGAACGGGATGCAGCGGCTCCAGATTCTTAAACGGCACCCTGGACATTCACCTGGAGTTGGAACGGCAGTTGGCCGAATTCCTTCACAAGGAAGCCTGCATGACGTTAAGTACGGGATTCCAGAGCAATCTGGGTATTATTTCGGCTATTGCGGGTCGTAATGATATCATCATTTGTGACAAGGAAAACCATGCCAGTATTTATGATGCCTGCCGCTTAAGCTTTGCCACCATGGTCCGCTTCAAACATAATGATATGGAGGATCTGGAGAAGGTTTTAAGCGAGCAGCCTGACAATAAAGGCAAGCTTATTGTTACTGATGGTGTCTTCAGTATGGGCGGCGAAATCTGCAACCTGCCCAAGATTGTTGAACTGGCAAAGAAATACGGCGCCCGTGTTATGGTGGATGATGCCCACGGTCTGGGTGTTTTGGGTAAGAACGGACGCGGTACCGCTGAGCATTTCGGTCTTGAGGATGAAGTGGATATTATCATGGGTACCTTCTCCAAGTCCCTGGCCAGCTTAGGCGGATATATTGCCGCTAAGGAAGAGGTTATTACTTATGTGAAGCATACCTCACGCCCCTTCATTTTCAGTGCGTCCATTCCTCCCGCCAATGTCGCTGCAGCCTTAACTGCACTGAATATTCTTAAGCAGGAGCCCGAGAGAGTACATAACCTCAATTCCATTGCAGATTACATGCGTGAGCTTATGAGGAAGAACAACATTCCTCTGAAGGAGTCCCAGACTCCCATCATACCCGTTATGACCTATGAGGATATGCGTACCTTCGTCATATGCAAGGAGCTCTTAAATGAGGGTGTATACGTCAATCCCTGCATTTCTCCTGCAGTGCCTCAGGGACAGAGCATGATCCGTACCAGCTACACGGCAACCCATACCCGTGAACTTATGGATGAGGCCATTGAGAAGTTTGTGAAGGTGTTCTCCAAGTATTAATCCCTAAAATGAACAATTAAATGTCATTCAACAATATTTAAGTAACCTGTTAAAGAGGCCTGGTTCCGAGATATTCGGAGCCAGGCCATTTTAGCTTTTTATAACCATTTATGGTTTTAAGTCTGGACGAGTTTCAACACGTTCTTTTCTCCTCGGCATTCATTACAATAATAACCGCATTAGTTACGCTGCGCACATTCTGAAAGGCCATCTGCCATTTGAAATCAAGTTATAGATAGCATATAATAAACAGGAAATTATCATGAAATATGCAGTTAATCTCAGCAATCTCAGGGGACATCTTCTGTTTTAAATTTAGCCGTGACATACGGACCCAAATAAGTCAAAGAGAAGGAGTGACAGGCAAAATGATGAAAAGAAGATGGACATGGGGTTGTGCTCTTTTAATTACAACACTTCTGTGGAGCTTAGCAGGCTGCTCCCGAATACCTGCTGATCAGGATACCAGACCGGCAGTAAGTAAGACCCAACAAGAAAGATTGAATAAGGATGCAACGCCCACACCCACCATCACCCCAAAAGAACGCCCGGCATACTTCTTTTCGGATGATAGAAGTGAGTATGTCTATCACGGGAGCTTTCTTTTCAATGATATTGTTGAGCAGGATGTACGTCTGAACATAGATCCCATTGCACAGTTTAATGACGGCATGGCCTATGCGTTAAAGCTTGAGCCTGTTGAAGGGGTTCCCGAGGAGCGGTTATGCCTGGGATATTTCTACGTAGAAGGTGATAGAATTTACAGATTTGAACCCACCGAAGAAAACCTGGTCATTCTTCAAAAAGGTAAGGAATTACCCCAGAACGGTATGATTATCTGCCAGGACAAAGAGATAGAAGATCCCCTGGGTGAGGATGAGCCCGGATACCATGCCTATCTGGAGGCTCAAGGGAATGTTCGTGTATACCATTCATACAATAGCCAGGTTAACTCGGGATATTATGAGTCCTATACCTGGGAGAAGGGGAAAGGGCTGACCGCCTATCGAAGCGGATTTGGCGCTGAAAGAGATGCTATTGAGCTGAAGCTTATTGAGGACTGAGGAAATGTTTGGTCCATCCAGTTATTGATGATTAAATGCCCCAACGTTTAATGGTGGGGCATTTTATTTATCCTATGGAACAGTAAACGGTGCATACAGATATATTTGCTTGGTGTCTTTTATGCGTTCATTGTCAAAAGCTTTAACAATTCGATATTCTCAGGGTTCTAATTCTCCATAGATGCGATCCCGGTGCACACGTATTATAACTTCTCTTTTGGGGCGAAGGGCCAGGGCTTCTGTCGCCTTTTCTTATTTCTATCAGACATAATCGTAAGTTTTTATATGAAATAACATATTTAAATATTATTAGTAAAAATATACTATAAAGCACTTGATTACCACAAAAAATGCTGTTACAATTATAATCTGTAAATATATGTTTATAAATGATGAAATATGAAACATGGACAAATAATAGGAAGTCGATACTGCATCAAAGAACTCCTGGGCCAGGGCGGTACGTCTGCTGTATACCTGGCTGAAAATGTCATCCTGAAAAACCTCTGGGCGATAAAGGCGCTGTCCAAATTGAGTCCGTACTATATGTATGAGCTTCAGGAGATCGAATTGCTCAAGTGCCTGAGCCATCCCATGCTCCCCAGGATTGTAGATCTCTTTGAGGATGAGACCCACTATTATATTGTCATGGATTATATATCAGGGATGAACCTTTTGAGCTATCTGGAAGCTCACGGCAAAGTCCCCGAAGAAAAGCTCTTTCAATGGACCAGGGAGCTTCTGGGCATCCTGGCCTATCTCCACGGGCGAAATCCTCCGGTCATCTATAGGGATTTAAAGCCCTCCAATCTCATCCTGGATAATGAAGGACATTTGCGTCTGATAGATTTTGGAACAGCCAGGCTCCACCGGGAGGGCATCACTGAGGATACCGTGTATATTGGCACTCAGGGCTATGCCGCTCCGGAACAGTATGGTTCGGGCCAGAGCGATGCCAGAACTGATCTCTTCAATCTGGGAATGACCTTGTTCCATCTGGCCACTGGCGTCCATCCGCTAAAGCTTGACAATGCACCGCTGTCGACGGTTTTAAAAAGGTCCGGGATCTCATCCACCATGACCAGACTCATTTTGGATCTTGTTCATACCGATCCGGACAAACGAATACAAAGCGCTCAGGATGCGCTTATGAGACTTGACAAAGCTTCCACTGTGCGAAGCCTATTGTCCATACCGCAGCAAAAAACAGGTATGAGGCATTTCAGCGGGGTTATTGCGCTGGCATCAGTGATGCCCCATACCGGGTTAACCTCCCTTGCGCTGATGCTGGCTTTATTCTTCAAACGGCAGGGCTATCGCACGGCCCTGGCTGAAGTCAATCCCAGCGGGGATCTTAATCGGCTGAAAGATGCCTTGCATCAGGCCGGAAAGATTAAGACCATGGGGGATGACTTCTTTGAAGCCGAGGGAATTACCTTTTTCACCGAGGTCCAGGACAGCGGGATGCTGTCTAAGAAGGGATTGGACATCATCCTGCTTGACTTAGGAGAGCTTAGGCATGAAAGGCTTCTTCGGGAATTGAATCATGGCAACATTAAAATGATTTTATGCCCCAATGCCCCCTGGAAGCTGGATAGTATTCTGAGCTTTCAGGAGCGCTTTGAATCCTTCAACCGGGATGAATGGGTGTATGTACTCTACGGTGCGCATAAGCATGAGTTCTTGACCATCAAACAGTTTGTTCCCATAACGCCTTTGGTTTTATTCCCATCCTTTCGTACACCCTTCACCCTGTCCAGGGAGGACGAGCATCAAATCCGACAAGCTATGAAACAGGTCTTTGCCTATAACGGGCATCATGTACGTTTATGAGTATACAAGGAGGTCTAGCATGATTCTTCGTCCGCAGCGTTACCGTACACTTAAGGGCTTTATTCTGGGTATTCTGCTTTGTGTTGTTCTCCTGGGGGCGGCCATCGTCTTGTTTGGCTCTGAAAGAACATGGATAACCCTGTCGGAAAAATCCGAGATTGAGGCCAAGGCCATTGAAGCATATCTGGAGGCTAATCCGACGGGTATCGTGTATGTTGCCTCCAAAGCACTGAAGTCGGGGACGGTCATTTCGGACAGCGACCTTATGCCTGCCGAGATCCGCAGTATCTATATCCCTGAGGATGCAGTGGTGGATCTGGGACAGGCTATAGGAAAGGTTCTGCGGTGTGATGTCACTACCTCCACGGCTGTGACCCATTCCCTTCTGTATGACCAGGGCAATTACCCTGATGACTTAAGACTTATGGAGTATACGGTGATAAATCTGCCACAAAAGCTGGAACCACGGCAGTACATAGACATCCGCATTATGTTCCCCAACGGTATGGACTATATCGTTCTATCCAAGAAGCAGGTTACAGATCTGGAGAAACCCATCGACAATCAGCCGGGGATTCTGTGGATTCAGGCCAATGAGGAGGAAATCTTAAGAATGTCCAGCGCTATTGTGGACGCGAGCATCGTTGACAATGCCTATCTCTATGCCCTGCCCTATGTAGCTCCTGATATTCAGAAGGAGGCCATTATCACTTACCCTACCAACAGTGAGGTCATGAACCTCATCCTTCAGGATCCCAATATAGTCACCAAAGCCATTACAGAGCTTGAAATGAGAAACAGAAGAATGCTGGAGGAAAAGATTAACGAAGATAGGGAGAACTTTGGCTTACGCAGAGTCTATGGAAAGGATACCACGGTGATTACACCGACAGCGCCGACGCCTCCCCCTGCCAATGACGCAGCCCCAGCGCAAAACGCTCAGGACTCTGGCAATGAGCAGACCTATGTTGCCGGAGATTTGGATGGAAGACTATAGGAGGAAGGGTATGACCATTGCTTTTTTAGGGACAAGTACAGAAGCCAAGCGATTTTTCATCCTGACCATGGCTAAGATTCTCATGGCACATCACAGGACGCGGATATTTTCAACAGTTCCCTATCATTATGGGGACATCACTGACACGGTCTACGATTACTGCGGTGTTGAAATCCATCAATTCAACAAGGAGGAGGGGCTGGATCAGGCGCTTAAGCCCGAGGATTACAACCTGCTTGACCTGGAGGAATATCTTCCTCTTGCCGAGGGATTTCAAGCTGTTGCCCTTTGTGAACCATCCCGCCATTATCTGGAGCAGTGTGTAAAATTGGCGGGAGCTTTCTCCTGGGTTCATCCCACTCTGGAGATTAAGATCATCTACTTAAACCTGTTGGAGTTTAGCAAGGTCAATAAACGGTATCTGGATCTCTTCTGGGAAAGAAGCGTTCCAAGCTTCACAAAGCTGGAGGAGAGCTATCCCTTGTACTTTGAGGAATCCAATCAGGCAGCCATGCTGGAAACCCAGTTTTCTGACCGGCTTTTAATAAAAACACTGACACCATCCTATAAAGCAGCGCTTCGGGAGTTGATTCAGCGTCTTTTCCAGCTTGATGCCAAGGTGATCAAAAGCCTTATCAAGAAGGCCGAAAGGATGAAATAGGATGCAAATAGCGCTTTGGTCCAACATGCATGGCCAGGCTGCCACCAGTGCTACCACAGCAGCACTGGCCTCCATGATAGCACAAAAAACCGCCTACAAAACCCTAGTGGCGCACAACCATTTTGAGCGAAGTGCTCTGGAGGGCTATTTTTTCAAGCAGACGGGACAGCTTGAACAGACCTTGCCCAGCTTCAGCAATCAAGGCATGGATGCCCTCGTACGGCTTGTGCGTAATGGAAGGCTGAGACCTGAGATGATCACCGACTATACTTATTCGCTGCTTAAGAACCATCGACTGGATATCCTGGTGGGCACCGCCAAGAAGGAGCGGCCCGGTGATGAGGACAAGGAACTTTTGCTCGATATTTTTGAGAGTGCCCGCCAGTTCTATGATTTAGTGCTTATTGATGTGCACAGCGGATTGACAGAGACATTGAGCCGAAGCATTCTTGAAGGCTCGGATATCATTGTCTTTTGCATGAACCAGAATCGGTTTCTTCTGGATGATTTTCAAAGTCTCATGGAGAACAATCGGGTGATTAAAGAGAAACGCTGTGCCTATGTACTGACCCGATACGAAAAACAGGCTTCGGCCACCAGGGGCAATCTCGCCCGAAGCTACGGACTGAATCCCAAGTCTGTGTTTGTACTGCCTAATAATGTGCGTTTTGCCGATGCCCTCAATCAGGGCAGGGCCTTTGATTTCGTGGCTTATTACCATAATGCCCGGCGGGGAGAGGAGCGGGAGTTTCTGGACTGCCTGGGGCAATTATGTGATTTTGTGCTTGAGGGGTGTGCGCAGTAAGTGCCAGCATTTTTGAATCTGCTCATTATTCTCATCATCATATTGGCCCTGGTCACCTTCCTGTACTTTTTTCTCAGGGCCAGAAGGTATCCATCAAATCGGGAGCAGGAGGAGGATCCGCAAAGGTTCACAGTCCCCGGTCTTATTGAGCATGTCAAGGACTGCATCAATGCTATTACCCGAACCAATCTCTATGAGCTGGGCCTCAACGAAGTGGAGTTTAAGAAGCAGGCCAATAAGCGTGCCGAGCTCAAAAAGGCTTTAAAAAGCTGCATGCATGGCTCCATTGAGGATAAGCAGTTTGTCAAAGCCTTTATCTATGATATTTTATTGTCCTATATTCCCAGTGAACGTATCAACAGCATTATTCCCTTTCACAACCCGTATCTTCTAAGCACCAGAGATAAGTTTGCCATTATCCTGCACATGCTGAAAAAAGACCATGGCTTTGACGCCCTGACCCATCTTATTGAGACCTACCATTTGGACGAGCTTAAGCCCATTTCAGAGAATGAACAGGCCTTTGTTATCACCAAGGAAGAGATTGATGCCATTTATGAGAAGGAAGGCTTTATCCTGTCCAAGGAGGAACGCCTTGAGATCATTACCCAGCTTGTCTATGAACGATATAAGGGCCTGGGTGTCATTGATGAAATCCGGGATATGAACATTGACGGGGTATCGGCGGGGGTGTCGGGCATCACACATGATTTTATGGCCAAGAACATTCAGGGACTGCAGGAAAAGATTCGGCGCATGGAACGAAATTATGAAAGTGTTTGGATATTCTTCAAAGGAAAATCCATAAAGCTGGACTTTTTGGGCTTTGAAAATGAACAGGAGCTGAGAAGAGTCTGCCAAATTATCTACCGGTATAACCGCGGCGGTCAACTTTCTGAGAATACGGGGTACAGGGTTAACGAAATGAAGGATGGCAGCCGTATTCTGGTGGTGCGCCCGCCTTTTTCGGAATCCTGGGCCTTCTTTGTCCGAAAGTTTCATATTAAGAATGTCACCCTGGAAACGCTGATTCAGGACCCTCAGGCTGAGCTGCCTGTCAACCTCATCAAATACCTGGCCAAGGGCGGCATGATTACTGCCATTACCGGACAGCAGGGAAGCGGGAAAACTACTTTGCTCATGGCCATGATAGGGCATATTTACGCCTCCCTGACCTTAAGAATCCAGGAGATGGCCTTCGAGCTGAACTTAAGAAGTCTGTATCCTCACCGGAACATTCTGACCTTTAAGGAGACAGAGAATATATCGGGGCAGCAGGGGCTGGATATCCAAAAGAAAACCGACGGAAGCGTCAA
>Ga0116192_1000388_pt1 | contig 34004 bp, 25 predicted proteins | sample AD_UKC113_MetaG_FD_89876 | JGI IMG/M metagenome (GOLD analysis project Ga0116192, IMG submission 89876) | Active sludge microbial communities of municipal wastewater-treating anaerobic digesters from Hong Kong - AD_UKC113_MetaG | ecosystem: Engineered > Bioreactor > Anaerobic > Digestate...
CCCACTTCACTCGAAAAACTTACGCTCGAAAAGCTGAAATCGTCCAAACTCATTCCGACGAAATACGTCGGAACTCAAACAAGGACGATTTTTAAACGCTTTTCTCACTTGTTTTTCGGCTCATTGGACAAGGTCAACCCGAAGAGCTTGGTTTATATGTCCTGTTTTAAAGATATATAAACCAAATGTTTCAATTTTTGTCATGTACTGAATGTGAAAATATTTATTTTCTATGAAAAGCAATGATCCCGAATGGAAAAGTTACGGAAGCATTGATAATGGAGAAAACGGCTTCCCTGCCGATTTAAAATACAGCATAAAGCTATACCGAAAAAACGAAATTCTATTTCGACAAGGAAGTATTTGTGATGCGCTCAATATTTTAACGTCGGGTTCCGTAAAAACAGAAATGATTACCGAAACCGGAAACATTATGGGAATAGAACTGATAAAGGCTCCCCGTCCGCTGGCTCCAGCATTTTTGTTTTCCGACAATAATCGTTTTCCGGTTGATGTTACTGCAATTGAAAGTTGCGAAATTCTTCGGATTCCCAAAGAAGAAGTGATGCGTTTGATGGCGATACAGCCCGACTTTATGGAGCAGTTTTTAAAACACAATGCTAATCGAACAGAATTTTTAGCCAATCGGATCCAGTTGCTGTCCATTAAAACCATAAAAGGACGCATTGCCCATTTTTTATTGGAACAAATGTCCGAATACGGAAAAACGTTCACCCTCAACAGAAACAAAACAGAATTGGCCGAATTTTTTGGTGTGGCACGACCTTCATTGGCCAGAAGCCTCTCGGAAATGGTTGAAGACAGCATCATTAAAATCAACAAAAAGCAGTTTACCGTGATAGATGAGCAGAAACTGAGAGACTTGCTTCAATAGAAACACATTTTAACATTCTATATGTTAGAAAGTTGGAATAAGCGCTTCAAAATTTTTTTGGTTTAAGAAAAAATTGTATTTTTGTGGCATTAAACTAAATCTATTAAAAAAATGGCTTACGTAATTACAGAAGATTGCATTGCATGTGGGACATGTATCACTGAATGTCCAGTAGAAGCAATATCAGAAGGTGATATTTATGTTATTGATCCGGATGTATGTACCGATTGCGGTGTATGCGCTGATGTTTGTCCATCAGAAGCAATCAAACCTGCATAATTAAATTTTTCGGATTTAATTAATTCTTTAACGGTTCTTCCAAATTAAAAAAGGAAGAACCGTTTTTTTATGGTCGATAGTCCGACTTTTCAAGCAATTGCAGATAGTTGTTTTCCTTAACCAACTGCTGAAGGCTTACCTCTCTATTTTTTTCCATGTAACTTTTTACAATCTGCCACCCAATCCATGTTCCAACTCTTCCGGGAGATTTCTGCGAAACAGGAGCGGTAAATGGCGCCTCATTCAGGTACGCATCCATCACACGAAAATCGGTAGAGAAAAGAGATTTTTTATCAATCATTTCCGCCCAAATTTCCCTTTCGTACCGTTTACACCATTCCCATTGTTGGGGTGTATAGCCCATCAAAATTTCTGGTTTTTCTTCGGGCATGAAAACGGAAAGCAAATACATAATTTTCCCTCTGTAAAGCATATTGTCCAACAAACGATTTTCTGACGAATTCATTGGAAAAGCACTGAAAAGCAAAGCCGAAACAATATCGGGAGCTATATTTTCGGGTCGCATGGCGTAAGTAAGATATTCATAGGTAATTTGCTTATAAACCGGATAGTCGGCGCCGAGATATAAATCGGAACCAATAGCGATAAAAGGGGAGTGGATAATAATGGAGCGATTGAAACCCGAGACAAAAAAATAGATTTGAGGAAGCCTGATATCGGGGAAATAGTGATGAATATACGTAAAAGCACCAGAAAGTTGATTTTCGATAGCTGATACATCTGAAAATTTTTCCAACACATCACTGTTAACCTTAGCAAAAGTGGTATCGGAAAGAAAATTGCGAATAAGCAAAGAAACCGAATCGGTATCCGATGGATCAACCTCCAGAATTTCTGAAACAAATACCGGAAAAAAATCGGGATAATCCTGGTAAATTTTTTTTATTTCAGTATTTATATGGGTGGTGTCAATGGTTATAAGATCTTTGTCAAAACGCTGAATATGAACTTTTATACCATTTTTTCGGGTGTCTATTTGAAATCTATTGCTGTTTCGGCACGAAATAAGAAACAGGGAAATAGTCAAAAAAAATAAAATAAAAATTTTCTTTCTGCTTGACATAATTGCTTTTTTACAAGAAAGCGTAAAACCACAAAGATACTTCCTGCAATTTTACGCTTGAATGATTTCTATTTTTAAGTCGTTATCTTTTGTTTCTCATAGCTTTTTGCTGCTCGCGCTGCATTTTTTCCATTCTTTCGAGCCAACTACTTTTTTTTGCCGGCTTCTTTTCATTTCGTTTGGCATGCAGTTGAGCCAAAAGTTTCTTTTCGTCTACCATAGCACGAATCACGTAAGTTTGAATAATGGTGATGAGGGTAGAAAGAAAATAATAGTAACTTAATGCTGCCGAATAATTATTGAAAATAAACATGAACATCACCGGCATCAAATACATCATCCATTTCATTAAATTTCCTCCCGGCTGATTGGAAGTAGGATTCGTTGACATGTTTAATTTGGTGGAAATAATGCTCGAAATGGTCATCAAGAGGCAGAAAAGGCTGAGATGATTGCCAAAGTACGGTGTAATAAGAGGAATATAGGCATTCCAACTTAAAATTGAATCGTAAGTTGACAGGTCTTTTGCCCACAAAAAACTTTGCTGACGAAGTTCGATAGAAGCCGGGAAAAAACTGAACATGGCAAAAAGAATCGGTATTTGCAGTAGAGCCGGAATACATCCACTCATAGGACTGACACCGACTTTGGAATAAAGATCCATAACTGCTTTTTGACGTTCCATAGCTTTTTCGGGCGGAATTTTGGCATAAATTTCATCAATCTCGGGTTTCAACACACGCATTTTGGCACTCGAAGTATAGGTCTTATAAGTCATGGGGAAAATGACAATTTTGATGACAATGGTCATCAATAAAATGATGATGCCATAATTTCCAATAAACCTGCTGAAAAAGTTAAACATCGGAATAATCATATATCGGTTGATCCAGCCGAAAATTCCCCAGCCCAGTGGAATCAGCTTGTGAAGTCTCAATTTCTCATCCTTGCTAAGTCCCTTATCGTAACTGGCTAAAATATTGTATTTATTTGGACCAAGATACATTCTGAAAGTCGTAGCAGATTTACCAGACGGATCAAAAGGAACAGTTGTTTCGGCGTGATAAAATTTCAGATAGGGAGAATTATCGTCTTCGATTTTACTTTCCAGTAAAGTTGAAGTAAAAGAATCGTCGGCAATGAGTACACTGCTGAAAAACTGATCCTTGAAAGCAATCCATTTTAATTTGTTGGCAATTTGCTTGCTATCGTTTTTGTTTTCATTTAATTTTTCTACGTCGTCCGAAAGATATTTGTATTGAATAGTTGAATAACGATTTTCAAATTGCCGTCCCTGTTCTTGCTGACGCAATCGGGTTGACCACTGCATTTCCAGAAAATTTGTTCCGGCAGGTAAAATATTGTTCATTCGGTAAGCTTTCAGACCAAAACTAAACATGTAATTATTTTGAGGTAACGTGTAGGCAATGTCCATATAACCTTCACCGTTTGTTTTCAGGCGAAAAACAATAGTCTGATTTCCCTGCTTGTCTTTTTTTACAGTCTGCACCGGTTCAAAATAAAGATCCCTTGTATTCAGAATTCGGTTATTATTGGTTACGAGTGTAAAACCCATATTGCTTTCTTCTCCCTGAAAAAGAATGAGCGGAAGCGAATCGTGCCTGCGATATTTTTTCAATTCGGCAGAGTAAATCCGGGCGCCTTTATTGGTAAAAGTCAGTTTTAGTACTTCATTTTCCAAAGTAAAGAATTTTTCTTCTCCATGTGCAGCCACGCTGAAGTCACCATAAGCATCGTTAATAATGGTTGAAGAGTCCTTTTTGGCTGCTATAGAATCCGTAAGTAAAGAGTCTGCCTGATGAATAGCAGCTTCTGTTTCTGCTTTTGCTTTTTGAATCAATGCAACAGAATCGTTGTATCGTTTTTGCTTCTCCATCATTTCCTGATTGGGGCGATTCAGCAAGGCAAAAACAACGATTATGGCCGTAATCAACAAAAATCCAGTTATTGTATTTTTATCCATAATTATCTAAGAAAATTCACTTTTTTGCAATAAGAATATTTTTAAATTTGATTGAAATTACTGTTTTGCAGCTTTGTTGGAAGAGATACGTTCCATCCGGTATTCAATGGCAGCCTTAATAAAGTTTATAAAAAGAGGGTGTGGATTCACTACCGTGCTGCTGTATTCGGGATGAAACTGTACGCCGATAAACCATCTGTGGGAAGGAACTTCAACAATTTCCACCAGATTGGAAGTGGCATTGATTCCGCTACAAATCATTCCGGCTTTTTCATATTCTTCCTTGTAATTATTGTTGAACTCAAATCTATGGCGATGGCGTTCGCTGATATTTTCCTTTCCGTAAATTTTATACGCTTTCGAACCTTTTTTCAGCTTGCATGGGAAAGCTCCCAGTCGCATACTGCCTCCAAGGTTTAAAATATTTTTCTGTTCTTCCATAATATCTACCACATTGTGTGAAGTAGTAGGGTCGATTTCGGTGCTGTTGGCATCGGAGTAACCCAATACATTTCTGGCAAATTCAATGACCATACATTGCATTCCCATGCAGATGCCAAAAGTTGGGATATTATTTTCGCGGGCAAATTTCAAAGCCGCAAATTTCCCTTCAATACCTCTTTGTCCAAATCCCGGAGCAATAATGACTCCATCCACAATTTCCAGTTTCTTGGCCACATTGTCTTCCGTCAGTTTGTCCGATAAAATCAAATCAAGTTTTAATTTTCTGTCATTGTAGGCACATGCCTGTAACAGCGATTCGGTAATGGACTTGTATGCATCTGGAAGTTGAACATATTTGCCCACCAATGCAATATGAACTTCTTCGTGCGCATTTTCAAGTTTTTCTACAAACTGAATCCATTTGGTAAGATTGGCATCAGGAATTTTCGCCAAATCAAAACCCATTTTTTTAAGCACTACTTCGTCCAGTTTTTCGTTGTGCATGTTCAGCGGAACACGGTATATTGTAGAAACATCAATGGACTGCAAAACCGATGACGGCTCAACGTTGCAGAATAAAGCAACCTTTTTGCGCATTTCGGGAGAAATGTTGTGTTCAGTCCGCAACACCAATATATCGGGTTGAACGCCCTGTTCCTGAAGAGCTTTGACAGAATGCTGGGTAGGTTTGGTTTTTAATTCTTTGGCAGCCGAAATATAAGGTACATAAGTGAGATGAACAATCAGACAATTTTTACCGAGCTCCCAACGCAGTTGTCGAACGCTCTCGATGTATGGCAAGGATTCAATATCACCCACTGTTCCTCCAATTTCGGTAATGACAAAATCATATTCACCCTTGCTGCCAAGAGATTTGATATTTCTTTTAATTTCGTCGGTGATATGAGGAATAATTTGAACGGTTTTTCCCAAATAATCGCCACGTCGTTCTTTTTCAATCACATTTTGATAAATTCTGCCGGTGGTAATGTTATTGGCACGATGAGTTTCTATATTCAGAAATCTTTCGTAGTGACCAAGATCGAGATCTGCTTCGTGTCCATCCACCGTAACGTAACATTCTCCATGTTCGTATGGATTCAATGTTCCCGGATCGATATTAATGTAAGGATCAATTTTTTGGTTGGTAACCTTAAAACCTCTTGACTGAAGTAATTTGCCTATTGATGCTGCAATAATGCCTTTCCCCAATGAGGAAACAACGCCTCCTGTCACGAAAATGTACTTTGTTTCTTTCACTTCGCCTACGCTTAATTCAATTCTTTAAGCCTGCAAATTTCGCAAAAAAAATTGAATATCGAAAACATTCGGAACTTTTTGTGTTTTATTACTTTTCGTATACAAGGACAATACTTTTAACGAAAAAATTGGTAATGGAAACAGCAAAAAAATAGTTTATTTATTGAACTTATTCATTCATAAAAAAGCGGGAAAAAGTTTATCACAAACGCTTTCCCGCTCATCCACAACCCTTATGAAAAACCAACCAACAAAAATCAAACAAACAAACGAAACAAACAAATTTTTGTCAACTAAACAACACTTATTTTTTATACACGCAACCTATTTACTTAACTGGTGTAGATTTTATTTTACTCAATTACCTTGAATGAAATTTCTTTTCCGTCACAACTATTTCCTCCAACCCATAAATTAAAATCGCCCGGTTCGACCACTTTTTTCATGTCGATATTCCAGAATGCCAGTTCTTCAACGGGTAATTCAAAGTTAACGGTACGTTTTTCTCCGGGTTGCAATGTTACACGGGTAAAACGCTTCAGTTCTTTTACGGGTCTGGTTACTGAGCCCACTTTATCTTGAATGTAAAGTTGAGCTACTTCTGTTCCGGCATATTTTCCAGTATTTTTTAAATCAAAACTGAGTTTTAATATGTCATTCTTTTTTAATTCAGAAGAAGAAATTTTTATGTTACCGTATTCAAAAGTCGTATAGGATAAACCATAACCAAATGGATAAAGAGGTTCAGAACCGGCATCCAGATAAAAAGAACGATTACCCAGCGAAGTTTGTCCGGCTTCAAGCGGAATATCATCTATTAGTGTTTCTTCCCCATTGGCAGGCCGTCCCGAACTGTTGTGCGCGTAATAAACAGGAATTTGGCCTACTGTTTTTGGAAAAGTCACAGGTGTTTTTCCACTAGGAACTTCCTCACCAAAAAGCAAATCAACTATAGCAGGGCCTCCCATTGTTCCGGGATGGAATGAATACAAAACTGCTGACGAAAGAGCTGCTTCTTTGGTAATTGTCAGCGGGCGTCCGGCCATGACAACAGTTATAACGGGCTTACCTGTTTTTGCAACGGCTTCAATGAGTTCTGATTGCGCTCCCTGCAGATTCAAGTCAGCAAGACAATGTGCTTCGCCCGAAAGAATAGATTCTTCTCCAACAAAGGCCAAAACCACATCAGCTTGTTCGGCAGCTTTCACCGCTTTTGCAATGCCAGCCGTATTTTTATCACGACTGTAAGCAAGAGCAGGTTCAAAAATTATATTGATTTTATTTCCGTATTTTTCCTTTAATGCGTTCAATGGGGTTTTGGTGAAAGCTTTATCTCCGTCGAACACCCAAGTTCCCATTTGCTCGTAAGGTGCATCGGCCATCGGCCCAACGATGGCAATGGTTTTTATATTTTCATTCAGTGGTAAAGTTTGGTTGACGTTTTTCAAAAGTATTGCCGATTCTACCGCAGCACGTTTGGCTGCATCCAAATGAGCCTTGTCATACATTACCGAAGGTTTTTTAACGTCAACATAAGGATTTTCAAACAAACCCAAACGGAATTTGATACGCAAAATGTTCCGAACTGCATCGTCAATGGTCTCTTGTTTTACTTTTCCTTCGTTTATGAGTTCTTTCAGATGATTGAAATAGGTCATACTTACCATTTCCATATTCACGCCGGCATTGACAGCTTTCATGGCTGCTTCCTTATCGTCAGCGGCAAAACCGTGAAAAATCATCTCTCTGACAGAAGCCCAGTCGGAAACAACAAATCCATCAAATCCCCATTCCTTGCGTAAAACTTGTTTCAGAATAAATTCGTTTCCCGATGAAGGAACGCCATCATTGTCATTAAAAGAGGTCATAAAAGTATAAGCGCCCGCTTTTACACTTGCTTCAAAAGGAGGGAGATACACATTACGAAGCAAACGTTCGGGCAAAAAAGTCGAATTGTAGTCGCGTCCACCTTCGGCAGCTCCATAACCAACAAAATGTTTTGGGCACGCAGCAATGCAAGTCGGGTCATTTGAACCATTTCCCTGAAATCCTTCTACCATAGCTATAGCCATCACCGAAGTAAGATAAGGATCTTCTCCACATCCTTCTGCTATTCTTCCCCAACGCGGGTCGCGAGCAATATCTACCATAGGAGCAAAAGTCCATTTTATGCCTACTGACGAAGCTTCAACAGCTGCAATATGTGCACCGATTTTTACCAGTTCTGGGTCGAAAGTTGCGGCCTGACCTAAAGGAATAGGGAAAATGGTTTTAAACCCGTGAATAACATCTCTTCCAATAAGCAGTGGAATTCCCAAGCGCGATTCCTCGACTGCAATCCGCTGAAGAGTATTGATCTTAATTGGATCAATTTCGTTGATAATGGAACCTATACTGCCTTTTTTTACAAATTCACCCATTGTTTCTATCGACTCAAATGAACTGATTTGATTCATTTGCCCGATTTTTTCTTCAAGCGTCATCCGAGAAATCAATTTATCTATTTTTTTCTCGACAGGGTCATTTTTTACACCAACAGCCATCAAACTGGAACTAAATAAAAACAAACTTGCGTAACTTGCCATTAAAAATTTTATCCACTTCATATTTTTATCTATTTATTTTTGAAACACTCGAACATAATCAATCTCATAAGTTGCAGGCAATTTGGTTTCATCTACTCCCTGAGCTCCGCCCCAGTTTCCTCCCCATGCAAGATTTAACTTCAAATAAAAAGGGGTATTGAAAGGCCATGTTTTTTTGTCCTTTTTTCCATCATTGAGAAAAGTAAAATAATTTTCTCCATCCACATATCCTTTAATAAAATTTTCTGTCCATTCTACAGCATACACATGAAAATCAGATTCTGCTGTGGAAACAAATTTTTCAGCCGTTTTTTGAGTCCCGATTTTGTGATTATATGCTGAACAATGAATGGAAGACGATACCCAGTTTGGACGATAGCCTACTTCTTCCATGATATCAATTTCTCCATCATCTGGCCATGCAGAAAAGTTTTTTGGCATCATCCAAAATGCAGGCCAAGTGCCCTTACCTTGAGGCAATTTAAGTCTGGCTTCAAAATAACCGTATGTCCAGCTTTTGGAAGTATTCATTCTTATAGATATTACCTCGTTCCCTTTCTTTTTGGCAATAATTTTCAATGTCCCATTTGAAACGACAGAGCAGGTATCACTTCCTTCATAACCAGGAATATATCTTTCCAGTTCATTGTTTCCCCAGCCTCCTCCGCCAGTCTCAAACCACCATTTATTGGTATTCGGCAATAAAGGTTTTTCTCCGGGAGCTTGATATTCGTCAAACTCATCCTGCCAAACCAAACGATAACCTTCAGGCGTATTTACCAACAAATGACAATCCTGATTAACAGTATATTTTTTTTCATAGTTACCAGATTTGAAAGTTATAATTGCTTTACGTTTGGCATTCGTCGAATTTTCGGTAACCGAAATTTTTAACGAATCCATTCCTTTATTAATGGTTGAAGAAGAAACACTACACCATGTCTGATCGGAAAAGACAGTAAAATCTGCATTAGACGTAATTTGAATTATTTGTTCGGATGTTCCATAATCAAAGTTTAAGGAAGAAGGCAACAACTGTATCTGAATATCTTCAGATAACACTGTTGGAGCATTGTTACTGCAACTTGCCATTAAAAAACACAAATAAAATAAAAATGTAAGTAGCGATTTTCCCATGACAGGCAAAATGAATGTTGTTTTATAAAGTAAAAATTTTTTATCCTGTTTGTAAAAGAAATAAATAATGATTTAGCTCAATAATTTGTTATCGTTTTAACGTTTAATTGAAAAAATCTATTTCAAAGATAGTTAATAAGAGGCAACACATTCATGCTGCCTCTTATTAAAAAATACAAATTACTGATCAAATGAAAAATCGTCAAAGAAGAAAATTCCGGATCCGGCATGACCTTCACCCCCAAATTGAATAACAATTTTATCGTAATCGGTTCGGGTACTAACATTGCTGAAATCGAATTCCAAAGTTACCCATCTATCGAGTGGTATATCTTTTTGAACAATTTCGGTCTGATTTTGCCATGCATTTCCTCCCATATCACTATCCTGCAATTTCACTGCCAATTGTGGACGCAATCTTTTTTCTGCAATCCAATCGCCGGCAACAGCATTTTCTGTAATGAAATCATTGTAGGATGGAATATACACTTTTAAGCGAATTTTGTTTTGAGTAGTTAAGTCAAATTTATAATCAGGTGCTGTAAAAGACAAATTGCTATAAAATGCATCCGATTTTTGATAACGATAAACTTTATTGGAAATATTGATCCCTACAGGCGCTGGATTATCTACAATTCCACTGAATGTACCCATATCTTGTGTTACAAAATTAACGGTAAATTCTCCGCTCTCAAAATTTTCAGTCAAAGGAATAGCTTTTGGCTCTTTTACGACAGGAGGAGCTGCCACATTCAATTCTTCAAGACAATAAACAAATACCCAATCTTGTCCTTCTACAGTATTGTTAACCCGTAAAGCCATAACTTTATCAGTTTGATAAATAATTTCATACTCCTGGGAACCACAGTAGTATCCCATAAAAGCATTACCTGTTAATGTCAGCTTCGGATAGGCGCCACTTTCGTTAATTGAAAAATTGTAATTTCCACCACTATAATCAAAAATAGCATCATCGCCTGAAGTCTCCGTAACGTTGAAGCCTCCTACAGAAGCAGCAGAAGCTTTTCTTCCATATCCCTTTCCACCGTTGGCTATTATTAATTGAGCCCCATTTTGGATAAATGTAAATTTAAAATCATAAAGTTTCCATGAACTTTTATCGTTAGCTCCTGCCCCCCACCATTCTTGAGAATAGCTGTTTTGGGGTCCTAATCCCATGTGGCCTTTTATAGCTTTACCAGTAGCTTGGGCAACTTCTGCAGCAAAATTATTGTATTGATCAAAAACCCATGTTTTTCCATCAGCATCATCGGCTCCGCCCGTCAGATTTACATAAACAGGCGTATTGACCAAACTATAATCATTTTGTTCGATTGTAATGACTTTTTCCTTCGTTGCTGAAGTTCCATTTGACGAATAAACGGTTAATTTTACCGTAAATGTACCAGCGAAAGGATATTTGCCAACTATGGTATCGGTAATTCCTGTGGTTCCATTACCCAAATCCCATCTCAAAGTGTATACTCCTTGAACTTGTGAAGTATTGATAAAGGTAATTACATTGGGTGAATTCCCAATAATGGTATCCTTGAAACTGACCATATCAGCAACAACATCTTCAGAAGCTCCCAATGAATATTCTTCATCTTCCTGTGGACTACATGCTGCAAATGCTAAAATTGACAGCAAAATCCATATTCCTTTTTTTATTATGTTTTTCATAAATTGCTCATTTAAATTTTAAATCGTATTAAACTTATTGCCATTGTCCATTTTGTACCAATTCGTAATCGGTATTTTTGGTTTTTTCAATTTCACCTTGCGGAATAGGCAAATATTTCATCCAGTCTTGGAAAGTACGAACTGAAAAGTGTTCTGTATCGGTTTCAGTTAATTCTGAAGCAGCATCACCCCAACGTACCAAATCCCAGAAACGCATCCCTTCTCCTACAAATTCTTTCCGGCGTTCCAGCTTAATGTTATTGGGAGTTGCTTCGATTGGGGCAAGTCCGGCTCTGCTGCGAATATCATTTAGGCATTGTTGAGCACTGACACCTTGTACTTCAGACTGACCCTGCATTATTACCAATTCGACGTAATTCAATAGTGTTTCAGCATAACGGAAAATACGCAAATTGTTACAATAGTTCAAGTCAACATCTCCCGGAGGAGGATTGTATCCAATACGAGCTGCATACTTGCGTTGAAACAATCCGGTATTTTGGAATCTTGGTGTATAACTTCCATCAGACCATTTATTAATAGAGGCATCGCGACGAGTATCTCCATTTTCATACATATCATAAGTTGCTTGACGAACTGGTCCAAAACCCCAACCGCCTTTAAATACTCCGCTTGGGTCTTTTAATTCGTTGGGAGAAATAAACGCAGGAAGATTTGTTCCGTAGCCTGACCAAGCATTTCCCCATCCCTTTCCTTCAGGAAGTTGATTGCTTTCAAAAATAGATTCTTTACAAAATTCATTTTCATCTCGCCACATGGCATCAAAATCTTCAAATAATTCATATTCACCACTAGTAATAATAGCTGCCATATCATCCGTAATTTGTGGATATTTTGACTGGTCTTTCTGATACAAAACCACTCTTGCCCGCAACATAAGAGCTGCCGCTCTTGATGCATGACCCAGATCACTGCCGGTAGTTTTCATGGCAAGTCTGCCTTCTGCACAAGCATAATCCAAATCCTTCATAATATAAGTATAAACGGAATCGGCAGGCATTTGCTTAGCCATGTATGGTGGATTACTCAGTGGTTCCTCAAAGTAAGGAATATTTCCCCAGAATTTCCACAGCAAATGGGTATAATAAGCACGTAGGAAATGAGCTTCGGCTTTGTATTGTTCCAATTTGTCCTCATTTACACCGACGGCATTGTCACAAGATAACAAAGTGTTGTTGCAACGAGCCAATCCAGTAAAATATATGCTCCAAAGACCATCTAAAGTTGAAGCTGCTGTAGAAGTAAACTGAGAAAGTTTGTACAATTGCGATTGATCACCAGCATCACCACCTCCCTTGTAAATATCATCGGAACGCAAATCAGACATCAACAAAACAGCATTATAATTGTAATTTGCATAGCTGTCAAACAGTAAAATTTGATAGGCAGAAGCCAAATTTGACAAAATAGAACCTTCAGTTGCTGTACCTCCCGATTCCAGTTTTTCTGTGGAAGATGCGGTCAGGAATTCATCGGTGCACGAAGTGATAGTAAATACCCCCACCAATACTGTCGCAATAATAGATATTAATTTATATTTTTTCATATTTCTTAGAATTTAAAAGATTAGAAAGATACATTGGCTCCCACATAAATGGTCCTGGATTGAGGATAAACGCCACGATCCACTCCTATTCTGGTATAATCTCCCGAAGCAACTTCAGGATCAAATCCATCGTACCCTGTAAAAGTCAGTAGATTTTCAGCAGACAAATACAGTCTCAGTTGCTGAATGGAAACTTTTCTAGTTAAACTGGTAGGTAATGTGTAACCTATTTGTGCCGTTTTCAGTCTAACATAACTACCATCCTTTATATACAAATCGGAAGAACGCCAATTATTATTAGGATTAGAACTGGTCATACGCGGAATTTTGTTGGAAGTTCCTTCTCCATGCCAGCGTTCGAGTATCCACGATGGTCTGTTCATGGCTGGTATATCTCCACGCATGGCGAAATCGAACATGTCGTTACCTTGTGTTCCCTGGAAGAAAAGACTTAAATCAAAACCTTTCCATTCAGCTCCAAATGTCAACCCGAAAGTCCAATCGGGCATTCCTTTTCCTATTTTGGTCTTATCGTTGTCGTCTATTGCGTCATCAGTGTTGAAATCGACAAATCGAACATCACCGGGTTTGGCATTCGGTTGATACTTTTCTCCTTTGGAATTTACATAGGCATCAATTTCAGCCTGATTTTGGAAAATACCATCAGTTTTATAGCCATAAAAGAATGGCCAAACTTCTCCGTTTTCCCCTTTAATAAAGCTACCTAAGCCTGAAGCTCCTGCAGTTTCATAAATGGCTTCCCCAGATGCATTTCCAAGTTTAATGAGTTTGTTCTTCAAATAGGAAGCATTGGCCAGAATATTGTATTTGAAATCACCTGCCGACTTTTTCCAACCAAATTCAAATTCAAGACCAGAGTTTTCCATGTCGCCAACATTACCAATTGGAGCACTTTGGCCGACGTAACTCGGGATAGGCTGATCCATCAACATGCCGTTGGTTTTTTTCTTGAAATAATCGAAACTGAACGAGAGTCTGTTTTGCAAAAAACGTGTGTCAAAACCCACATCTTTTTGTTCCGATTCTTCCCATCTAACATTTGGATTAGGTAATGCTGAAGGAGAAGTACCATATTGCATCGTTCCTGTTTTAGAATCGGTAGCAACGGAATATCCACCTCCAAAATAATAGTTTTGTCCACCATCCATTAAGGAAGTGTAGCGGAAGTTTCCAATGTTTTCGTTACCATTTTTCCCCCAACTGAAACGGATTTTAAATTCATCTATCCAACTGGATGGATTATCTTTTAAAAATGGCTCGTTCAACACATTCCAACCGATCGATACGGCAGGAAAAACAGCCCATTTGTTGTTCGGTCCAAATCTCGACGAACCATCACGACGTACAGTAGCCTGCAACATGTAACGTTCAGCATAATTATAATCTAATCGTCCAAAGTAAGATGCCAGCGAAGTAAAGGTATAACCGCCTGTTCCTCCATAAATTCTTTCATCGTCTCGGTCAGCAATGGCAGCATTAATGGTGGCCATATTCGGATCTGTTCCCAATAAATCATAATCGCTACCACCCAACTGACGATAGGTATATTTTTGGGCTGATTGACCCAGCACAAATGTAATGTTATGAACTTCTGCAAAAGCTTTATTATAAGTAAGTACGTTTTCAACCTGCCACTTGAAGCCTCTATTCATTTGACTCCAAACAGAACTTTGCGTTACGTCTTTCCCTTGCGTAGCGAGAAAGTAAGGATATTCATAACCATCATTTCCCCAAAAAGCAAGGTCAAAACCATAGCTGCTCTTAAATTTCAAACCGGGTAACAAGTCCAGTTCACCCCAGAAAGTTCCAACGAATTTATCCGAATTCCCTACATCAGATCGTGGTTGATCGAGCATGGCAACCGGATTGGCAATTTCCTGAAAACCGGAAGGTGGAATGGAATATACTTTCCCGTTTTTGTCGGTTACAGCATAAGGGTGTGCAGCTAATATAGCAGAAATTGACTGAATATCGGGATCATTTGATGTTTCAGGGGCATAAACGGGAACGCGTGGATTGAAAGCAAGTGCGCTTCCCAATACCGAACCATATTCTGAATTGACTTCAATACCGGTAGATTTGTCTCTTGAATAGGCAACATTCACTCCAACTTTAAATTTATTCAGAACATCGCGAGAATTGTCTTCAAATACATTATAAGTTGAATTGGTACGAATGCTCCATCTATCATAATTGGATTTTCCATAATTACCGCCAATGATACCATCCTGGCTGAAATATCCTAAAGACAAATAGTAGGAAATTTTTTCGGAGTTGCCCGACATACTTAATTGGTGAGATTGAACAGGAGCATCATAATTAAAGGTCTCATTCTGCCAGTCGGTACCTCTACCACCGTTTTTTATTTGATCTGCAGAATATCTGGGCAAATTTCCATCATTAACTTGTGCTTCATTCATTATTATCATATATTCTGTGGCATTCAAAACCGATTTCTTTTTCCATGGATTTTGCCAACCATAATTGAAGTTATAATTGATAATGGATTTCCCTGCGCCCTTCAAAACACCTTCACCGGTTTTGGTGGTAACCAAAATTACACCATTTGCAGCACGGGCTCCATAAATAGCAGCAGAAGCAGCATCTTTCAGAATCTCAACAGATTGGATGTCAACAGGATTCAGATAATTGATGCCTCCGTCAACAGGCATTCCATCTACAATATACAATGGATCGCTGTTGTTGACCGTACCAATACCACGAATTCTTACCTTTGAATCAGATCCTGGTTGGCCTGAACTTTGGGTAATCTGCACGCCGGAGATTTTTCCTTTCAGCACATCCTCCACACGTGAAGGTTTTACAGAATTCAAATCTTCAGAAGTAACTTTGCTGATGGCTGCCGTTACAACGCTTTTTTTCTGAACACCGTAACCAATAACGACAACTTCGTCCAACGATTGAAGATTTTCCTCCAAAACGATGTGCAAATAGTTCTTACCGTTTACAGGGACTTCCTGAGTCTTGTAACCTACGTAAGAAATCACGAGAATACCAGTAGAAGGAACATTGATAGAAAATTGTCCTTCATTGTTGGTAATTGTACCATTTGTAGTACCTTTTACTACAACATTAACACCGGGCAAGGGTTCATTGCCTTGTCCAACTACTACACCTTGCAGTTGTATGTTCTGTGAAAATACAGAAAGTGTAATGAATAACAAAAAATTTAATAATAATAGTTTTTTCATAAAGTTTTAAATGATTTTAAGATTAACACTTTATTTCGCGATGTTCAAATTGAACAATGCAAACATACGTGTATATTCCCAAAAATGGTCTTAATTTTATTATTCACAAATACGTCATCCCAAAAGAAAATATACGTTTTAATTACTTCAAAAAAGCATAAAACATTGATAATGTATAAAATAAAATTTTAACCAAAATTGATTTTGATGGCTGGAAAAATAAAAAAATGGCAATGACTGTATATTTTTAAACAAGCATTGCCATAAAAAAACAATAAATGACAAGAAAAAGATTTTTTTCAAACTCAGATTTTGTTGTTCAAATAGTCAATCAGGTTTTCATCTCTACTCAGATTGAATTTTTTCCTTAACCGATAGCGAAGCGTTTCAACCCCTCTAATGGAAATATTGAGCAGCGGTGCAATTTCTTTGGAGGAAAGATTCATTTTCAAATAGGCACACATCATCCTTTCATTTACAGAAAGGTCGGGATGTTTCTCTTGTAAACGTTTCATGAAGTTATTGTGAATCAAATCAAATTGTTCTTCAATACGTTTTAATACTTCATCAGACTGTATATTTGAGTCAATTTTGTTATTGGTCAACAATATCATTTGCTTCACTTCTTTTGAATGGTCATTTTTTAAAGCAGACATGATTTTGTAAAGGTCCGACTTAATTTCGTTCAATATCTCGTTTTTTCTCACCAGATTTATCATCAAATTTGCCATTTCCTGACTTTTATGTTGTAAATCATGTTCGAGTTTCTCTTTTTCCAACTGCATAATTTGATGTTCTTTTCTTTTATTTTCAGCTTCAAACTCTTCTTCCAGATTTTTCATTTGCTTGTCCTTTTCCAAAGCAACTTGTAACTTTTTTCTTTTTATTCGGGCATCATCCCATTTGTAAAGGAAAAAAATGGCAACGATCAACAAAAGAAAATAGATAAAATAAGCGGTTTTTGAGCGATACCAGGGGGGTAAAACAACAAATGAGAATTCATCTGAAATTATATTGCCACATTCCAGTTTCACTCTTACCTGGAATTTATAATCTCCTTCATGCAGCTTGCTGTATTCTTTGGTTTGAGAATACGTTGCATCCGACCATGGCTCATTATTCAATCGATACTGATAGCTAAAATCTTTTCGTTGATTAAATGATGTTACTCCATATTCTATACGTATGGAGTTATGAGAAAAAGCTATGCTGGGAATAATTTTCCTTTCTAAGAAATTATCAAGAAAAATCAAAGAATCTTTGGGATGCGAAATGAATACTTTGTTTATTCTTAACGAATAATGTCCGAAATACGATTTATTATTGTTATCCGGTAAGTTCAAAAGTGCAAAACCAAATTCGTTGGGAATAACCATTGCAGAATCTGATATGGGAACAATATTTTCTGCACCATAAACCAATTCCATAGTTTGAAATTCTATTGGAATAATCTGGGGATTGTTCGTGTCTCGTTTTCTGTTCAGGTCGGCTATGCAAATTTCCTTGTGATTGAATCCAATCAGTTGATTTTCATTTTGTATAAGTCTCAAGTAGGATTTTTCACCATTTAGCATTTCGTTCATTTTTTTTGAAGGAATCATGCTGTCAGATGGCTGAAAGTATTCATAAATTCCCTTTTCCGTAGCAAAATATATTTTGTTGTTCACCTTACTCACATAGTTACTGTTGTCTGTAGGAAATCCTTTATCGGTACCGTATCTCTTAATATTTACAACCCTTGTCAGGTTGGTGTCCAACGTCAAACGCATTGTTTTTTCGGTATTGAACACCCAAATAACGTTAGCTGATTCCAATTCAAAATAACGGCACGAGTCATAAAAACCTTCAATTTTTCTTACAATTGTCCAGTTTTCTCCAATTTTTTCCAACAAATAAAGTCCATCATAACTTCCTACAATTATTCTGTTGCTGTAGCCTGTTACCGGTCTGCAAGTCCAAGCCCCAATAATATTTCCTATTCTGGTCAATGCTGAGCCTCTAACAAGAAAAATTCCTCTATCATGAAAACAAAATAAGTCATTTCCCACCTTTGCAAGATTCCATACTTGTCCGCTCGATGATTCAACAGGAAGTATATCGGGTTGATTTTCACCCGTTACAACAGGAAATTTTGTATAATAAAGTCCTCTATTTGTTCCCAAATATAGGTAATTGTCTGACAAAAGAGCTGTATATCCAGTCCCATAGGAATAAGGATAGGAATAAAGATTGGTAAAAGGCGAATTCAGGCAAATATAATCGATTCCGTTGTCAAGTCCAGCCCAAAGATTGTTTTCCTTATCAAAGCCCAGCGAGAGAACGGTGTTATTACGCAAACCATTATTTTCATTAAAATATTTTACGGTTTGTTGCTGCAGGTCAATTAATATAATTCCCTTATGTACAGTTCCCAAAGCTAACAAATTTCCCGACGCGGCAGCACAAAAAACTTCATTTCTTTGCATAAACGCCTCGATACCCGTTTTAAAGAGATGAACCGAATTGCCGTCGGAGTAATACAATCCATCATATGCCGTAACGATCAACACACCATTTTTATATGGTAAAAAACCCCTTATTCTTTTAGAGTAAAAAGGTTCTGTACCCTTTAGAGGAAGAAAAACATTCCCTGCCAGAATAAATACGCCTTCATTGGTACCAATATAAATAACTCCATTTATCAAATCCGAACAATCGATCTTTCGATGAGCATCCAACGAAGAAATCTTTCCTTCCCCATACTTCACTATTTTATTGTCTCCTTGAAAGAAAATGACATTGTCGATTTCGTATATTTTCCAAATATTCCCTATTTGCAAATTGTCTTTTCGTACCAAATCAGACAGGCAGGTGTAAACTAGTTTTCCTTTTTCATTGGGTTCGAAAAAACCAAATTCATTGATTCCGCCGACGTAAATTCGCTGATGTTTTTTGCTGGGATAGACCGAACGCACATCAGAACCATTGTTCAATGGAAAAAGATTCCATGAAATTCCGTTAAATTCAATCAACCCATTTTTATTGGCAAAATAGACCCAACGGGAATTGAATGGAACCGTTTGCCATGTTTGAGAACCCTTCCCATAAAGATTTTTATCGTAACTGACAATAAAATTATTCCAGCTGGGATTATTAGCCTTAAGAGCAGATAAAATGCCGGAAACGCAAATGAATAACAAAACAAAAAAACGGGAAATCTGATTTTTCATTGGTAAATAGCTTAAGGATTGAAAATTCGATGATACAACTTTTCAATTTCAAAATTAGTTGATTTTTTTAATTTTTCACACACGTGACATCAAATTTATATCCTTTGCAATTTGATTTCGAGAAAAAAACAACTATGTAAAGAACTTGCATGATGGCCACGAAAAAAAATTTTAAATTAAAAATTGATTTTTTTGTTGCACAATTCAAAATAATTTGTCAACTTTGCAACCAGAAATAATTCAGACTGTAAAAAATGAAAACGAATTCAACAATCAACAAATTTTGGTGGTGGCGCTTGCGAATATTCAGATCGTGAGAAGGGACACCTGTGTTGATAGTTGAAAGAGAAAAATTGAATCATATTTTTTAAAAGGCTTGTCGGAACTCACGACAAGCCTTTTTTATTGATAAAAAACAAATACAATCAAAAAAAACAATATTAACAATGCCCGAAAATAGTCAAAAATCAAGAAACGACGCTGAGAGAAAACTTTACCAGCCTGACGAAAAAGGTTTTTATGGTGAATTTGGCGGAGCGTATATTCCTGAAATTCTGCATGCTTCAGTTGAACAACTGAAAAAAGCATTTTTATCCATCAAAGGGGATGAAACCTTTAAAAACGAGTATTACGATTTACTTAGAAACTACGTGGGCCGTCCTACCCCGCTTTATTTTGCCCGTCGACTTTCTGAACAGTATGGAGCCCGCATTTACCTGAAACGTGAAGATTTGAATCATACCGGCGCACATAAAATCAACAATGCATTGGGACAGGTGCTATTAGCACGAAAAATGGGAAAAACGCACATGCTTGCCGAAACAGGTGCCGGACAACACGGCGTGGCTGCAGCAACTGCTTGTGCTTTGATGGGAATGGATTGTACTGTTTTTATGGGTAAAACTGATATTGAACGTCAGTATTTGAATGTGCAAAAAATGCGAATGCTTGGAGCTAAAGTAGAACCTGTCACCAGCGGAAATATGACATTAAAAGATGCGACCAATGAAGCTATTCGGTATTGGTGTTCGCATCCCGATTCCTATTATATTATCGGATCGACGGTCGGACCTGACCCTTATCCCGAAATGGTCGGCTATTTCCAGTCGGTTATCAGTGAAGAAATCAAGTTGCAGCTGCAAGAAAAAATCGGACGAAATTATCCCGATTATCTCATGGCCTGCATAGGTGGAGGAAGCAACGCAATGGGAACTTATTATCATTTTTTGAATGATGAAAGGGTAAAAATTATTTCGGCTGAAGCGGGTGGAATGGGAATTGAAACGGGAAAAACGGCGGCAACGATTCATTTGGGAAAAACAGGCATTATTCACGGAGCAAAAACATTGATTTTACAAAATGAAGATGGCCAGATTGACGAGCCCTATTCCGTATCTGCCGGTTTGGATTATCCGGGTGTAGGCCCTGCTCATGCTTTTTTCGCAAAAATTGGACGTACAAAGGTCTATGCCATCAACGATGACGAAGCTATGGAAGCTGCCTTTGAACTCACCCGTCTGGAAGGAATTATTCCGGCCATCGAATCGGCTCATGCACTGGCTATTTTGAAGAAAGAAAAAGAAAATTTCCAATCTGACGAAGTGGTGGTGCTTACCGTTTCGGGAAGAGGAGATAAAGATATGGATACGTATGTAAAGTATTTTGAATCAATAAATAAATAAATTTTACCGTTAACTTTTATTTTCACTATTCTATCGAAATATTCAGCTACTAAAATTAAAATACTCAATAACATGAAACTATATGTGAAAACCAGAAAAATGTTGGCCGATTTGGAAACGCCGGTTAGTATTTATTTAAAAATCAGAGATTTATATACTCATTCAGTTTTGTTGGAAAGTTCCGATTATCATGCGGCCGAAAACAGTTATTCCTATATTGCATTTTCGCCCATAGGTGGGATTTCCGTGAATCATTTCGTTGTTCATGAATATTATCCCGATGGTACAAAAATCCAAACACCTGTAACAGATAAGATGACGGTGGCCGATCGTTTCGATATTTTTCTGAAATCATTTGAGCGAGTAACGCATGATAACGAAGTTCCTGCAGTAGTAAACGGACTTTTTGGCTATACTTCCTATGAATCGGTTCAGTATTTCGAAGATATTCGGCTCTCGGCACGCGAAACGGTTCCCGGAAGTATGCCGGGATTGCATTATGTGCTGTTCAAATACATCATTGCTGTCAATCATTTTAAAAACGAGCTGACGATCATCGAAAACCTGTTGGAAAACGAAAAATCGGCCATGAACGAAATAGAGGAAATTCTTTTCAACAATAATATTGCCACTTATGAATTTTCAGCTATTGAGAACGAAAAATGCGACATTACGGATGAAGATTACCGACAAATGGTAAAACGGGGAAAGGAAGAATGTTTTAAGGGAAATGTTTTTCAAATTGTCCTTTCAAGGCGTTTCTACCAGCAATATCAGGGAGACGATTTTATGCTTTATCGTACTTTGCGCTCTATTAATCCTTCTCCCTATCTTTTTTATTTCGATTTTGCCGATTTCCGCATTTTTGGTTCTTCGCCCGAAGCTCATTTAGTAATCGATGCCAAAACGCAAAAAGCATTCATTAAACCCATTGCCGGAACTTTCCGTCGTACCGGAGACGACATCAAAGACTTTGAGCTGGCCGAAAAACTGAAAACCGATGAAAAGGAGAATGCCGAACATGTGATGTTGGTGGATTTGGCACGCAACGATCTGAGTCGAAATGCCGACGAAGTGAAGGTTGAAACTTTTCGGGAAATACAGTATTATTCGCATGTTATCCACCTGGTTTCATGTGTTAGCGGAAAGTTACGTCCCGGAACAAAAATTATGAAATTTTTTGCCGATACTTTTCCTGCCGGCACCCTTTCAGGGGCTCCAAAAATTAAAGCCATGCAGCTGATTGATCAAATAGAACCCCACGACCGTGGTCCTTATGGAGGTTGCATTGGTTACATCGGTTTCGATGGCGGGTTCAACCAAGCCATTACTATTCGTTCCTTCATTAGCAAAAACAATACACTTTTTTATCAGGCTGGAGCCGGTATTGTGGCCAAATCGGATGAAGAAAGCGAATTGCAGGAGGTAAACAACAAATTGGCCGCACTGAAACAAGCCATTGTATTGGCCGGAAAGAAAAATAACCATCAAACAGCATAAATTTTAACAAACCGATTGTCTGCTGCACATGTTTCAGACTTTCAACCGATTTTTTTAAAAAAACAAAATAAATAATCCAACCGGTATGAAATTGCTTGTTTTTGACAATTACGATTCCTTTACCTATAATTTGGTACACATAGTTAAAAAATTGGGCTTCACTGATGTGGAAGTTCATCGCAACGATAAGATTTCTCTGGAAGAAATAAACCGTTTCGATAAAATTATACTTTCCCCCGGTCCGGGCGTCCCATCCGAATCAGGTATTTTACTCGATTTAATAAAAACTTACGCTCCTTCAAAAAGCATTTTTGGCGTTTGTCTAGGTGTTCAGGCAATTGCCGAAGCTTTTGGAGGCAGTTTGCTCAATCTTCCTCAAGTTTATCACGGCATTGCGTCCGAAGTTAATATTTTTGACGATGAAGTTTTGTTTAGAAACTTGCCTGATAAAATTATTGCCGGCAGATACCATTCGTGGGTGGTAAACAATTCGAGTTTGCCTGCCTGCCTGCAGATTACGGCGACGGATGATCAGGGTACCATCATGGCGCTGAAACATCGCAAATTTGATGTTCGCGGCGTACAATTTCATCCCGAATCTGTGCTGACACCTTCAGGTGAACAAATACTGAAAAATTGGTTGGAAAATCCTTTATCAAAAACAAAACACAGTCAATAAATGAGGAAAAACACAGCATGAAAAAAACAAGATTTTGCTTCTCCTCTATTATTTAGCATATTTCAAAAAAAAATAATTCGTAAACTTATGAAACAGATATTAAACAGATTATTTAATCATCAGTCGTTGACCAGAGAAGAATCGGCCGAAGTAATGAAAAATATTGGAGCCGGCATGTACAACGAATCGCAAATTGCCGCTTTTATTTCGGTATATCTTATGCGCAGCATTGAACTGGACGAACTGATTGGTTTTCGGGATGCCTTGATGTCGATGGCCATTCCAATGGATTTATCGGACTTTGACCCGATTGATATTGTGGGAACCGGCGGTGACGAAAAAAACACTTTCAACATCTCAACTTGTAGTTGTTTTGTATTGGCCGGCGCCGGTTACAAGGTTGCCAAGCATGGAAATTACGGAGCAACCTCTATCAGTGGTTCATCTAACGTACTGGAATATTACGGCGCCAAATTTACAACTAATGTCGATGTAGTAAGGCGATCGCTGGAAAAATCGGGTTTTGCCTATTTGCATGCTCCTTTCTGCAATCCGGCGATGAAAAATGTTGCTCCCGTTCGTAAAAATATCGGTGTTCGCACTTTCTTCAATGTACTTGGACCATTGATTAGTCCCATTCGACCGCGTTATCAGTGTTTGGGAGTTTACAACCTGAAAATGATGCGTCTTTACAACTATATTTACCAGCGGCTGGGAACAAATTATACTATCGTTTATACACTCGATGGTTATGATGAAATTTCGCTTACCGACGATTGCAAAATAGTCAACAACTTTGGCGAATATGTTTACAGTCCCGAACAACTTGGCTTTCAGCGGGCAAAACAGGAAGAGTTGTGGGGGGGAACCACGGTTGAACATGCAGCCGAAATATTTATGAATGTGTTGGATAACAAAGCCTCCGATGCTCAAAGAAATGTAGTGGTTATTAATTCTGCCTTTGCCATACAAACGCGTTGCCCTGAAAAATCGCTCGAAGAATGCAAAGCAGAAGCTATCGAATCACTTGTAGGTGGAAAAGCCAAAGAAGCTTTTGTGAAGTTCGAAGAAATTTATCATCTTTAATTTCGATTTATGGCAGATTTATTGATAAAAAACGACAGTTTCCCTTCATCAAAAGAAAATTTTCTGGATGAAATTCTATTAAATAAAAGAAAAGAAGTTGCATTAAAAAAACAAATCTTTCAAGGGAAAAACTGGGAAAATTTTCCATTCTTTGCAAGAAACTGTTTCTCTTTAAAGCAAAATTTACTGCATTATTCAATTGGGATTATTGCCGAATTCAAGCGAAAGTCTCCTTCCAAAGGCTGGATACATGCTGATGCCCATGTAGAGGAAATTACTTCTGGCTACAACGCTGAAGGAGCTGCAGGAATTTCCATCCTTACCGATACCGATTTTTTTGGTGGAAGTGCAGACGATGTAACGACAGTTCGCAATCAGATTTCCTGTCCTATTTTAAGAAAAGATTTTGTGGTGGACGAATTTCAGATTTACGAAGCCAAAGCCATTGGCGCCGATGTCGTACTTTTAATAGCAACCGCTTTGACCATTCCGGAAGTTAAAAATTTTGCCCACTTGGCTCACCAGTTGGGACTTGAAGTTTTGCTGGAAGTGCACAATAAGGAAGAATTAAGTTATCTGAATGAATATGTGGATGTAGTAGGTGTAAACAACCGTAACCTGAAAACTTTTAAAGTGGATACCGGCATTTCGGCGGATTTGGCGGGCTATATTCCTCCGGAATTTGTAAAAATAAGCGAAAGTGGCATTTCAAATATTGAAACCGTAAAAGAACTGAACCAATTGGGATACCGCGGATTTCTGATGGGAGAAAATTTTATGAAGGAAACTTATCCGGTTCTTGCCCTGAAAGAATTTCTGAAACAGTTAAATGCGTAAAAATAATTGAAAATCAATAAATTAATCGTTGAGCGTCCTAAAATATACGGTTTATTGCAGACAGAAAACAGTTAATAAGAAATATTGCCAACGAATAATTTTTTAGTCTTATCTTACCTCTGAAAAATTGAATTTATTACTTAAATTTACGTTATGACACCAGCAGAGAAAAACAACACTATTCAGTCTCCTTTTTTAGATAGGGCAAAGAAAAAATTAATTAAAGTCTGTGGAATGAAATTTCCGGAAAATATTCGTGCCGTAGCCGAGCTTCGTCCCGATTTCATGGGTTTTATTTTTTATCCGAAATCGCCGCGGTATGCTGAGCCTTTAAATGTTCCGGTCTTGCATGAATTACCAACCGAAATTTCCAAAATTGGTGTTTTTGTCAACGAAAAACTTGATCAAATTCTGGCAACGGTTTATAAATATCGGTTGAACGGAGTACAGCTGCATGGAAGCGAAATGGTGAAAATCTGCGATCAACTGCACGATGCAGGATTGCTGGTTATCAAGGCTTTCCCTGTGGCTGAAGCTTACAACTTCAAAGTGATGAAACGGTACGAAAAAAGTTGCGACTATTTCCTTTTCGATGCACAAACTCCCATCTATGGCGGGGCCGGGCAGAAATTCGACTGGCAATTGCTGGAAAATTACAAAGAAAAAACACCTTTTCTTCTCAGTGGCGGAATTTCGATAGAAGATTTAGAAGATATCAATAAAATTCAACATCCAGCTTTTGCAGGGGTAGATCTGAACAGTCGCTTCGAAATCTCACCAGGTTTGAAAAATGTTGAGCTTTTAAGTGATTTTATCAACGGGTATCGTACTCTTTAAGTTAAAAATATGGAAATCGATATATAAACAATTCATTATGAACAGAATTCAACAATTATTCACTCAAAAAAAAGAAAACATCCTTTCGGTATATTTTACGGCCGGTTTTCCAAAGCTGGAAGATACTGTGCGCATCTTAGAAAATTTGCAAAAATACGGTGTGGATATGGCTGAAATTGGCATCCCTTTCTCCGACCCACTCGCAGATGGACCAGTTATCCAAAACAGCAGTCAGATAGCTTTGCAAAACGGCATGAATTTAAAGAAACTTTTCAGTCAACTTTCCGCTGTTAGTTCTTCGGTACATATTCCGCTGGTTATGATGGGTTATTTGAATCCGATCATGCAGTTCGGTTTTGAAAATTTCTGTATCGAATGTAAAAATGTTGGAATTGACGGCATGATTATTCCTGATCTGCCAATGGACGATTATCTGTCGGAATACAGAGAAATAGTCGAAAGAAACGGTTTGGAATTTATTTTTCTGATTACGCCCGAAACTTCGGAAGAACGTATTTGTCAGATTGATGAACAAACACATGGATTTATTTACATGGTTTCGTCTGCCGGCGTTACCGGTACGCAGAATTCATTTGATCAACATGCGGATTATTTCAATCGAATCAATTCGATGCATTTGAAAAATCCACGACTCATCGGATTTGGCATTTCCAACAAATCCACTCGCGAAACGGCTTCTCGCTATTCTTCAGGTGTAATCATTGGCAGTGCTTTTATAAATGCTTTGCAGGAAACTACCGATGTAGAGTCAGCCGTAAAATTACTGATAAAAAAGTTAGAGAAATGATTCCGACTTCCGGTGCAGTTTGTTGTAGGGATGTAGCTCTCAGGTTAAGATTTATTCCAATACATAAATTTACTGCTCAAAAAGATATTTTATAGCGTTGTAATTTACGAATTAATTTCACAAAATAATTACCTTCTGAGAAATAATTATTACCTTTGAATTAAAGATAGACAATTGTAGTAATGTTTCTTTGATTGATAAAATCAGGCGTAATTTTGATTGATAAAATCAGGCGTAATATTGTCTACCAACTAATAATTCCCTGCACATGTTTGCTACATTTTTCAATGTTGATGAAAAATTTGTAATGAATTTTTTAAAGCCAATAAGCCTCATTCAGAATAAAATGTTAAAGGGGAAATTAGAAAATTTTTAGATCGAAGAAAAGGATATTTTTATTAAGACATATATAAATGTTAACAAAAGAATATATTAAAGAATTGAAAAGCAGGGGAAATGGAGATATTGCCATGCTAATAAACAAATTTCAAGATAGTTCTTCTTTGACTTTTATTCTTGAAAATCTTGGACAATTACCCAGAGATTTTGACGGTAGCTTCTTGCTAAATCTTTTATCCCATAAAAATGTCAATGTAAGATTATGGACTGTTAAAACAATTGGGAAATTAAATCAAGAAGAATATTTACCGATTCTTAAGAATATTGCTGCTAATGATAATGATACAAACGTAAGGCGTGAAGCGGTTTCTTCCATCGGACGATTGAGATCAGAAAAAGGGAAAAACATATTAACAGAATTTCTTTACGATGATGACCCAAAAATTGTTTGCCAAGCTATCAGGGGATTATTGATTTTCAAGGGTAACCAAATAATTGATAATAGTTTGAAGTCATTGTTGAACCACGAAAATGAGATGGTCCGAACAATTATATACAAAGAATATTTTGCAGAACAAAAAAACAAACAATCTCAACCTCACACCCAGAGTTATGATTATTTGAAAAATATTGTGGTAAATGCTGACACACTGGAAGCCATGAAATTGCTAAAGGATGAAAGCATTCATTTGACCTTCACTTCTCCACCATATTACAATGCAAGAGATTATTCTATTTACCCAAGTTACAAGTCGTATCTGGAATTTCTTGCTAAGGTTTTCAGAGAAGTATTTAGAATAACCAAAGAAGGAAGATTTTTGATTGTCAACACTTCTCCAATAATCATTCCAAGAATAAGTCGTGCTCACAGTAGTAAACGTTATCCTATTCCTTTTGATATTCATCCCTACTTGATTGAAATGGGATGGGAATTCATTGATGATATTATTTGGATGAAACCTGAAGCCAGTGTTAAGAATCGCGTTGGTGGCTTTCAGCAACATAGAAAACCACTCGGATATAAACCTAATTCCATAACTGAATATTTAATGGTTTATAGAAAATCTACCGAAAAACTCCTGGATTGGAATATTCATCAATATGATGAGCAAACGGTCAAAGAAAGTAAAGTTCCGGAAGGATTTGAAACCACCAATGTTTGGAAAATAGATCCTTGTTTTGACAAAGTTCACTCAGCTGTTTTTCCTATAGAACTTTGTAAACGTGTTATTCAGTATTATTCATATAAGGGCGATTTAATTTTTGATCCTTTTGCCGGTAGTGGCACCGTGGGTAAAACTGCAAAAAGTATGGGACGTTTCTTCTTCTTAACTGAAAAAGATAAAGTTTATTTTGATTATATGAAATCAAAGAAATCAAAGAATATGTTCGATATTTATGAAACAAGATTTCTAACACTTGAAGAATTTAAAAATATTATAAAATGACACTTACAGATGAGGTTACTAAAAATATTATTCGCAAATTACTGAAAGGTGAAGACTACAGGATTGAAGTTGTTACACTTATTAATGCGGAATTTTTACAGTTTGCTATAGACTTCTTCAAAAAAATAGTTGAGGCAAAGCTTCAAAGTAAAGATATCACAGTAGATTGGTATAAATCTGCTTTTTTAAATCCTGACCTTCCTGCAAAAGAAATTGCCATTAATTCAGGTCTGAATAAAAAAACAATTCACAATATGTTCAACTCTTCTACGAAAGAAATTATCATAGATGCAGCCAATGAACATTATGATGTCCTCTATGAAAGCATAAAAAATTTAACTGAATCTGAAACTGAACTTGACTTAACTTTAACAATAAAATTTAAAGGAGTTTCTGTTGATTTGAATGTTAGTGAAAGCTTAATAGTAATCAATACACTTGCCGTAAAACGTTCGGAACTTCGTGGCGGTTTATGGAGCACAGCAGGAAAGCGAGTTGAAGCTCCGTTAATGGAAACATTATGTAAACTTTATTCAGTTAATAAACAGTATTATACAGAGAAGTTTAAAAAAGATAAATCAAAACAATTTGATAGGGAAATAGATTTTTACTTATTAAAAGATGATAAAAAATATTTATGCGAAGTTAAATTAATGGGAAGAGGTAATCCTGAGAGTGCAGATGCTGTTATTGCAAGATCTACAAATGTTTTTGTTGCAGATAAACTGTCTATTCAAAATAAAAATCAATTAGACCATTTAGGAATCAATTGGGTAGAGCTCAGAAGCGAAAATGGATACAAAAGATTTAAAATAGCACTTGAGAATATTGGGATACCACACCAAGACTATAATGGAAATCTGGAAAACGATTTAGAAGAAATATTTAAGGAGATTTTTTCTTGATATTTGTGCGCTTAAAGCTTTTGTTATAAATTTTCTTTCAATAAAGGGAATTAAATTTATTCAGTCCGGCGAAATTCCTTTTTTTTTTGCCGGACTGAATGTTTATTTCTTATCCACCAAGTATCTTTCGGCTTCGATGGCTGCCTGGCAACCCGAACCTGCTGCCGAAACGGCTTGACGGTAATGGGGATCAGCTACGTCTCCCGCAGCAAAAACCCCTTCCACATTGGTTCGCGGAGTACCGGGAATAGTTTTGATATAACCGTTTTCATCAGTTTCAATCCATGGTTTAAACACTTCGGAATTGGGCTTGTGTCCGATGGCCAGAAAAAAACCATCAATAGCGATATGCACCTTTTCCTCATCAGTTTGTCCGCGACGTTTCACCAAATCAGCTCCTTCTACCACTTTCTCACCTGTTAATCCCAACGTTTCGTGTTCAAAAAGCACTTCAATTTTTGGGTGCTGCAACACGCGTTCCTGCATTATTTTCGAAGCTCTGAGAAATGGTTTACGCACAATCATATAAACTTTGGAAGCGATATTAGCCAGATAAAGCGCCTCTTCGCAAGCAGTATCGCCTCCTCCAACAACTGCTACAGGTCGGTTTCTATAAAAAAATCCATCGCACGTGGCACAGGCAGACACGCCCGAACCTGCGTATTTCTGTTCGTCCGGCAATCCCAGATATTTTGCTGTAGCACCCGTTGCAATAATAATGCTTTGGGCTTCAATAACTTTTTCGTTGTCGATGGTAACGCGGTAGGGTGAAGCCGAAAAATCGGTTGCTGTAACTCTTCCGAATCGAATATCCGCACCAAAACGTTCGGCCTGTTTCTGCATTTTGTCCATCAACTCAGGACCTGTAATTCCTTCAGGAAAACCCGGAAAATTCTCCACTTCGTTGGTTGTAGTCAACTGACCGCCCGGTTCCATGCCTTGATAAAGAACAGGAGATAGATTTGCCCGTGAAGCATAAATAGCAGCAGTATAGCCTGCCGGTCCGGATCCAATAATTAGACATTGTATCTTTTCGTTTGTTGTCATCTTTTTGTTTTTTTAAAAATTTTTATCTCAAATCGTTAATATAAGCGTCTTTGTATTTTTTTGCGTCAAACGTAAATATCTGTTCCGAAACGTTGGCTTTTTTCTGAAACTGGCTGAGCATCAGAACTGTTCTGGTTCCGTTTTTTTGAGATACGGTGATGGATTGCGGTATTCTGTCCGTTTTTGTAAGCAAAACTTCTATTTCTGCAATGTCTTCATTTTTCTTCAATTTAGGTGTCAGCTGTATGCACTGAAGTTGCGAAGAAGTTTTACAGAAACGGATATTGCACTTGTTCCTATAATTGCCCAGAATTGCCATCGGATTGGTTTGAACCAACTCCTGCACAGATGGTTCGGTAATGGTAACTTCATTGCCCGATTTCTGATAAGCCCATTGAGTTTTCCCGTCAAACCATACTTTCATTTCCTGCATCTCGAGAACGAAACGATTTCCTTTTAAGGTAAATGTTCCGGAATTCGTGTACGAATTTACGCCGTTTTTCTCGATTACCGAAACAGTAAAACGCGCGGTGATGACATTGGAACGAGCCAAGTTCAAAAAGCTGTCTATAATTCTTTGTGCATCAGCATCATTTTGTGAGACAACAGGTTGTATCGAAATTATCGATAACAGTATAGAATAAATGAATGATTTTACCCAATAGCTTGGGTTATGAAACGAAAACCGCATAATCTTATTTTTTTAGTGATTTATGTTGATTATTTCCGAAAATATCGACCGGAAAAAGCAAAAATTTTAGATTTGTTGATAATTAAAAAGATTTCCTCTAAGCTTTTTTGTTGAGCCATCAAAGTTGTTTCAAAATCTGTTCCAAATGATAATCGTCGGGTATCAACACCTGGCGTGCCTTGCTTCCTTCGTTAGGGCCTATGATACCAGCCATTTCAAGCTGATCGACAATTCGTCCGGCCCGGTTGTAGCCAATGGAAAATTTTCGCTGAATCAATGAAGTAGAACCTTGCTGATTGGCAACAATGAGTCGTGCCGCTTCCTCGAAAAGTGGATCACGCTTGCTCAAATCAGCTGTTGCAACTCCTCCGTCTCCTTCTGGCTTCACATATTCGGGCAGATAGAAAGCAGTAGGATAACTCTGTTGTTCGCTGATAAAATGGACAATATTTTCCACTTCAGGTGTATCCACAAAGGCACATTGTACCCGAATCAAGTCATTCCCCTGCGAAAACAGCATATCGCCGCGTCCTACCAATTGGTTGGCGCCAGGTGCATCAAGAATGGTTCGCGAATCCATCATTGACGAAACGCGAAAAGCTACCCGTGCGGGGAAATTGGCTTTGATAATTCCGGTAATAATATTGACTGAAGGACGTTGCGTCGCAATAATCATGTGAATACCCACAGCTCTTGCCAGCTGGGCAATGCGCGCAATAGGCATTTCTACTTCCTTGCCTGCCGTCATGATCAGGTCGCCAAATTCGTCAATAATTACCACAATGTAAGGCAGAAAACGGTGTCCTTTTTCCGGATTCAAATGCCGCAAAGTGAATTTTTCATTGTATTCCTTTATATTTCTGGCATGTGCCTTTTTCAGCAAATCGTAACGCATATCCATTTCCCCACAAAGCGAATTCAGTGTTTCAACCACTTTGCTGGTATCAGTGATGATGGCTTCGCTGCCATCGGGTAGTTTTGCCAGGAAATGTTTTTCGATACCGGCGTAAATATTGAATTCCACTTTTTTGGGATCCACCAGTACCAGTTTCAGTTCGGACGGATGTTTTTTGTAAAGCAACGAAGTGATGATGGCATTCAGACCTACCGATTTCCCCTGCCCGGTTGCTCCGGCTACCAACAGGTGTGGCATTTTAACCAAATCGACCATAAAAATTTCATTGGTGATGGTACGACCAAAAGCAATAGGAAGTTCAAATTTCGACTCTTGAAATTTTTTCGAAGCAATGATAGAATGCATTGAAACAATTTGCGGATCGTTGTTGGGTACTTCTATCCCAATGGTGCCTTTTCCGGGAATGGGAGCAATGATACGAATGCCTGTTGCGGCAAGGCTGAGCATAATGTCCGATTCGAGATTTCTAATTTTGGAAATTCTCACTCCGGCTTTTGGAACAATTTCGTAGAGCGTAATGGTTGGCCCAACTGTTGCTTTAATGGTTTCTATTTCAATGTCGAAATTCAACAAAGTATTGATAATGCGATTTTTGTTGGCAATTTGCTCTGCCATGTCGATGGGCGTTTCGTTGTCGGTGCCGTAAACTTTGAGCAAATCGAGCGTCGGGAAATGATAGTGCGACAAATCGAGTGTGGGATCATATTTCCCCAATTTGGCAAGATTATAATTGGGATCTTCCTGCACACTGTCATTTTCTCCACTGCTTTCAAAATCCACCAGTTTGTTTTCTTCCTTGTTTTCAGGCGATTCCACCTCAAAAGCCACTTTTTCGGTTTGTGATGCTGCACTGTTTTTTGAAAATTCTTCGTGCGGTTCATTTTCTACCCCAGACGAAATCCATTCTTCGGGAACAATTTCTGTACCTACTGCCACGGTTGGTTCCACGTCAATTTCTCCGGAAGGCGACACCTGTACTTTTTTCTTTTTGAAAAGATTTCGTAGGAAAGGAAGTGAAGAGGCGGAAGCAACCACAAGATAAACGATAAAGCTACCGCCCATAAGTAGGAACGAGCCGGAAGCACCAATATAGGAAACCAGCCACTGCGCTGCATAATCGCCATGACCGCCTGCAAGGGAAAAAAACAAAACGTCGGAAAAATAAGGCGAAAGTGTCAGTCCCAGCGCTACCGAGAGCCAAACCAGCCAGAATGCACAATGAAAAAATGCCTTCCAAATCGATTTTTCATGAGCTTTCATTAACCGCAAAGCTACCCAAATGCCAAAAATCGGGATAAAGAAAGCCGAAATACCAAACCATCGGTTGATAAGATGTTCGGCAGCAATGGCGCCGGTAACGGAAGTCCAGTTCTGAATCAGTGTTCTCTTATCGTGGAGTTCATTCCATGACAAATCGATCTTGCTCTGGTCGGCTGCACCCGTAAAAAAATAGGATACAAAAGCCAGCAACAAGTACAGCATCACCAGCAACAGCAAAAATCCAACTATAAAATGCGTACGCTCATCGGAGAAGAAATTGAGTGCTTTTCTCCCAAAAGCATTGTCAGAAGATTTTTTATCCGTTTTCTTGTCTGGTTTGCCGGAAGTAGTTCGTCTGCCGTTTTTTACAGGTTTTTTTGGTGCCATTTGCCAAATTGATAATTGAAATTTTCAAATTTTTCGTTTTTGAGTATTTTCCATTTCATAAAACTGTTCATTACGCAACAATCCATTTTTACGCCGTATTTTTTTAAAATTTTTCGAATACGATATCAGTTGCGGAGCAGAACATAAGATTTTTCTCCTTCAGATACAAAAATTTAAATATCCAGGTCATTAATTTTTTGAGAAGATCATTTTATTAATGCA
>Ga0116192_1000394_pt1 | contig 33605 bp, 23 predicted proteins | sample AD_UKC113_MetaG_FD_89876 | JGI IMG/M metagenome (GOLD analysis project Ga0116192, IMG submission 89876) | Active sludge microbial communities of municipal wastewater-treating anaerobic digesters from Hong Kong - AD_UKC113_MetaG | ecosystem: Engineered > Bioreactor > Anaerobic > Digestate...
ACGGGCGCTCGATCTCCTGGGTGTCGGACTTATAGTGTAGACAGTAACACTGATGGCGGTACATTAGATTTGTATGCCATATCAATATATTACACATTCCTATTTATGGAACTTCGGTTTAACCGGCAAGGTCCGGGTAAATATAGCTTCTGAGGAAACAGTACATGAAAATAGCCACCATTCTTGATCAGATAGACCTGGGCACCATTGCCCTGCCCCATTTCCAGCGCGGCTTTGTCTGGAACCGCGATCAGGTGAAGGGACTTATCAATTCCCTTCTAGGCCACCTCAGCGCAGACCGAGCTGGGCATGCTCAATGTGGCCAGGGCCAGCCTGGATCTGTTGGGGGATAATCCATGACCAACCTTCCCGCCAACCCGCCCGCCCCGTTCCGAGCTCCTCATCTACCAGACCGAGGATGGCCGAACCCGTATTCAGGTCCCGCTTGAGGATGAAACGGTATGGCTGACGCAGAAGCTCATGGCAGAATTGTTCCAAAAGGATGTGCGGACCATCAATGAAGCTATCCGCAACATCTTTGCCAAGGGGAGTTGTCGCCGGAATCAGTTGTCCGGAATTTCCGGATAACTGCCGCGGACGGCAAAACATATGACACCCAACACTACAACCTGGATGTTGTCATTTCGGTGGGTTACCGGGTCAAATCCCATCGCGGCACTCAGCTCCGCATCTGGGCCGCCCAGCGGCTGCGGGAATATATTGTCAAACGGTTGTTCAAGAGTGGTTCCGACCGCTTCCGTGAACGATGGCGAAGAGACTATGCCGTTGCCGGCACACAGGGACTGTCTCTCCGTCATCTCTACAGGGCCATGGCTTTCCTGGGAGAAGAGACCCGAGACCAAGCGCGTGCCCCCCGCTGCACCAAGGAAGTCATCGAGGAAGCCCTGTTCCTGCACAACCGTCATCTGTTCGGCAGCCTCGATTTGGTGTTCTTCGATACGATCTCGATCACCTTCGAGGGAGCTGGAGGAAAAACGATCGGCCGGAGGGGGTTCGGCGCGGTTGGCCGTCCGCAGTCAATGTGCCGGGGTCTGCGGCAAGGTCTTTCAGGCCGTCGCCGTTGCCATGCCACCCACCATCAGGGAGATCTAACGGCTCAAATGACATCCGGTAGTGCCACACGCTATTCGTGTGCTCGCATCTTGCTGTTATCCCAGAAGAAGTTTATTGATAGCGTTGAAGATGAGTCCGAGTGATACGGCGGTAATCATTGTTTCCACGCACGGAGGGGGTGAACCGATGAGCGATCCGGAAACGCTCAGTGCATGGCGATTGACCCCGCGCACGTGGGGGTGAACCGGCCGGGGTGGAGTTTTCCGTAGGGTGGAAGAGGCCCCGGCAGGTGGGGGCTCTCTTCCACCCGGGCATGGGCTACCCTTTGAGCACGGCAAAGAGGGTGTTTTCTCCCCGTTGAATCAGGACCAGGTGCCGGTCGGGGGACTTGCCTCCGTTCAGTCGTTCCTTCACGTCCTCGGGCGAGGAAACCGGGTGGCGATCCACCTCGAGGAGGATATCCCGGGGTCGAATGGATGCCTCCTCCGCCGGGCTTCCCGGTTTCACCTGCACCACCAGCACCCCCCGGTCGCCGACGATTCCGTGCCTTTGGGCCAGGTCGGGGGTGAGTTCCCGGAGCATGAGTCCCCATTTGCCTTGGGCCGGTTCCTCGGCGTCGGTTTCCCGGGCGGTCTGGGAGGGAGACCCGGCGATTTTGGCCTCGAGGGTCAATTCCTTCCCGTTCCGAAGAACCCCGACGGTCGCCTTTTCCCCCACGGGAGTGGCCGCGACCATGGCCGGGAGCTGCCTGCTGTCCTTGACCGGTTTACCGTCGTACTCGAGGATGACGTCTCCCCGTTTGATCCCGGCCTTGTCCGCCGGGCTTCCCCGGGTGACGTCTCCCACCAGGGCCCCCTTAGGATCGGGCAGATTCAACGCCGCCGCCAGGTCTTCCGTGACGGGTTGGATGGTCACCCCCAAGTGCCCCCGGGTGGCCTCCCCGTGGCTGATGAGCTGGGGAACGAGGGTTTTTGCCATATTGACGGGGATGGCAAACCCGATACCCTGCCCGTCGGCGATGATGGCCGTGTTGATTCCAACCAGCTCTCCTTGGAGGTTAAAAAGAGGCCCCCCCGAGTTGCCCGGGTTGATGGACGCGTCCGTCTGGATGAAGTCGTCGTAGGGGCCCGCCCCGATGACTCGTCCCTTGGCGCTCACGATCCCAGAGGTGACCGTCCGGCCCAGCCCGAAGGGATTTCCCACGGCCAGGACCCACTCTCCGACCTTGAGGGCGTCCGAATCGCCCATGACCGCCGAAGGAAAGGGTTCTTTGCCTTCAATCTTCAGCACGGCGAGATCCGTCTTGGGGTCTCGGCCCACCACCCGGGCCTTGTATTCTTTCTGATCCGAGAGGGTTACGGTCACTTCCCGGGCTTTCTCCACCACGTGGTTGTTGGTGAGGATGTACCCGTCGGACCGGATCAGGACCCCCGAGCCCGCGCCCTCGACCCGCCGGGGTCCGGGGGGACGAGGCCCGCCCCCGGAAAATGGACCGAAGAAATCATCAAAAGGGCTCCCCTGAAACGGCATTCCATGAAAACCGGCCCTTTCCACCCGGGTGATCTTGATGTTGACCACCGAAGGGGCCAGCTTCTCCGCCAGTTCCGTGAAGGAGGGTGGGGTGGAAGGCGAAGAAGACCGCGACTCCGTCCCCGGGGAGGTTGCCGCCGTTGCTTGGCCGGGCTGCGGAGCGAGGCTTCCCGCAACCAAGGCCGGGAGCAGCAAGCCGACGACCAAGAGTTTTGAGGGGTACGAGGGTACGGGTGGGGACGATGGTTCCTTTCCACGTTGCATCCAAGAGCTCCATCGGCTCCCGGTTCCTGGATTCCGGTTCATTGTGCCACCTCCATGGTTGATCTTTTCTTCGTGTGGTGCTCCGTCCCGGGAAGCTCTCCTCACCGGGACGAAATTCCGACTCCCGATGCTCTTTGCCTGAAAACATAAGGGAGGAAAATTAAGGGGAGATTAACGCCGGATTAGAATTTTCTCATGGAGGGACGAGAGGGGAGCCGTCGGCGGTCGATGGTCGCCCGCTTCCCATTCGTCTTTCAAACCGGGAGGAAAACCTTGAAGGTGCTTCCGCGGCCGGGGTGACCGAGGACTTCCACCTTGCCGCCGTGGGCCTGGGCAATGGACTGAACGATGCTCAGCCCCAATCCCACCCCCTTTTCCCCCAGGTTGCGCGCCTGGGTGGTCCGGTAGAAAGGCTGGAAGATCTTTTCCCGTTCCCGGGGATCGATGCCGATTCCCGTGTCCGAAATCTCCGTCACCGCCCAGTTGCCGTTGCGGGCAAGGGACAGGGTAACGGTTCCCCCGGCGGGGGTGTACTTGAGGCCGTTTTCCAGGAGGTTGGCAAAAAGCTGTTGCAGCCGGGCGGCATCCCCGGGGATCGTCAGCGGCTCGATGAACCCGGAAACCAGCTCGACGGATCGGCCATGGGCCAGAACACCCAGGCGCTGCAACTCCCCCTCGAGGAGTCGGGCCAGGTCCACCGGCCGGGTGTCCATGCGCAGGACCCCGGCCTGGGCTCGGGAAACAGTGAGGAGTCCGTCCACCAGGCGCGCGATGCGATCGATCTCCTCGAGGGCGCTCTCGAGGGTTGCCACGTATTCTTCCGCCGATCGGGGCGCTCTCAAGGCCACCTCGACTTCTCCCTTGAGTATGGTGAGGGGCGTCTGGAGCTCGTGGGAGGCGTCGGCGCTGAATTGGCGAATCTGTCGGAACGAAGCGTCGAGCCGCTTGAGCATGTCGTTCAGGGTGGCGGCCAGCCGGTCGAGCTCGTCTCCCGTCCCCGTTTGCTCCAGTTGCTCGGTGAGGTGTTCGGCGGAAATGTGACGGGCCGCCTCGGTCATCCGGTCCACGGGGCTGAGGGCCCGGCGGGCCAGCAGCCGGCCGCCCCCGGCGGCCAGCAGCAGCCCCAAAGGCAGGAGCCCCGCCATGATCAGCATGAAACGGAACCGGGTTTCCCGGAGACCCTGGAGGGAAGTTCCCACCTGGATGAGCCCGGCCACGCGGCCCCCTTCCGTGCGGGGCAGGGTGAGAAGGCGGATGGGACCGCTTTCCAGGCCTTCGATGGTCTCGTAGGTCGGGAGACCCATGGAGGCGTTTTCCAGGGCCCGGGAGCTGAGGGGCAGACGGGGACGGCGGGCGGGGGGCTCTCTCGGGTCCCTTCGACCCGAGGGATCCAGGAACTGAAGATACGGATCCCACGGAGAAAAGCCGAAAAAGCGGCGAAAGACCTCGTCCACTTCCGAGGGAACCAGCCCGGCGGCTCCGCCCCGGGATTTCTCCGTCAGGGCCTGGGCCACCCCGTTCAGGGAGGCGTCGATCTGCCGGGACAGGCTGTAAGACAGGAGCCCATAGGCGGCCGCGCCCAGGACGAGAAGGGCGGCCGTGAAGGTCAGAGCGTACCAGAAAGTCAGGCGGGCTCGAATGGAACGAACGGGCATCCGTCACTCCGGCTTCAGCATGTACCCGACGCCCCGCACGGTATGGAGCAGCTTGGGCTCTCCCGGCAGGTCGATCTTCTTCCGAAGGTAGTTCACGTAGACATCGATGACGTTGGTGGTGGTGTCGAAATCATAGTCCCAAACATGTTCGGCGATCATGGTCCGGGTGAGGACCCGGCCGGAATTGCGCATGAAATAATCGAGCAGGGCGAACTCCTTAGGGGTGAGGTCGATCTTGCGAGGGCCTCGGTGGACGGTCCGTGTGGCGGGATTCAGGGTCAGGTTCCCCGCCAGGAGGACCGGACAACGCGCCTCGGTTCCCCGCCGCAGGATCGCGCGGACCCGAGCCACCAGTTCCTGGAAGGCAAAGGGCTTGGTCAGGTAATCGTCGGCCCCGGAATCCAGGCCCAGGACCTTGTCTTCAATGGCGGCTCGAACGGTGAGAAGCAGCACGGGGATCCGGATCTTTCGCCTGCGCAGTTCCCGGAGAACCTCCAGACCGTCCATTTTCGGGAGTTGAATGTCCAGGACGATGAGGTCGTGGATTCCGTCCCCAGCCATTTCCAGGCCGGTTTGCCCGTCGTGGGCCACGTCCACGGCGTACCCTTCCTCGGTCAGTCCTTTTTGGATGAAGCTCGCGACCTTCTTTTCATCCTCCACCACCAGGAGTCGCATGGAACCTCCTCAAGGCATCCCCGAACCCGTCATGTTGCCGGACGAAGCTCCTTTCGGAGCAAGACTTCATCAAACCCTTTTCGAACCAGATTGGAAAGAACCCCGATTTCCGTAAATCCCGTGCGCAGGTAGAAATCCCGGGCCTTTTGGTTGAAAGAGGAAACGGTGACCCACAGGTTCCGGCTGGTCGGCCTTGCACGATCCTCGATCCATCGGACGACCTCCCTTCCCCACCCCTGCCCCTGCCGGTCCGGGAACACGGCGAGGATTTCGATATAGGGCCCCAGGAGCCAGGGATGCCGAACGCAGAGGACCCCGCACACCCGTTCCTCGTGGAACATCCCGTAGCGAAACAGGCAGGAATCCTCCCGCAGAAGATATTCGAGCAGCCATTCCGGACGGTACCCCAGGGTCTTCCAGGGGTCCATTTCAACCAGGGTGCGGCTTGCCTCGAAGGCTTCCCGGGCATTCAGGCGGGATAGGGCGCAGGTGGGCAGAACGGCGGAAGACGAAGGGAACGGAGGGCCCGGGCGGCTCACGGAACCTCCCCTGCCGTTGGTGAGAATGCCCCCGCGCCCGGCGGCGTGGAACGATTCCCGTGGGGGTCCAGGGCTTCCTTCAGCGTCACAAACCGGTAGCCTCGAGACCGGAGTCCGTCCAGGATTTGGGGAAGAGCCCGGCCGGTGGCATATCCCCGACCGTTGATGTGAAAGATGAGGATGGACCCGTTGGTCGACCGGGATAGGACCCTTCGCGTCAGCCTTTCCGGGGTGAGATGAATGTCGGGATCGCCGCTGGCAAAAGTCCAGTGCACGACCCGGTACCCCAGGTCCTCGACCGTTCGGAGGGTCTTGGCGTCGTAGTTTCCCGCGGGAAACCGGAAGAATTGAGGCTTTTTCCCCGTGATTTCCTCGATGAGCTGCCCGGCAACCAGGACTTCCTCCCGAACCCGGCCGGGTGCCAGCCGTTCCATGTGGTGATGGTGGCTGAGGGAATGGTTTTCCACCTCGACGAAATCCCGGGCGGCGATCCGGCGCAGTTCCTCCCGGTTCCTTCGGGCAAACTTGCCGCTCACGAAGAGTGTGAACGGGATTTGCTCCGAGAGGAGGGTATCCAGAACGGCGGCGTCCAGGTAATGGGGCTGTCCCATTTCACAGGCGTCAAAGGTCAGGGCGATTCGAGGTTCCCGGGTGGGAAGCCGGGTGATGACCTCCCCGGCGGCTGGAATGGGAAAAACCAGGAGAAAAACCAAGACCTTCAGGATGTGGGATCTCGAGGAGGCAGAATTCATTGGACCCTTCCCGTCCCCCGGATCCACGGTCTTTCGGCTTCCCAAAACCTTCCTTCCGTCAATCCGAATCTCCTGCGGACTGCTTTCACGTCCATGATGGTTTCGAAAAAAGTCCCGAAGAGTGCGTTTCTTCGACCCTACCCGATTGAATTCATTAGGTTCCGTTCCGAGAAGAACGACTTCAAACGGGATCATCATCCATCGTTTGCCCCTCGTCGCCATCTCCCAAGCCGGCACTATATGCGAATCAGCCGGGACAGGCAATTTTTTCCGCCCGGGGTATCCGCGCCGGGGAGGGTCTGGATCCGAGACGGGTCCCTTTGCCCGTTGCCTCTGCTTGCCCCAGAAGCATTCTTGACGCCCATGCACTTGTGTGCTAGGGAACACCTATGTTCCGTCCTCATTCTTTACTAGAAGCCAAAAGGTGCGAGGGTTTCTCCCGCAGCCTTGTACCGCACGAAAAAGGTTCCCGGCCGACGGAAGGGGTAGGGTGACCTCGTGGGGAAAATGGAGTCGGACCTCCCGATGCTCCGGGCCCGGCTCGTGGCCGGTTTGCCGCAATAGGCTTGTGAACACCCGAGTCTCCGGAGGGGCTTTTGGGAATGACTGCTTTCCTGACCAGAGGATCTTTGCATCTCGAGAGAATTGCGGGAATCCTGCTGCTTGCCGTCTTTGCGGTGAGCTGCGCCAAAGTCGGGCCGGACTTTGTTCGGCCCGGCGCCCAGGTTTCCGATCAATGGATCGAGTCCAACGACGAGCGGGTAAGAACCGAGATCGAGGATCACCGGCAGTGGTGGACCTCTTTCCAGGACCCGGTCCTGGACCGTCTCATCGAGATCGCTTACCGGGAAAACCTCACCCTGCGCACGGCGGGCGTTCGGGTTTTGCAGGCCCGAGCCGAGCTGGGGATCGTGGTGGGCCGGCTCTACCCCCAGTCTCAGAGCCTGTCGGGTTCCTGGGATCGGAGCCGGTCGAGCGAGCGGTCGGCGGGGGCGCCCCAGGACCCCCACCAGTTGACGAGTTCCGCCTATTTCACGACCTCTCAGGCCCAGGTGGGGGGCGCGGCTGCCTGGGAACTGGATTTCTGGGGAAAATTCCGCCGGGCCGTCGAATCCGCCGATGCAAGCCTGCTGGCGGCGGTGGCGGACTATGACAACGCGCTGGTAACCCTCACGGCCGAGGTGGCCACCTCCTACATTCAGCTCCGAACCTACGAGGAGCGTCTAAAGATCGCTCACGAGAACGCGGTCATCCAACGGGAGGGCCTGCGGCTGGCGGAAGCGAAGTTCCGGGGAGGCGCCACCACTCAAAGGGACGTGGAACAGGCGAAGACCCTCCTGGCCGGCACGGAGGCAACCATCCCGGCCCTCCAGATCCTGGTCGGGCAGGCCGAGCACTCCCTGAGCCTTCTGCTGGGCAAGGTCCAGGGTCAACTCGACGAGATCCTGGGCGAATCCCGGGGGATTCCTTCACCTCCACTCGAAGTGGCCGTGGGCATCCCCGCGGAGCTTCTGCGGCGAAGACCGGACATTCGCAGCGCCGAACTCCAGGCGGCGGCCCAATGCGCCCAGATCGGAGTGGCCAAGGCGGACCTTTATCCCCACTTTTCGCTCCAGGGGAGTTTCGGGTTTCTGTCCACGGACGTGGGACGATTCAAGCTCGAGGACATGTTCCTGTGGAAAAGCCGGACGGGGTCTCTGGGTCCGACTTTCCAATGGGACGTGCTCAATTACGGGAGACTCACCAACAACGTTCGAGTCCAGGACGCCTTGTTTCAGCAGGCGATCCTGACCTATCAGCAGGCGGTCCTCCGGGCCCAGAAGGAAGTGGAGGACGCTCTCATCGGATTTCTCCGGGCACAGGAACAGGCGAAGCTGCTCAAGGAAAGCACCGAGGCCGCCACCCGGTCGTTGAAGCTTGCCATGGCCCAGTACCGGGAAGGAATGACGGATTTCACCACCGTCCTCACGGCCCAGCAGGCACTCCTCGAGCAGCAGAACAACTGGGTGTCCACCCTGGGAGACATTGGGCTGAACCTGGTGTCGCTGTACCGGGCCCTGGGAGGCGGTTGGCAGTTGAGGGAAGGTCAGGATTTCGTGCCGGCTCCGACCAAGGCGGCCATGTCCGAACGGACCGACTGGGGGAACCTGCTCGATCCCAAAGCCCTTCCTTCTTCCACCCAGGATCGAAAGGAACCCGCCATACGGCGGCCCGACTGGTAAACAGAACAAAGAGGGGGTCCAGGAGCATGACGGGAAGGAGACCGGAATCCATTCCACGGGGGAAAATGATCGCAATCTGGGGCCTTGCTGCGGCGATCCTGGGTCTTTCTTTGGGGTGCGGGGAAAAGCAGACTTTCGTGCCTCCACCGCCCCCCAAGGTGACGGTGAGACAGCCGATCAGGCAGGCGGTCACCATTTTCCGGGACTTCACCGGAAATACCCAGGCCATCAACACGGTGCAACTGCGGGCCCGGGTGGAAGGCTATCTCGAGAAGGTTTTGTTTCAGGACGGAGCCAAGGTCAAGCAGGGACAGCTTCTGTTCCAGATCCAGGCCGACACGTACGAAGCCAAGCTGAAGCAGGCGGAAGCCGAGGTGTTGTCCCAGAAGGCCAGCCTCGAACATGCCGAGCGAGAATATGCCCGGTTCTCCCAACTCTTCAAAGAAAACGCGGCAGCGGCCACCGACGTCAGCAAGTGGCTCTTCGAGCGGGATTCCGCGAGGGCCAAGCTCCTGTCCGCCCAGGCCCGAATGGAACTGGCCAAGCTGGATCTGAGCTACACCAAGGTGACGGCCCCCTTTGACGGGCGCATCGACCGACGGCTCAAGGACCCGGGCAACCTGGTGGGCTCGGGGGAAAAGACCGTTTTGGCCGAAATCAACCAGATTCATCCCATCTACGTCTACTTCACCATCAGCGAGCGGGACCTCCTGGAATTTCTCGAGATCCGCCGGGCCAAATCCCAGCAAAAGCAAAAACCGGACTGGAGCCTGTACATGGGTCTGGCCAATCAACAAGGGTTTCCCCATATTGGAGAGCTGGACTTTGGGTCCATCACCCTGGATGCCAAGACGGGTACCCTGCTTTTGCGCGGGGTCTTTCCCAATCCCGAAGGGGAGATCTGGGCGGGAATGTACGCGCGAATCCGAGCTCCCGTGGCCACGGAACCGGATTCCCTGCAGGTGCCCGAAACCGCCGTGGCTTCCGACCAGCAGGGCCGATACGTGCTGGTGGTCAACGACAAAAACGTCGTCGAGCGCCGGGAGGTCCAGGTCGGTCCCACATGGAATCAAATGATGGTCGTTAAAAAGGGTCTGACGGGAAACGAGTGGGTCGTTGTGAACGGGCTTCTTCGGGCCATCCCCGGTCATGAGGTCACTCCCTCCAGGGAGGAAGGCCCTGCAAAAACGTCGAGCCCGTCGGAATCCCAAGGCTCATAACCCGTTCCCGTCCGGAAATCCAGCCTTTCCCCTCCGTCCCGGGGGAGGTCCTCCCGTCGCCCCCAGGCGGAGGCGGGACCGGGGTCCGGACGACGGCCAACCAGGAGGAACCGGTTCCGTGATCTCCGATTTCTTCATCGAACGCCCGATTTTCGCCAATGTCATCGCCATCGTGACCATCATCCTGGGTGGAGTTTGCCTCTTCACTCTCCCGGTGGCCCAGTACCCGGACATTGTCCCGCCCACCATCCAGGTATCCACGAGCTATCCCGGGGCCAGTGCCAACGTGGTGGCCCAGACCGTCGGGGTCCCCATCGAACAAGCCGTCAACGGGGTGGAACGGTCCATCTACATGTCTTCCACCAGTGCCAGCGACGGCTCGTACACCCTCACCATCTCCTTTTCCGTGGGAACGGATCTCAACACGGCCCTCACCCTCGTCCAGAACTACGTCCAGGGGGCCCTGGCCCAGCTTCCCACCTCGACCCAGTCCCAGGGCATCAACGTCAAGAAGGTCAGCACCAACATCCTTTGCGGGGTCAGTCTCTATTCCGAGGACGACCGCTACGACGAGACTTTTCTCAGCAACTACGCCATCATCAATCTCGAAAACCCCCTGGCGCGCCTGCCCGGGGTCGGCCAAGCCCGGGTTACCGGCGCGGGCAAGTACAGCATGAGAATCTGGCTGGATCCCACCAAGCTCCAGTACTACAACCTGACGGTGCTGGACGTTCAGAACGCCATCAGCCAACAGAACGTCCAGGTCATCGCCGGAAAGCTGGGCGCCCCTCCCGTTCCGGACGAACAGGCCTTCCAGTACACCATCAACGCCCTGGGACGGCTCTCGGAAGTCGAGGAATTCGAAAACATCATCGTGAAAACCATCCGGGGGGAAGAAACGGCCCAGATCGTGCGGGTCCGGGACCTGGCCCGGGTCGAGCTGAGCCAGCAGATCTATGCCAATTTCGCGGAGGTGACCGGGCACAAGGCCGGGAACATCTTCATCTATGCTCTTCCCGACGCCAACGCCATCAAGGTTTCCGAAGCCGTCAAAGAAGCCATGGGGGAAATGAGCAAGGAGTTTCCCGAAGGGCTCAAGTACCAAATCCTGTTTGACACCACCGACTTCGTCAAGGAAGCCATCAGCAAGGTATATGAGACCCTCATCGAGGCCGGCATCCTGGTGCTCATCGTGATCATGGTGTTCCTGCAGAACTTCCGGGCCATGCTGGTTCCCGCCACCACGGTTCCCGTGACCATCATCGGCGCCTTCGCCGCCATGGCCATGCTCGGGTTCACCATCAACCTCATGACCCTCTTTGCCTTGATTTTGGCCATCGGCATCGTTGTGGACGACGCCATCGTCATTGTGGAAAACGCCGCCCACTACGTGGAGAAGGGGATTCCCCCCAAACAGGCGGCTTCCAAGGCCATGAAGGAACTGACCGGTCCCGTCATCGGGATCACCCTGGTGCTGACGGCCGTCTTTTTGCCCGCGGCCTTTCTGCCGGGAATCACGGGACAGCTGTTCCGACAGTTTGCCCTGGTCATTGCCGCCACGGCCGTCATCAGCGCCGTCAACGCCCTGACGTTGAAACCGGCCCAGTGCGCTTTGTACCTTCGCAAACAGACCAAGGAACTCAATGTCTTTTACCGAGGCTTTAACCGGGTCTACAGCGTCATCGAGGGGGGCTACACGGCCGTCGTCCGTTGGATGGTCCATCGATATCAACTGATGGTCGTGGTCTTCTTCGTCGTCATCGGCATTGCCGGCTGGATGTTCGCCCAGCAACCCACGGGCTTCCTTCCCACCGAAGACCAGGGGTACGGCATGGTGTTCGCCAAACTGCCCGACGGAGCATCCCAGCCCCGGGTCCGGGAGGTCTCGAAAAAGGTGGACGGCATCTTGAAGAAGACTCCGGGGATCAAAGGCTGGGTTACCATCGGTGGATATTCCGTCCTCGACGGGGCCAACGCTCCCAACGTATTCACCAAGTTCCTCATTTACGACGACTGGGGCAAACGCGGGACGGAACTCAGCCAGGAAAAGATTGTGGCCAACCTGCGACGCTCCCTATATTCGGTGGAAGAAGCCTTCCTAGGGGTCCTCATCCCTCCCCCCATTAGCGGTTTGGGGCAGTCGGGGGGATTCCAGATGATGGTGGAAGACCGGGGATCCTTGGGACTCGAAGAGCTGGAAAAGGTGGTCATGGAGCTCCTGAGAGCGGCCAATGCGCAGCCCGGCCTTCGAAACGTCGCCACCACCTTCACGGCCAGCACCCCCCAGCTTTTCCTGGACATCGATCGAACCAAAGCGGAATCCCTGAACGTGCCCCTCAACGACGTCTTCAGCACCCTCCAGGCCTACCTGGGCTCCGCCTACGTCAACCTCTTCAACAAGTACAACCAGGTCTTTCAGGTCTACATCCAGGCCGACGCTCCCTACCGGCTCAAGACCGAAGACATCATGGGCCTGTATGTGCGTAACCAGGACGGCAACATGGTGCCCCTGGGCACCTTGATGGACGCACGCATGATCGAAAGCTCCGAGATCGTGAACATGTACCAGCTCTACCCCGCGGCCGCCGTATTCGGAGGCGCGGCCCCGGGGTTCAGCTCGGGACAGGCCCTGGATCTCATGGAGCAGGTGGCCAGGAACACGCTTCCCCGGGGAGTGAACTTCGAGTGGACGGCCACGGCCTTCCAGGAAAAGCAGGTGGGAAGTATGGCCTATTTCATCTACGCCCTCTCCCTGACCCTGGTCTTCCTCGTCCTGGCCGCCCAGTATGAAAGCTGGACCGACCCGGCCGCCGTAATCCTGGTGGTTCCCATGGCCCTGGTGGGCGTCCTTCTCGCTCTCATTCTTCGAGGCTTCGACAACAACCTGTACACCCAGGTGGGCCTGGTGCTGATGATCGCCCTGGCAAGCAAGAACGCCATCCTGGTGGTGGAGTACGCCCGGGAGCTTCGGGCCGAAGGGATGCCCCTCATGGACGCCGCCGTCGAGGCCACTCGACGCAGGTTCCGCCCTATCGTCATGACTTCCTTTGCCTTCATCCTGGGGGTCGTGCCCCTCTTGGGGGCCCGGGGAGCAGGGGCCGCCAGCCAGCAGGCCATCGGCACCGTGGTGTTCGGCGGAATGCTTTCTTCCACCATCCTCGCCATCCCCTTCATTCCGGTCTTCTACGTGTTGATGCAGAAGCTGAGCGGACGTTTCGGGAAAAGGAAGGCCGAGGAGCATACCGAGGCCGTCGAGCCCGCGCCGGAAGCATCCTGAGCAGGGCCCCGCAGGACCGGGTCTTCCCGTCCGCGCCGGAATCGGCCGTCCGTTGCGGCGGAAGCCGGAATCCCGGGCAAGTGCCCGGATTGCGAGTCTTGAAAACCATGGAAATGCGTTTATGAACGAAAAACTCAGGCAGTTCTATGAAGATTCCAAGGCGTTGATCACCTACCTTCTCGAGGAACACGTCTTCGACAAGATGGCCGACTGCGGGTGCGGCGGGGTGGATGCCTACCGGTCCGAAAGGTTCGACGAGCTCATTCGGAAGGCCGCAAAATCCCTCGGAGAGTTCGAACGGGAGATGAGTCCCCCCGGCCCCTGAATCCCCCCTTCCTTCTGCTTTGAGCCGGATGGAACGGACAATCCCTTCTCCCGGTTTGCCGGGACCATGCCGGAATTGTGTGACGGCGATCTTCTCCGACTGCAGTATCTGAACAACCTCTCCTTGGATCCCGAAAAGGTGATCATTGCCATGGATTTCGGCAGGGAGTTGTTCGACTACTCGCTGGGGTGCATGGGCGCCCCCCGATCCCCTCGAGGCACCGGACGGCGCGAATTCCGATCCGTTAAGGCGATTCGCCCTCCTCCCGGCGCGAGGCGGAGGCCGGATGGGAGGGGTTAAGCCCCGAGGAGGATGAAAAGCCCACTTACGGACACGTTCTAGTCGTTGTCCTTGATGGTGACCGTGGCCTGGGTGGGGGTTCCCAAATCGTAGGCAGGCTTGTCCACCAGGGTCACCTTGACCGTTTCATTCACTTCCTTCTTGGTATCGTTCTTGGGTTTCACCTTGACCAGGGCCGTCTTGACTCCCGCGGCCATGGTGACCTTGCCGGGAAGAGCCGTGTAGTCGACTCCGGCAACCGCGCTCCCCGCAACTTTGTAGTAGATGGTCACCGAGGTGGCGGCCAGGTCCCGGGCGAACTTGAAGGTCCCGGTGGTGGCCCCGGCCTCGGTGGCTACATTGTCCGGAGCGGTGACGCTGACCTTGGGAAGCTTGGAATAGATCTGGGAGAGGTTCGAGGTGGTGTTCGCCTTGAGGCCCGTGATGGTGAAAGAATCGGGAACGGTGCTCATGGTGCGCAGGCCCTGGGTGGGCTGCAGGGCGGCGGCCAGGTTTGCCGTCCAGTTGCCGGAGGCGTCGGCCGTGACGAACTGCAGGGGAGTGAGGCATTCCTTGACGGAATCCAGGTCGTCCAGGAAAAGCTCGATGATGCATTCCGCACACACGCTCCCGGCCCCGCTGGTGCCTTTCACCGTCGTGCCGTCGATCTTGGTGACGGCGGCGGGTTTGAAACCCTTGAGGGCGGCAGGGACCATGGGACCGTAGGCGATCGCGTCTTCGGCAAAGCCGTTGTCCCCCTGTGCCCCCGGCCACTGGGTTTTTCTCTTGATGACGTTGGACCGGAGGGCGTTGGATTCCACGGAAGAGTTCATCAAGACGGCACTAAGCCCGGTTTCCACAAAGGTGTTGTTCAAAACCTGCAGCTCGTCGGGGCCGGACCCCAGGTCCAGTCCCCGGCCGCAGACGCCCACCGCCTTCCCGGCCGAATCCAGGCCGACGACGTTGTTCTGGATGAGGTGATTCGTGCCGGGATAGACCTTGATGGCGGGCCCTTGAGTGGAAGTCTCACTGAGATCCAGGAAAAGCCCGGCAAAGACATTGCCGTCCCCGGCGTTGGGCCCTCCCACCTGGTTGTTGCTCCCGGCAACGCTGATGCCGCTGCCCCCCACCCAGCCCCCGCTGCTGCAAGGATGCTTTGTGAAGCCGGACGGCAGGGGAATGGTGCCGTTGGCCCGGGTGCCCACCCAATTGCCGGTAAACTGATTGTGGCTGCCGTTGATGCTGCAGGCAACGCCCCAGAACCCGGCAAACATGTTGCGGCTGATCACGTTGGAATCACAACCGGAACTCACCAGCACGGCGCTGCCGCCCTCGTAGGTCTCTTCATCCCCGGCGCTGAGAAGAGTTCCGTCGTCCGAAAGACCGAACCAATTGTCGGACACGGTGTTGTTGTGGCCGGCAACGGAGATGTGAGCGGTCTTGAAGTTCTGCATGGCCAGACCGATCACGGCATTGGCGTCGTAGCGCATGACGAATCCGTAGTTCTTGGCCTTCTTTCCATCGAGGATGATCTTGGGAGCGCCGCTGCGCCCGCCCGGCTGGGTGGAACCGTCCACGGTGACCTTCCCGTTGAGGTCCCGGAGGGGGTTCAGTGTGGTCCCGGTCAGTTCGATCTTCCACGCCTGGAGGAGGTCGTTGTACCCGGAATCCGTGGTGGGAATGTCGAAGTTGATGAGTACGGGCCGGTCGCCGTCGCCCAGGGAATACGCCTGGTTGACGGCCCGACGCAGGGTGCAGGGAGTGGCGTTCTGGCACGTCTTGCTGTTGCCGTCGTTGTAGTTGTCTTCGGTGCTCTCCACGGTGATGACGGTCACCGGATCCGCGCCAAAGGCCACGGAAACGGGCAGGCCGAACAGCAGGGAAACCAGGCACGCGGCAAGGATCCATCGAAACAAGGGAGGGTTCATGATCTCGCTCCTTTTGTCGAAAACTGCGGAAGAGGTCCACGACAAAACTCATGACGCAACGGAAAACCGGAAATCTCACCGGCACTGGAAGCCTCGGATCCGAGGAGCGGAAGACATGAGAATACGGCATGTGCAAGGTAGACTCAGCCCTTTCCCGTGGCAGACGCTCGGCCCGCGGCTCCTCCCCCGTTCGCCCGGGAGAGTCCGGCGGCAGATCCGGCCCCTCGACCTGCGGCCGAGTGTTCCCATGCCCCAGAAACTTTCGAAGGAGGGATTGCCTACCCTATGGGCGGACTATACACTTGCCCGGATCCCCATGGCAACGGAAAAACCCGCCCTTCGACGAATTGATCCGATTCTGTCTTGATCTTGTGGTGTTATCAGGTATTTCTTGCTTTTGGACTCATAGTCGGTATACTACGGGCGGTCAGTGATCCCACCCCGCCGCTTGACCTCCACGAGAGCCAAGAACTGCGAATGGTGCCGGACACGCCGGGAACCAGCGTGCAGGGAGTACCATGAGTACCCGAAATTGAGACCACATAACGCAAAATGGGAGCCTTCCGTTGAAACTTCCGTCCCTAACAATCGGTGAGCTAGTCACAAAGATCCCCATCGTCCAGGGTGGAATGGGCGTGGGAATTTCCCTCTCGGGCCTGTCCGCCGCCGTGGCCAACGAGGGTGGGATCGGGGTGATCGCAACCGCTATGATCGGGTTGAACGAATCCGACCTTTACTCCAACTACCTCGAAGCCAATATCCGGGCACTTCGCAAGGAAATCCGAAAGGCACGGGAAAAGACCAAGGGGATCCTCGGTGTGAACATCATGGTGGCGTTGACCAATTTCGCCGACATGGTCAGGACTTCCATCGAGGAGGGGATCGACCTCATCTTTTCGGGTGCCGGATTGCCCATGGACCTGCCGAAATATCTGAAGGAAAAGTCTAAAACCAGGCTGGTGCCCATCGTTTCCTCCGCTAAGGCCGCTCAGATCCTCTGCAAGAGGTGGTTCTCGAGATTCAAGCGGCTCCCCGACGCTTTCGTGGTGGAGGGTCCCATGGCGGGAGGACACCTGGGCTTCCGCGCCGAACAGCTGGATCATCCCAACTATGCCCTCGAAAAGCTCATTCCCGAGGTCGTGCAGGCGGTCGAGCCTTTCGAGAAGGAACACCGGACAAAGATTCCCATCATTGCCGCGGGAGGAATTTATACCGGGGAGGACATCCTCAAGTTTCTGGAGTTGGGTGCGTCCGGGGTCCAGATGGGGACCCGTTTCGTGGCCACTCACGAATGCGATGCCGACATTCGGTTCAAGGAAGCCTACGTGAAAGCCGGGGTGAAAGACCTGGTGATCATCAAGAGCCCCGTCGGGCTTCCCGGCCGGGCCATTCGCAACGAGTTCGTGGAAGAAATGGAACGGGGCGAGAAAAAGCCCTTCAAGTGTCCCTACCACTGCATCACCACCTGCCGATGCAAGGACAGTCCGTACTGCATCGCCCTGGCCCTGGCCAATGCCAAGAAAGGAAACCTGGCCAACGGATTCGCTTTTGCCGGGGGCAACGCCTACCGGGTGGACCGCATCATGTCCGTGAAAGAGCTCATTTCTTCCCTGATCGAGGAATACGACCAGGCTTCCTGCCCCCTTTCATCCCAAAGGTCGTCCGGTTCCATGGCCTGAGGGCGATTCACGCTGTCCTGGAGTCGTCATGGCCCCGGGGGACCTCACGGGGAGGGGCAAATCCGGCTTCCGCGCCGCTTTGCTCTCCTTCTGTCGATTCCTCCGGGACCGGCCGGACTCCCCGCCAATCCACCCAATCGGCATTTGCAGTTCCCCTCGAGGGAGGATATAAGGGAAGCGTTCTCGATCTTCCCCCATTCCGGACCGGGAAGTTTTGGCTCGGCCCGAATCCACACCGAAGCATCACCCGCACAGGAGGCGGCCCATGTCCACGGAACCTTCGTCCAACGATATCTCCCCTGCAAACAAGTGGCGCTTCTCCCGGGTTGGGGGCTTCGACCAGGTTTCCCTGCAAAGCGGGAACGACCTTCTCAACCTGGATCAGCTGGACCCAAAACTGTGGGCCGCGTTGAGCTGTCCCACTCACGGTCTGGAGATCGATGCCCGGACCCTGGAGCTCATCGACTACGACGGGGACGGCAGGATTCGGGTCCCGGAACTGCTCGAGGCGGTCAAGTGGGCTACCTCGTTGTTGAAGAACCCCGAAGACCTCCTCAAGGGGGAAGACTCCCTTCCCTTGTCCTCCCTGGACGACAGCACTCCCGCGGGCAAAGAACTCCTCTCCTCCGCCCGGCAGATCCTCACCAACCTGGGGAAGCCCGAGAGCACGACCATCTCCCTCGAAGACACGGGGGATACGGTCAAAATCTTCGCCAAGACCCGCTTCAACGGGGACGGCATCATCACCCGGGATTCATCGGAGGAAGAGGCCGTAAAGGCCGTCATTGGAAACGTCCTCGAGTGCATCGAGCCCGAAACGGACCGAAGCGGTTCCCCGGGTGTTTCCCGGGAAAAGGTGGACCTCTTCTTTGCCGAAACCCAAAAGTTTGCCGACTGGTGGAAGAAAGGAGAGGAAGATCCCCACAGCGACGCCCTCCGGCTTTTCTACTCCGACGGCGGGGCGGTCGCCGCCTTTCAAGCCGTTCGGGCCAAGATCGATGATTTTTTTCTCCGCTGCCGCCTGGCACAATTCGATCCTTCGGCCGCCGAGGCCCTCAATCCTTCGGTGGAAGATTACCGGCTGCTCACCTCGAAAGAGCTCTCCCGATCGTCCGAATCCCTGGGATCGCTCCCATTGGCTCACATCCGAACCGGGGCCTCTCTGCCCCTGACGGAAGGACTGAACCCCGCATGGACGGCCCGGATCGAATCCTTCCGTTCCCGGGTGGCGGCGCCCCTTTTGGGAGAAAAGACCTCGCTCACCGATACCGACTGGGAGGTCCTGTCGGAAAAATTCCGGGCCTATGAGTCCTGGGTCGGGAGCGAGGAAGGAACCACCGTCGAGAAATTGGGGATCGACCGGATCCGGGAGATCCTCTCGGGAGGCTACCGGGAAGCCATCCTTTCCCTCATCGAGCAGGACGAGGCCCTCGAGCCCGAAGCCAATGCCATCCAGTCCGTGGACAAACTCCTTCGCTATTACCGGGACCTTTTCCGCCTTCTCAACAACTTCGTCTGCTTTCACGACTTTTATACTCCGGGTCGGAAAGCGATTTTTCAGGCGGGGTCCCTTTATATGGACGGACGGAGCTGCGACTTGTGCGTGCGGGTCACCGACGTCGCCAAGCACAGCACGCTTGCCACCCTCAGCCACACCTATCTCGCCTATTGCGAATGCACTCGGAACGGAGAAAAGATGCAGATCGCCGCGGCCCTCACCCAAGGGGACGGAGAAAACCTCCGGCCGGGCAGAAACGGCGTTTTCTTCGATCGACAGGGACGGGACTGGGACGCCACCATTGTGAAGATCGTCGAGCATCCCATCAGCATCCAGCAGGCATTCTGGAGCCCCTACCGGCGCTTGGCCCGAATGGTTGCCGAGCAGGCGGAAAAGTTCGCTTCGGCTCGGGAAAAACAAGTCCAGGCTTCCGCCGCCGGGGCGATCGAGGCGGGCAAGAAGCCCGAAGCCCCCAAGCCCGGTGCGGAACAGCCCTTCGACGTGGCCAAGTTTGCGGGCATTTTTGCCGCCATCGGTCTTGCCGTCGGGGCCATCGGAACGGCCATCGCCTCGGTCATCACCAGCTTTCTGGGGCTCAAGTGGTGGCAGATGCCCCTGGCCGTGGTGGGAATCATCCTGATGATCTCCGGCCCCTCGATGATCCTGGCCTACCTGAATCTTCGCAAGCGAAACCTGGCCCCCATTCTGGATGCCAACGGATGGGCCGTCAACACCAAGGCAATGATCAACATTCCGTTCGGTTCGACCCTCACCAATCTGGCCAAGCTTCCCGAAGGGGCCCAGCGCACTCTCCTGGATCCTTTTGCGGAAAAAGAACGACCCTGGAAGCTCTATCTTTGGATCGCCGCCCTGGTCGCGGGGATCCTGGTGCTTCTCCAGTCGGGCTACCTGGGCCAATGGCTGAGACTTTTGTTCTAAGCACCAACCCACACAACAAGCGGTCGGTGGGCCTCCATGACGACAGCTCCGACCCTGCCCGACGTCTCCCTTGCCCGCCGGGAGCTCCGGGAGCTCCTGCGGGGGTCCTGCATCCTGAGACCCGGACCGGGGCAACCCTTGCGGACTCCCGACGGAGAACCCGCCCTGTGGCTGTTCTACAGCTGGGATGCCACCCTCACCCGGCGGGGGATGACCCTCGCCGCCGCGTGCCTCCTGGAAGCCCTCTCCAGTTTTGAAGCCTCTCAGCTGGCCACCGTAGGCTACACGGGACTCCCCCTCCTCCTGGGGTGCATCCTTTACGGCAAGGATCGCTACACCGGGTTGTGCGTCCGGGATGAGCGCAAGGGGCACGGGTCCCTGCGCCGGATCGAAGGTCCCGGGGACCGCTCCCGCCCCGTGGTTCTCATCGACGATTCCCTGGTTTCCGGATCGTCCCTGTGCGGCGCCGTCGAAGCCCTCGAAGGGGAAGGGTTCCGGGTGGAAGGAGCCGTGGCCCTGGTCAATTTCCCGTGGGGAGGCGGCATCGAGCGCCTCAACGCCCTGGGCTACCGGGTCGAGTGCATTTTCGATTCCGTCCGGGACCTGCAAATCGATGAACCCCTGCCCTCCACCCCTCACCTGGACCTACTCCCCGACTCCTGGGATCATCCGCCCATCCCGGACGGGCTGCACCCGGCCACGGCGGCCCGCATGACCATGGAACACTACCTGCGAACCGGAAAGGTCCCCCGGCCTCCCGGCCGCATGGATAGCAACTACGACGGTCGAGGGGGCGTGTTTGTGAGCCTGAGGGAGAGGGAAACCAGTTTTCGGCTCGCCCGGGACGGTTTCTACCATTTCGATGCCCGGGATTCCGACCCCTGCCGGGACGTGGTGTTGGCTGCCGTCGCCACGGTCCGAGGGGCCCCGGAACTCACCCGGGAGACCCTGCGAACCTTGAAGATCGCCGTGAGCTTTCTGGGTCCGCTCCGGGAGACGATTCCGGGAGGCCTGGATTTTCCCCGGTACGGCATCGTGGTGCGCAGCAAGGGAGGCGAGCGCATCGGAGGCGCTCTGCCCAACACCGAGTACTTCATCGGGGAGACGGAACAGTACCGGCATGCCCGCAGCGTCAACGCCCAGGTGGGGGATTTCGAGCCCCACGACCTTTTCCGGCACACGGTGACCAAGGCCGTGGAACCCGGTGCCTACTGGCTGCCCTTCGGATCCTCCGCGAATTCCCAGGAAGATTGGACGGAAAAAGAAGAGATCGGCAGGCGGCTCACCCTTCGAGCCCGGGAGATCCTGGCGGCCCTGCCAAACGGCCCACAGCCGGGAGCGAACCCCGTGCCCGACGACCTGATCCCGGCTCCCCTTTTCTCGGTGGGCGTGACGCTTTTTCACCGGGGTTTGCTGGGCTGTGGACTGAGCTGGGGGGATACCCTGGATCGATGCCTGCAGCAGGCGGTGGAGATCGCCTACGGGGATGAGCGGTTTTCCGGAAGCGACCGGGGATTGCAGCCCAACAATTGGGCCGTTGCCGTCTCCATCCTTCACGACCGGGAATGGCTCGGGGAGGCATCCCTCGAGGAAGCCTGCACCCGGATGCGCCGTGGTCTCGATTCCCTCTCCATCGAGTACCGGGGAGGCGGCGATATGCTCCTTCCCTTCGTTTGCGTGCACGAGAACCTGTCCAAGGAGCAAATGGGCGAAGCGCTCCTCGAGAAGGCAGGCAATCCAGGACCTCCTCACCACTGGGCCGTTTATCCTACGGCCACCTGGATGGAAAAGGACGGGAAGGTGTCCCGGGTGAGGTTCGGGTTTCCGGACCGGTTGGGGGATCCTTACGGACCGGATCGATGGAGGGAGGATGCTGCTCTTCTGGCGTCCTACCTCCTTGGGCACCTGGGTTCCGACGGCCTGCCCGAGTATTCCTACGACCCCATCACCGGGCACCGGGTAAAGGAAGCCGCCTCCCCGGTCCGCCCCCTGCACGCCTTGTGGGCCCTGGTCGAGGCGGGACGGGTGCTGGAATGCTCCCAATGGTGCCGCAGGGCTCGCCGGGGCCTCGAGCTCTGCCTCGAACATGTCCGGGAGGAGAAAGGCGGGCGTTGGACCCTGGGATTGGCGGACTACGGGAAGGACCTCCTGGCCGACGCGGTGCTGCTCCTGGCCCTGACCGCCGCCGGGGAAGATCTTCGCACGGACCCCAAGACGGAGGCCCTGGCATCGAACCTCCGCTCTCTTGTGCAGCCCGACGGCCGGGTGACGGAAATGCCCGAGGCCAGGGGGATGGATTCGGACCACGACATTTTCCCCGCAGTGGTCTTGCTGGCTTTGGGCCGATACGCGGAAAACACGGGAAAGCCTTTCCCGGCACAAGGGATCGAGGCCGCCCTCGACCGGTACGCCCGACGCTTTCGCCTGGTTCATCCGTGGGCCATGGTGGGCTGGCATCCCCAGGCGTGGAACGCCCTGCATGCGGTCTCGGGGAACCCCGCCATGGCGGCCTTCGCCGGGGAAGTCGCCGACTGGGCCCTGGCATGGCAGCATGAAGAGAACGGCTCTTTTTTGTGCGACCTCGAACCCGAAGGCTACAGCTTCCACACGGCCTTTGTCGCCGAAGGAGTGGCGGACGCGGGAAGGTTGGCGGCCCGCCGGGGGGACCTTTCCGGCTGCGACCGCTACGCCCGATCCTGTTCCCGGGCCTTACGCTTCATGAACCAGCTCATCATCCGGGAAGAGGACACCTTTTGCATGGCGAATCCCGCCGCGTCCCTGGGAGGGGTGCGGGGGGCCGTGTTTCTCTCGGAAGTGCGAATCGACTACGTGAGTCATACCCTGCTTGCTTTGGTCAAGGCACTGGAGGCGTTTCCGGATTTCCCATGAGTTGCCTGGGGCCGGTCCGTCGAATGCCTCAGAGGAGGGAGCCAAATGGTCAAGAGTCCATGGAAGGAACTGGTGGCCGCTGGAGCGGTCTCCTTGTTGGGCGTCACGGCCCCGGCAGCCGAGGATGCCCCTGCCCGGGCCGCCGGGGCGTCGTCGGTCATGACGGCCCAGGCACCAGCGGGACAGGATTCGATGACGGAGCCCCGAGGGCAGGTCCAGGCCCCGGAGAGGCGGGTCGAGGCACGGTCCAAGCCCCCCCGATACAAGCCGCCGGACAAACGGGTGGAAGCCCGCCCCAAGACTCCCCAGTACAAGCCGCCCGATACGCGCGTCGAGGCCAGGCCCAAGGGTCCCGTCCAACCCCCTCCCGGGCGTATTGTCGAAGCACGGCCCACCCCCCCGAAAGACTCGAAGCGGGTGGAGATGCGATACAAGACTCCCGATTCCGGGAAGAAGGAGCCGCGCCACCGGAGGGAAGGTCCCCAATCCGACGCCTGGAGAAAGAGCCCCGGCCCCGGAAGCTCGAAACCTCAGCCGCGGGTCGAGATGAGAAAGAAGACCCCCGGAGACCCGGGCAACCGGAAGATCGTCGAGATGAGACCCAAGCCGCCGCCGACCCAGGGAAACCAGAAGCGGGTGGAGATGAGACCCCGGCCGCCGCAGAATCCCGAGGAGTGAAAGCCTTAGGGCGGCTTCTTGAAAATGCGGGTCCCTTATGGGGCTGAACCGTCCGCCAATTCGTCTTTCACCCCAGGGAATCGACTTTCCGGTCTTTTGCGGTGAGCGGGCAGGTGCGGCATGCCGGAAGCCGCCGAACGTCGTGCCGACCTTCTTCTGGTCCGCGTTCGGCGTCACCGGGGTTTTCTCGGCCTCAAAGGCCGTGATACGGGTTTTCCGGAAGGGCCAGGCTCAGGTAGCGCCCGTCCAGGAACACCATGAGCCCTCGGTGGAGGGATTCTTCGAGAAATTGGACGATCCATCCGGCCGGCCCGCGGAACTGCCGCTCCACTTCCCCCAGGGTGCGAGAGTCTCCGCAGGATTCGTAGAGCTCCGCTTCCCGCCCTGCCAGCCGATATTCCAAGACCTCCCCGCCCCGACCGTCCCGTATCCGGATGGATGACCGGGTCTTGGCGTACGTCAGAGACGGTCGTCGTTCCGAAGCCCAACGTTCCTGCCACTCCCGGACCGTTCGATAGATTTCGTCGAAAGCTTCGTCGGGAAGGGCGCCTTGGATCTCGGGCGTAAAAAAGTAGGCTACTCGATCCCGGGCAAAGCGATCCGGAGGCCACAGAAATCGGTAGACTTCTTCGGGATTCAACCGCGTGATGCCAAAAGCCGCAGGATCGACGAACATGGGGGAACCGCGGTCGGGCCGAGCCTTCACCATGGCGTATGGGGGCTGGAGGTGCCCGATAAGGCCGAAGAGATCACACTGTTCCCGGTAGTCTTCCGGGGTCTCCCCGGGAAAACCCACCAGGATGTTGTAGAGGTTGTCGATTCCGTGGTAGGTGGTCCACTTGAGCAGTTCGAGGTTTTCCCGGGCCGTGGTTCCTTTCCTCATGAGCTTCAGAACATGGGTCGAGAAGCTCTCGATCCCCGACTGGACGCAGCAGAGGCCTCCCGCGCGCATTCGAGCGATCTGCCTGCGGTCCAGGCTTGCCCTGACGGCATAAACGATCTTGAAGTCCGCACGAGCTTCCGCCAGGTGCCCGAAGACCCCTTCCACATAGTCGGGATCAAGGACGTTGTCCACGGCATCCAGGTTCAGGATGTTGTAGCGGCTCGCCAGCTCCTCGAACATCTCGAGGACCCGGGGCGCGCTCTTGGATCGGTATCGAATGCCCACCCGGTTTTGCCCGCAAAAGGTGCAATGGCTTCTTTCCCCCCACCAGCATCCCCGGGACGTCTCGATGGGAACAAACGGCTCGGCGGCCCCTTCATAATGGGCGTACCCTCCTTCTTCCCTGGCCCGAAAGTACTCGTCGTAGTCGGGGGTCGGAGTCCGATCCATGTCCTCGAGGTTGGAAGCGCGGCCCCCCTCGAAAATACCCTTCCCTTCCCGCCCGAAAAGGCCGGGAAGTCCCTCCATGGACTCACCCCCGTAGAGGCGTCGAACCATTTCCGGAAGCACTTCATCGGCTTCCCCGCAGTGGACGAAATCCACCTGGGGGCAGTTGCCCAGGATTTCCCGGGCCAGGTCCTCCTCCATGACCCCGCCTCCCAAGATAACGGGAAGGTCGGGATGCCGTTCTTTGATGCGCCGGGCCAGAGCCAGGCTTGCCATTTGCTGCTGGAAAAGGACGGTAAACCCCACCAGCCCGAACCGGCTCCAATCCGTCCAATCCAGGCACCGATCCAGGAAGGTCCCGGTGAGCTCCCGGCGAACGCGCAGGAGGTCCTCGAGGGTGCAGCGGGCAGACCGACACAGCCCATCGAGCTGGTCTCCATAGGTCTCGAGGTAGAGATCTTCGTCCCTGTTTTCCTCGAAGGCGTGAGCGGCCCAGATCCATTCGCCCGCCAGGCACGTGGGCACTTCCGCCACGGCTTCGTGGAGTCTCCAGCCGATCAGCGACCCGAAGTAGGCGTAGAGGGAAAAAACCTCGACGGCAAACCCGGCTCTCTCGAGGGTAGGTTTCAGAAGGCCCAACTGGAGGCATGGATAGCGGGCCGAAGAGGTCGGCATACTGACGAGGGCGACGGGGGGAAACGGGCGGACCTTCACCGTAAGGGGCTCCTGGGGGAAAGGCAAATCCGGTGACAAGGCATGGGTTCACCCCCCGGGAAACGGGGGACCCGGAGGAATCGGGGGCGGGTTGTCCGAGCGGGTTGTTTGCGGCCCGAATCCGGTATCCATCCCCGAATGTCGGCGGTCGACTACGGTTGTTCTTCCGGATTTGCGCCGGGCAACGGCCAGGATGCGCGGATGGTGGTTCCCTTTCCCTCGGCCGCCGTGATGTCGAAGGTACCCCCGGAAAGCTCCGTTCGCTCCCTCATGTTCAAGAGTCCCCACCCCCGATCCGTGCTGTTCGTGGAAAGGGCCTTTTCCAGGTCGAAGCCTCGGCCGTTGTCCCGGATGAGCAGATTGATTCTCCCGTCCTTCTTTCGAAAAGACAGGCGGACCTGCTCCGCCCCGCTGTGTTTGACGATGTTGTTCATGGCCTCCTGGGTAACGCGGTAGACCACGATCTTCAAGGAATCCGGGATTTCGTGCTCGGCTATATCGAACCGCTGCTCGATGCGAATCCCCGAGTAGATGGTTTGAAACCGCCTGCAAAACCAGGAAAACGTCGCCAGCAGCCCCAAGTCGTCCAGGATGGTCGGCCTGAGGTCCATCTGGATACGTCGACATTCCTCGATGCTTTCCTGGATGACGGGGATGACGGTTTTCAAGGGTCCCACCCTCCCGTCGCCCGATTTCTCCATCCGTTGCAAAGCCCCTTCCGTCACGAACTTCACCGCGCTGAGGCAGGCTCCGATGGTGTCGTGAATCTCGCCGGCGACTCGCTTTCGCTCGGCCTCGTGGGCGAACAGGAGCCTCGAAGACAGGCATCGCAGGGCTTCGTTGGCCCGCTCGAGCTCGACTGTGCGTTCCTTGACCCGCTCTTCGAGGACGTCCCGCGATTTCCGGAGCTGATCGATGAGCTGGATCCGCTCCATGGCGATGGCCACCTGGTCGGTGACGGTCCTCATGAGGGCCAGGTCCTCGTCCGAAAACCGGCTCCGGGTCCGGGTGCCGAAGGAGAGGGTCCCGAGGAGTCGGCCCTGGGCGATGAGGGGATGGCAGGCGTAGGCCTGGATTCCGTAGGACTGGACCAGTTCCGTTCGAGGATCGGGAGTGCAGGCAATATCCTCCACCACGATGGGTTTCAGCCCTTGGGCCACGCAGCCGCAGACGGCCACCCCGTAATCGAGCCATTCGATCTTGCGGGCTTCTTCTTCGGGGATCCCGGCACAGGCGTTGAGGTGGAGCCTGCCGACCTCCGGGTCCACAAGAAAATTGAAAAAGGCCTGGCAGTCCAAATGCTCCATGACTTCGCGGCACAACTCTTGGACGATCCCCTGAGGGTCGTCCGAGCCCAAGAGCCGGTTGGCGGTATCCGAAAGAAGCCGGTACCGGGCCTCACTCGCCCGCAGGGCTTCTTCCGCCCGCTTTCGGTCGGTGATGTCGTAGAACAACACGGCGAAATGCCCGGGTTCCGTCTGGAAAGCCCGCACCTCGTAATGCCGGCCCAAGGACCCGCTGTAGTGCTCGAAGTGATCGAATTCCCCCGTGAGAGCAACGCGGCCGTATCTCTCGATCCAAAAGGGTTCCGTATCGGGAAGAACCTCGCGAACGGTGCGGCCCACGAGGTCCGAGGATCGGAGCCCCGTCTGAGCTTCAAAGCCGGGATTGATCTCCAGGAACCGGTAATCGCAAGGACGGCCGTCCTCGTCGCAGACGACCTCGTGGAGGGCAAACCCCTCGTTCATGGTCTCGAAAAGGTTTCGGTAGCGGTGTTCGCTTTTTCGCAGGGCTTCCTCGGCCTGCTTGAGGTCTTCGATGTCGGTGTTGGACCCGTACCACTTGACAATGCGCCCCTTCCGGTCCCGGACCGGCACGGCCCGCGTCTGGAACCAGCGGTAGACCCCGTCCCTCCGACGAATCCGAAATTGGACGTCAAACGCCTGCTCCGACGCGACGGCCCCGTTCCAGGCCGCCATGAGGGAGTCGCGGTCCTCGGGGTGAACCCGTTCGAGCCAGTCGAAACCCAGTTGTTCGGCTTCGGGAACCCCCGTGTATTCGACCCATTGAGGACTCAGGTAATCACATTCCCCGTCGGGTGTGCAGGTCCAGACCAGGTTGGGCATGGATGCGGCCAGCAGCCGCCACCGCGCCTCGCTCTCCCGCAACTCCTCTTCCGCTTCTTTGCGCCCGGTGATGTCCCTCAAGATCACCTGGATGGCCGAGCCTTCCCGATCCTCGAAGGGACTGGCCGCCACCTCGACGTTCCGGAGGGCCCCGTCCAATTGGACGATGCGTGCCTCGATGAGCGGCACGGCCTTGCCCTCGCGCAAACGCCGAATGCGCTCGTCCAGGGTGGGGTGATATTCGGGATGGAAGAGTTCGTAAGGTGACTTGCCCAGGACCTCCTCGGGATCACTGGCCCCGAGGAGCCGAACCGCCTCGGGATTCACGAAGACGATCCGGTTGTCGCGGTTGACGAAGACGGCGTCCGGGGACATTTCCACCAGGCCGCGATACCGTTCCTCGCTTGCCCGGAGCGCGTCCTCCATCTGTTTGTGACGGAAACTTTCAATGATCTCCCATCTGCCCTTGCGCTTGATGAGGGCGAACTGGTGGTTGGCGACCACGTCCATGATTTCCGAGGCACCGCATTGCTTCAACGAGTAGGTGCACAACGCCATCATGGGATAGCGGCCGATGACGTTGTTGATCGTTTCCTCGTAACGGGTGAAATCGTCCCAATCGTCCGCCTCGAGCCAGAAAGTGTTCCCGGAAAGCCTTAGGCCCTCGAAGCCTTTTTCCCGGGCGGCCTCGAGCTTTTCGACCCAGCCCCGGAGCACCTCCTCGGCGGAAAACTTTCCCGACCGGATATACCATTGGCTGTAGTCGAGAATTTCAATGCGGCCCTCCCGGAGGCAGCGGTCCGCATCGGGAAGCCCGGTCCTGATCGCGGCCTTGGCCTCCTCCACATCCAGGGGCGCCGAGGTGATCCACATGCAGAACTCGTTGCCCGCCAGGCCCTCCCGAAAATAGGGTACGAGGGTCTCGATCAGGTCCAGGCCGGTCTCATAGAATTGGCAGAAATGAGTCCCCCAGGGAACATCGCCGATGATCTCGATTCCGGAGCATCTCAAGGCATTTTCCTCTTTCGATAAATCCCTTTCCAGGACTTCACTGACCGTTTCCCTCTCGCGGGCGGGGGCCCCAAACCGGACTCTTTGGGATGGATTGGACTTGCGAAATGAGTCTCACATTTGGGGATGATACTTTTCCGGGCCGTGTCCGTCAATACAAGTCGTTTTATTCCCGGCCGGGTGCGCCAAACAGGCTCCACGGCCGTTCTCCAATGGAGAAGTTCTCCCGGGGTCCCGTCCCGGGACCTCACATTCCCGATGAGAACGCAGAAAAGGAGAATCCGCCTAAGGCGGCCCTGATCGACGCGGCCACGGGCAGATGGTCCATGTGACTCCCGACCCCGTGGAAGACACCGCCCGCCGGTTCGAAATCGAGCAGGGGGAAAGCCGACCAGGACCGGGTGGGACCCCCCGGGAAGAAAGGCTGCGCCGCCCTGGCCAAAGAAAACTCGAGATGCTTCACCCTTTGATTGGTCCGAGGGGATCAGGGAACGAGTTCGACCCTCTGGATGAGGACGGGTTTGGCAGGCACATTCCGGTGGGGACCCACCGTGGTGGTCGGGACTTTCTTGATCCGGTCCACCACGTCCATTCCCTCGATCACCTTCCCGAACACCGCATAGCCGAACCCTTGGGGGGTCTTGTCCCGCTGGTTCAGGGAATCGTTGTTCTTCACATTGATGAAAAACTGGCAGGTGGCGCTGTCCACCATGCCCGTTCGGGCCATGGCGATGGTTCCCCGGTCGTTTTTCAAGTCCGGTGCCGCCTCGTTCTTGATGGGTTCATGAGTCGACTTGGGCTTCATGTCCGGCGTCATTCCTCCCCCCTGGATCATGAAATCGTCGATGACCCGGTGGAAGATCGTCCCGCTGTAAAAGCCTTCCTCGACGTATCTCAGGAAATTTCTGACCGTGACGGGGGCTTTGTCCGGCCAGAGCTCGATACGAATCGTTCCTTCCGAGGTCTTGAGAGCCACCACGGGGTTTTTCCCCTCGGTTGCCTCTCCTTCCGTCGCCAGACAAACGTTCCCCAGAAAGCCGAGGGCGACGATGAGTCCCAATACCGTTCCGATCCTGCGATTCATGGCAAGTCCCTTTTCAAAAATCGGCAAACGAAGCTGCATGATGGGCCGGAGCCCAACGCCGATCGGGTCCGTTTTCCTCTACCCCCGAACCGGGCACAAACTTCTCCCCCGGGACCCGCCCGAGCCGGAGCTCGGGCTCCCGGCCCCCGGGTTAAAGGTTTCCACGCTTTTGCCGTTGGGTGGTTTTTCCTGCGCCTTCCTTCTCAAGATGCCCGACAACCTTTCTTAGAACCGCTTCTTACCCTTTCAGCAGTTCCCGACATTCCTGCTGTCCGTGTGTCCGATTCCATCTCGGAGCTCGGAGAGACGGCAGAGGAAGACTCGCCGCCGAACCGCGGCCTCTTCAGGAGTCAGTTCCATCGTAATCATCGGCTGCCTCCTTTCTTTGGTGCCCGGCCCCTGACTGCAACCTCGCTGTGGGCGACGGGACCGTCGGATATGGACAGGGATGTTCATCATATCAAACCCACCCGGGCACGGAAAGTGCTCGGCTATTTCCAGCTCCATTCCATTGACTTGGAACCTTGATCTTCCCGTCGAGGTTCCCGTTACTTTCATTTCTGCAGCCGACGAAAGGGGTCCACCAACCCCCTAATCGGATTTGGAGAAGTTTGAACCCCATCTTCCCGGGAATCCCCCCTGGGCGGAATACAAGAAACGGGACCGGGAAATTACGGGGTTCACCCCATTGAGAGGGCGATCACGGGCACCTACCATTCCCGGGAACGGGTTTTTTGAGGGTTTCTCGGCGCCAAATCCCGGGAGGATCGATGGGAAAAAGCAAAAGAGTTCCGAACCACGGCAGGGCTTTCTCCACGGCCCGTTTTTCGCCGGGTGCTTCCGGGAAGCCGTACCACGGGACTCTGCCGGGAGGAAAGTGCTTTCGGGAGAAGGGGAGGATTCCCGGAATTGCCCGGGTACTTTGGCTGCTGGCTTTCCTTGTCGTCGCTCAGTGGGAAATTCCTTCCTGCCGTGCCGCGTCCCGGACCCCGCAGAGCTCGCTCTACCCCCTGTCCAAAATCCCTTTGACCAAAGGAAGATTGGCATCCCTTCCCGCAAGTCGGGGACCGGTCCACATGGGCATTGGAGAGGCGGAAATCCAGCCCGTCCGGTTGATCTTGGATTCTCCCCCCGAAGAGGAAGTTCAGGCGACCCTCGAGCCCGCGGGTTGGGAGCACGCCCTGGAAGTAAGCCTGTGGAAAGCCGAATGGGTCCCCGGTTCCGAAGGGAACCGGGGCAGGGTTCCCGACATCCTGGTGCCCGTCGAGTTCGCAAGCCCAATGGTTTTCAGCGAAACGGACAATCTTCTCTTTCTCAAGATCAAGTCCCTCCCGAACAGTGCTGGTTTCTATGAGCTCATGCTCACCCTTTCGGGAGAGACCACGTCCCTCAAGTCGAAGGTGCTTGTGCACGTCCACAATGTCCCAATATCTTTGCCGAATTTGCTCATTCAGGGTTGTCTGAAAGAGGACAAGAGCTTCGATCTCATCGAGTTCCTGAGAGACTACGGGTTTACCGGGATTTGCGGCGTATCCACGGAATGGCACGTTCGAAGACGTCCGGAGGGGTTCAAGAAGCTGTGCGATCGAATCCTTTCCCTGGGATACAAGGCGATTCGCATCCCCAACAAGACCATGTACGGCCACAGACGTGCCTTCCCCTACCCGGACAGCGCGGACGGATACAAACAATGGCTCAGGGATGAAGTAGATTATTTGAACAACCTCGATGACTTGCTTCAGGATAAGAAATATCGGGATGTTTTCTCTTTCCGCTGCTGGGATGAACCCCAAGCCGATCAATACAACCAAGTCTACAATACCTCTCGACTCATCAAAGAAAACCAACCGAATTTGAGGCTGGAACTCACCGAACCGCCGGACTCCGGCCTATCGCCCTATGTGGATACGTGGAGTCTCAATATCCGATACCTGGACCGGCCGACGGTACTCGAGGCAAAGACGGGTGGAAAGAAGTGTATTCTGTACGCGAATTCACTGCATGGAGTCAACCGCAAGTCCTACACCTATGACATGAGGGCCATTGGGTATTTGCTCTGGAAATTCAGGTTGGACGGTTACTACTTTTGGGGTTTGAACGATTGGGAGGGGGATGTTCAAGAAATGTCCACAACGGGAGCTCCCAGGGAATACAAGAGAGGGATTCTTCTCTATAGACTGAAGGATTCCGGTAAGATCGTCCCTTCTCTTCGCCTGGAACTTTTTCGGGACGGACTGGAAGACCTGAGCCTTCTCAAGTACATTGCGGGCAAGGGGGAGTTCAAGGGACTGAGAAAGGAAATCCACCGGAAGCTCAAGACCTTCCAGATGGTCGACAAGCAGGCCGTCGTCCCGGACATGACAAAATACCATCACAGGATCTTGTCGCTCATCCCGTGAGCTTCCCGGGGCGGGATGGAAAGACGGGAGGCCGGAGGAATCCGGGAAGGGCCGGGGTCACACCGGGCATCCAGCCCACAGGTCCCGGCCCGTCCCCCTTTCCATGGAATGCGACCGCTCTTGGGGCGGATCTAGTCTTTCACCCGGGTGGCACGCACTATACGGATCGTGTTTTCCACCGTCTCCACCCCCTTGATGGACCGCACGATGTCTTCCGCCTTCTTCTTGCCCGCTTCATTGGCCACCCAGCCGGAGAGCACCACCTTTCCCGGCTCCGGCACCGTCACGGATACGGAAACGCTGTGGCCGTGGTCAAAAGCGGAACCTGCGTCCACGATCGCAGCCTGCAGGCGGCTTGTCAATGCCAGGACCTCGATGGCCTTTTGACACTCGATGCCGGCGGTCCGGATGTCGCTGGATCGAGCCAAGTTTACCACGGTTTCCACCGCCATGTCGGTGCTCAGCTTATCCATGTTGAGCACCAGGTCGTAGTACCTGGCGTCGTCCCAATTCACCCCATACACAAACTTGATGAACGCGTCCCGTTCCCGGTCGGTCTTCTGCAGAATCTGGTCCGCCTCCTCTTTCCTGTAGCCTTCCCTCAGGAGGTTTTCCACGCGCTTTTCCCGGGAGGCCACGATCCGCACACGCAGGGCACAGTTGAGGTCTTTTAAGAGGATGGAGCTTCCGCGGCCCAGGAAAACCGCATCCCCCCTCTTGGCCAGTTCATAGATGACGGAATGCAACCGGAAAAACCCAGAGCTCACCTTGTCGGAAAAGAGCTGCTGAAAAAAGGAGGGCGGTTTCTCGTCCACCTTCTTCACTTCCTGCAGGAAACCCAGCTCCTCCGCCGCCTGGTTGATGGCCTCCGTGTCGAAGTAGTGACAGTTGAGTCTCTCCGCCACCCTCTTGGCGATTTCCGTGCCCCCCGATGCGAATTCGCGAGAAAACGTGATGAATAGCATGGCTTGCCTCCTTTGTGATCGCCTGTGCCGCAGTCCCGCAAAGAACCTTCCGGGATGACCAAGAAACGCCCCCTCGCTGAAAGAGGTCTGCTCCCGGGATCGTTGGTCGCCGCGCCCGGGACGCCTCCTCCTCCATGAAATGGGTTACGCTGGAGCCGGGGTCTTGTCAACGAGAATTACGGAAGCAATCCCTGGAGATGGGTAGGGGAGACTCCGCCGTTGGTTCGAGTGAGTCCGGAAAGGGCAATGCAGCCCTTCCATTCCGGAGAGGGCCGGTGTCGACGATCCAAAGTCCCCCCTCCCCGCTGGAATGAGCCGGGAAGCCGGGGGGCGGGTGCCCTTGAAAACCCGGATTTCCCCCTGCGCCGGGATGACGAACGCGGCTTGAGTCCGGCGGCATTGCGAAAGGCAGCGATCCGCATAAACGGCGTCGTTAGCAGGAATGGTTGCACATGCGACCAGGCGATGGTAATAGGCGAAAGACCGAACTTCCCCAACGCAGAGCCCGCCGTCAAAATGGTCAAGGTCAAGGACGGCCGGAACCGCTTGCCTC
>Ga0116192_1000398_pt1 | contig 33374 bp, 16 predicted proteins | sample AD_UKC113_MetaG_FD_89876 | JGI IMG/M metagenome (GOLD analysis project Ga0116192, IMG submission 89876) | Active sludge microbial communities of municipal wastewater-treating anaerobic digesters from Hong Kong - AD_UKC113_MetaG | ecosystem: Engineered > Bioreactor > Anaerobic > Digestate...
AGAATCCTGGTTTTTATTACTAATCCTGGCGAAGTCTCGTAAAAAAATGAGACATGAAAGAGAAACACAAAAAAATCCAATAAAAAAGCCGTCTCAATTTATGTTATGAGACGGCCTCTTTTTTGTTTATCTCTTTTTTTGCCGGGGTTTGTTAAGTTCCCACAGTACAATTCCTGCGCTTACAGCAATATTGAATGAGTGCTTTGTCCCGAACTGAGGTATCTCAATGCACATATCGCACATATCGACAATTTTCTGGTCCACTCCGTTGACCTCATGTCCGAATACCAGAGCATATTGATGTCCTTCTTCAATTTCAACATCCTGCAATGCCACCGATCCTTCAGCCTGTTCCACTGCCAGTATCTTAACTCCCGTTGACTTCAGTTCCGTGATTGCTTCGGCAGTTGATCTGTAATAAACCCATTCTACTGATTCGGTTGCCCCAAGTGCTGTCTTTTGAATATCCCGGTGAGGTGGCCTTGCCGTTATTCCGCAAAGGTATATCTTAGGGGTAAGGAAGGCATCCGCCGTCCTGAAAACAGACCCTACGTTATTATGGCTCCTTACATTATCGAGGACAATGAAAAATGCTGATTTCTGAGCGCTTTTATATTGCTCAATGCTTTTACGACCAAGCTCTTTATTGAGAAGCTTACGCATCCTTTTTTATGCTAAAATAGCGAAAATATCCTTTTAATTTTCTATATTAACCTTTTGTGGCTTTAACCCGTTAATGTTAATCTGATACCTGCCATTATGAACATACATGAATTTCAGGGTAAATCAATTCTAAGGTCGTATAATGTTGATATTCAGGAAGGATTTGTTGCTTCAACAGTCGACCAGGCTGTTCTGGTCGCACGGCAGCTTCAGGAAAAATTCAGTACCCGGAATTTTGTAATAAAGGCACAGGTTCATTCAGGCGGCAGGGGCAAGGGCGGGGGAGTGAAGCTGGCAAAATCGGTCGATGAGGTTGCAATCATTGCACGGCAAATGCTGGGAATGACACTTATTACACCGCAGACCGGCCCGGCGGGTAAAAGAGTAAACAAGATCCTTGTTGCAGAGGATGTCTTCTACGAGGGGAGAGAGGAGCCAAAGGAATTCTATATAAGCGTACTGCTTAACAGGAAGACCAGCAGATACACGGTTATGTATTCACCTGAGGGAGGCATGGATATTGAACAGGTGGCAGAGCGCGCCCCCGGGCTTATTTATTCAGAGGAGATTTCCCCCCTTGCCGGATTACTTCAGTTTCAGGCTCGCAATATAGCTTTCAGGCTTGTTCCGCGGGGGGAGGCGAATAAAAACATGCAGAAATTCGTGGCTGGTATTTACGAGGCATTTACAGGATGTGACGCCCAGCTTCTTGAGATTAATCCTGTCTTGAAAACCAGCGATGATAGAATCCTTGCCGTTGACTGCAAGATGATACTTGACGACAATGCCCTTTTCAGACATCCCGACCTTGCCGGAATGAGGGATCTCGACGAAGAGGATCCCGTTGAGGTTGAAGCAGGAAAGCATAACCTAAATTATGTTCGTCTCGATGGTAATGTTGGCTGCATGGTTAACGGAGCAGGCCTGGCAATGGCAACAATGGATATTATCAAATTGTCAGGAGGATCTCCGGCGAATTTTCTTGATGTTGGAGGGAGTGCGAATGCATCCACGGTGGAAGCGGGCTTCAGGATAATACTTAAAGATCCTGCTGTTAAAGCCATCCTTATAAATATTTTCGGGGGTATTGTAAGATGCGACAGGGTGGCAAACGGTGTCGTGGAAGCATATAAATCGATCGGGGAAATAAGTGTCCCGGTTATTGTCCGCCTTCAGGGGACAAACGCCGCAGAAGCGAAGAATATAATAGACAACTCAGGTCTTTCAGTCGTTTCGGCAGTAAGCTTCGGTGAAGCAGCTGAAAAAGTCCACGAAGCCCTGGCATCCTGACTTCAGGATTTCAGCCGCTTTATTTCTTATGCGAGTTGTCGCAATACGGTTTGGCGGAAGACCGGCCGCATCGGCATAAATAGACTTCTTCAGGGGTATCGGTCAGATCTCTTTTAAGATCCTTTAGAATAAAATTCCCTGTGATCTTTATGGGTCCGTCGTCAATCACCTCGATAATTACGCCTTTGTTTTTGTTGTCGTTGTTTTCCATAAATCCTATATATCTTCAAATCCTGTTTTCCTGTGTGTGCCGTCACAAAAAGGCTGATGGCCGCTTTGGCCGCACCGGCACAATGAAATGATGCCATCCTTCATCTCCTTGTCGTTATTGCTGTATATGAACCTGAAATCGCCCTTGATGACAACAGGTCCGTCAGTCATTACTTTTACTGTAACAGGATTGTCATGGATCACAGGCTCTTTTTGACCAACGAGTTCGGGTCTCCTGAAATTAATATGGTTTGTCTGGTCAATGCTGACGTTCCTGTTTTTTGCTTCATCGTTCCATTTCCAGGTCAGGGCTTCGGTCGGGCACATATTTACCACTTCGATGATCCTGTCAGATACCGCGCCGTTCAAATCAACCCAGGGTCTTCTTCCCGGGTCAAAAACTTCAATAAGCTCCCTGTAACAATAAGAAGCATGGACACAGGCATCAGGTTTCCAGTATACGGTTATTTCCCTGTTGCTGTATTTCCTTCCGCCCGAAAACTTATTCTTGTCTCTTTCCATCTTAGAATCATTTGTTTGCAATTTAGTACATTTTGTGTAATAAAATATTACCTTAGCAAGGTCAGGTAAAAGGCTTATTTTTATCTTTGTCCGATAATTGCTGATCGAAAGTTAACTGGGGTGTGAATCAAAGTGATAGTTTAATGAAAAGGATTTTTTGGCGGATTGTTGCCAGGGTTTCCCATCGGTTTTCAGCGTTTGTATCCATGCTGTTCTTTTCTTTAGTGCCTGCACATGCTTCTTCTGTTCAGATTCATGGTGGTTTTCCTGAAGGTCCTTCCATTACTTCATCCTTTCTTTCTGCCAATGCCGCGGATTTCATTCCGACTCTCGCCATAAGCCTTATTGTGATCTTCATTCTTATAATATACTTTTTGTCAAAACTGAGGAAAGCAAACAGAGAACTAAGAGAAAGGAACAGACAGATTGAAGAAATAAACCTGGATCTTCAAAAGGTCAACAGGGACCTTTCAAAACAAAAGGAGGCAATAACGCGCGAATATTCGTATTCGGAGATATTTTACAGGATGTTGATACAGTCGGCTGACGACGGAATCTCCTTTTATGACAGGGACTGGAACCTTAAATTCGCAAATGAAGCATTTTACAGGGTAATAGGAATGGATAAGGCTGCTTACGATGCATCAAGCATGGCTGACCTTATTCACCCGGAGGACAGGATATATGAAAAATTAAGAAGAGATGCCCTGCAGTCAAAGGGATTTTTCGAGACAGAACTCAGGCTAAAGCATGCTGGCGGACATTATGTAAACCTCTCAACAAGATCAGTTACAGTCAAAAATGAGAACAATGAGATTATCGGAGCTTTGACAATCTCAAGGGATATCACCGCGCTAAAAAAAGTGCATGAAGATCTTGTTAAGGCAAAAGTTGAGGCAGAAGCAGGGAACAGGCTCAAGGCAAGCTTTCTTGCAAATATCTCTCATGAAATAAGGACTCCCCTTAACAGTGTCGTGGGATTCGCAAATCTCCTTCTGGCTAATGACATAACAAATGAAGTCAAGGAAGAATATATTGAACATATCAATCACAACAGCGAAAAACTTTTGCAGATTATAGGTGATATTATCGACCTTTCAAGGCTTGAAAGTTCACAGATTGAGATCACCTATGAGGAGGCATCGGTCAACAGCATTGTAAATGAAATAGTTGATGAGGCAAGAAAGATCATTAAGCGCAATGAGAAGTCGATAATTGTCAATGTGATAAACATGCTCGAGGAAAGCGGAGATCTCATCTTTACCGACAGGATCTGGCTGAAAAGAGTGCTTAATCATTTGATGGACAATGCCGTAAAGTTTACTCTTGAAGGTTCCATACGGCTCACGTATGGCCGTGAAAACGAGAATCTTATTTTCAGGGTGAAGGATACCGGTATCGGTATCAACAAAGAAAACCTTGATCATATCTTTGAGGAATTCAGGCAGGAAATTGGGGGCCACCACAGGCCTTTTGAAGGACTGGGTGTAGGTCTGACACTTGTAAAAGAAGTGGTTGAACGAATGGGAGGCAGGATATTCGTACAATCAGAAAAAGGGGTGGGATCCGAATTCAGTTTTTCAATCCCTTACCGTCCGGCAGGGGGAAGCACAAAGCTCAAGGCCAGAATGACATCATCTGAGACTCATGCAGTTCAGCCCAACTGGAGCAAGAAAACATGTCTCCTCGTCGATGATAACAAAGATGTTCTGCTTTATCTTCACAGGGTGCTTTCAGATACCGGGATTAATACGCTGACGGCCCGCTCAGGAGTTGAAGCTCTTGACCTGGTTAAAGACAACCCTGGCATCGATCTGATACTTCTCGACATGCAAATGCCGGAAATGAACGGGATAGAGGCTACGAAGGAAATCAGGAAAATCCGCAAGGACATTCCTATTATTGCGCAGACAGCCTTCATTTTTGAAGATGATAAGGATATTATACTCGAAGCCGGATGTGATGCATGTCTCATCAAACCCATCAGGAAAGACCATCTCCTTACCGTAATGTCGAGTTTCTTCAAATCGATTTAGTTCCCTGTATTGAATCAGTGGCTTAAAGATGATGGATAATCATTTTGCTGATATTATCTTGCCTCTTGCGGTAAAAGGGACTTTCACCTACGCCATACCTGAGACTGCAGCCGGTAGCATTTTTGAAGGCTCAAGGGTGCTTATCGGGTTTGGAAACAAGAAGCTGTATTCCGGAATTGTAAACAGGATACACGATATACCACCGGCAGGAAGACAGGCCCGGACGATTGAACGCATCCTTGATCCTTATCCTGTTGTCAGCAGCCTGCAGCTTAAGTTCTGGTCATGGATCGCCGATTATTATATGTGCAGCCTTGGTGAAGTAATGAAAGCTGCCCTGCCGTCAGGCCTTTGCCTCGAGGGAGTTACCACGATCCCTGTCGCCGAAAAATACAGGCCCAAAACAGAGACTTTCGTCAGGCTTGCCTCTGATTTTACTGCCTCTCATCTGAACGAAATCCTTGATAAGCTGTCGAAGGCTCCGAAACAATATGACCTTCTTGTTGATTATCTGAGATTAAGTGGTTACGCCGGGGGACTACCCCCCAAGCCGGTCCTTAAAACATTGCTACTCATTGAATCACATTCCTCGGCCGCCGCGTGTGAGGCTCTGATTAAAAAAAACATCCTGACCGCGGTCTCGCTTGAAACCGGAAGGCTCACCGATTGCAACACAACTCCTGAGCCTCCTAAAACCCTGAGCAATGACCAGAATGTTGCCCTTGAGTCATTAAGGAAATGTTTCGAGGATAAGGATATAGCGCTGCTTTTCGGAGTCACATCGAGCGGGAAAACGGAAATATATATCCATCTCATTGAAGAACAGCTTAAGAAAGGTAAACAGGTGCTTTATCTCCTCCCTGAAATATCACTGACAACACAGATAATTCAGCGTCTTAACCGGCATTTCGGTTCCACGACCGGTGTTTATCATTCCCGCTTCAACAACCAGGAAAAGGTAGAGATATGGAACAGGGTTGCTGGAAGGGGCAACGGGAAAAACTACAACCTGGTAATTGGGGCACGGTCGGCTCTTTTTCTTCCTTTTACCGGCCTCGGGCTTATTATTGTCGATGAAGAACAGGATGGATCATATAAGCAGCATGATCCGTCGCCACGTTACAATGCCCGTGATTCTGCAGCCGTGCTGGCAGCCCTTCACGGGGCTAAAACCATACTTGGATCTGCGTCCCCTTCAATAGAAAGCTATTATAATGCCATCACTGGTAAATACGGACTGGTTGAGCTGAAACAGAGATATGGCTCAATAAGGATGCCTGATATAATACTTGCAAACACAAGGGAAGCTTACAGGAAGAAGCTCATGGTCTCCCATTTCACACCACAGCTGCTTGAAGCCATGGATGATGCACTGGGGAGGGAGGAACAAATAATCTTGTTTCAGAACAGGAGGGGATTCAGCCCTTACATTGAATGTCCTGAATGCGGATGGGTGCCATCGTGCGTTCAGTGTGCCGTAAGCCTGACATATCATAAGTCGGAAAGGAAAATGGTGTGCCATTATTGCGGTTTTTCAACTGCCATACCGCATCATTGTGAAAACTGTAACTCTACAGGTCTGTCATCAAGAGGTTTCGGGACCGAGAAAATTGAGGATGAGATCAGGATTGTCTTTCCTTCAGCAAGGGTGGCCAGAATGGACCAGGACACCACGAAAGGGAAGAATTCGTTTGACAGGTTAATCAGGTCTCTCGAAGAAAAGCAGACCGATATTCTTATCGGAACACAAATGATTTCGAAGGGCCTTGATATTGAAAACCTGACAGTTGTTGGTATACTAAATGCCGACAACATGCTCAATTTTCCTGATTTCAGGGCTCATGAGCGCAGCTTCCATATGATGGAACAGGTAAGCGGAAGGGCCGGGAGAAGGCAAAAGATCGGCAAGGTCGTTATTCAGACCTCTGATCCGGACAATAAAATTATCAGGCTCGTCGTGAATCATGATTATAAGAATCTCTTCCGCATTCAGGCCGAGGAAAGGAAAGCTTTCAATTACCCTCCCTTCTGCAGAATGATAAAAATAAGCCTGAAACATAAAGACAGATCCCTTCTCAACGAGTTTGCGGAAATTCTCGGCCGCGATCTTAGGAACATTTTCGGGAAAAGAGTCCTCGGACCTGAATACCCTCTTGTTTCCCGCATCCAGCTATGGTATATAAAAAACATCATTTTAAAGCTTGAAAAGGAAAAATCATCTGCAGCATCCCGGCAGCTCATAAGGGAAACAGTGGAAAGGCTTGAAGGCCATAAAGGAGCTTCCTCGTTGAAAATTGCAATAGATGTCGATCCATATTAGTGGGAAAATCGTGAAAAACTGAATACGACTTTGGACCAACCACTGCATATTCTTTTGGTTGTTGAAAATGTGGTGTGAATGATTAATCAGCAGGATAATGCGGATGCATTAAAATGATTATTTTTAACGGAATAAAGACTGATAAATGAAAATTGAAGTATCGAACGGTGAAATTATTGATAAGCTGACAATTATACAGATCAAACTGGAAAGGATCACGGATGATGCAAAGCTCGCAAACCTCCGCAGGGAATTTGATATATTAAAGGAAGCTGCAGCATCAATAATCAGCCAGGATGATCCCCTGTATAAAGCTTTGTACGAGGTCAACTGTACATTATGGGATATAGAGGACAGGATCAGGGATCTTGAGAGAAAGAAGGATTTCGGACATGAGTTCGTCTCCACCGCACGTGAAGTATATTTCAACAATGATAAGCGATCCGAAATTAAAAGGGAGATAAATTTAAAAACCTCATCAGGGCTGATTGAAGAGAAATCCTACGAAAAATACTGAGATGCGACTTCTTCTGATCAGGAATTCGGCGATGGGTGACGTAGCACTGACGGCTCCGGTACTCAAGGCTCTGAGGGAACAATACCCCGACATCGAAGTAATTCTGCTCACCCGTCCGGTTTACTGGGCGTTTTTCACATCCTTTAAAGGGATTCAACTTTTTTTTGCCGATTTTGAAAAGCGTCATAAAGGGCTGAAAGGGTCGTATGTGCTCTTCAGGGATCTTCAGAAACAGGGGGAAATTGACTATGTAATTGACCTTCATGATGTCCTGAGGTCAAAGATTCTCAGGATTCTTTTCAGTCTGGTTGGGGTCCCTTCAGTGAAAATAGACAAGGGAAGACGGCAAAAGAAAATGGTGATAGCGGGGAAATCGGGGGGGAAGCTTCGGCATTCGGTTGAAAGATATATGGATGTCCTTGAAAAGGCAGGTCTTAAGATAACCGCTGCAGGCGGTCCGTGGATAATACCTTCCCGGGATGCAATAGAAAGCTCATTTGAAGTTACAGGAATAAACGGAGGAATAAATATAGGTGTTGCCCCGTATGCCAGACATGATCTTAAAATATGGCCCGAGGAATACATGGTCGCGCTCTTAAACAGGATGTCAGAGAGATATAATGCAAGTTTCTGGCTTTTTGGCGGAAAAGAGGAACATGACAGGCTTGAATCATTGGCTTCGCGGGTCCGCCGGGCAACAAACCTTTCAGGGAAACTGCAGCTTGGTGAAGAAATCGCGGTTATTTCAAAGCTGGATCTGATGATCTCGATGGACTCCTCAAATATGCATGTCGCCGCTCTGGCAGGCACAAAGGTAATATCAATCTGGGGAGCCACCGATCCTGTGATTGGATTCGGCGCATGGAACCAGCCTGAAGAGTATTCAGTGTCTATTCCCAGGAGCGACCTTCCCTGCAGACCATGCACTGTTTTTGGCAAAGGAAAATGCAGAAGAAAAGATCATGCCTGCATGATATGGCTTGAACCTGAAATGGTTTATCAAAAGATAGAATCTCTGGGAATATTTTGATTTAATTATGAATAAACAACTTGTATAAAATAAACACTGCACAAATAAACAATTATAGTTTGTGTGCCTTGATAAAACCTTTTAACATGACAAGCTTTTCTGAAAAACTTCTTTCTGCCCTGATTGTTAATTCATTCACAATCTCGATAATCCTAATGTCGGGTTGCTCCACCAAACCGCAACCATCGGCAGGCATAGAGCCTGCCGGCCTGGTCAGCCCCCTTATGGGAACCGACTCCGAATTCAGGCTTTCAGCAGGAAACACTTACCCTGCAATAGCACTTCCGTGGGGAATGAACTTCTGGACGCCACATACCCGTGGCATGAACAATGGATGGGCATATACATATGATGATTTTAAAATTCAGGGAATAAAGCAAACACATCAGCCAAGCCCGTGGATAAACGATTATGCAGCATTCTCGCTCATGGCAGTCACCGGCAGGATCAGATTCACCGGCGAAGACAGGGCTTCATGGTTCTCCCATAAGGCTGAAGTGGTAAAACCCTTCTATTACAGTGTGTATTTTGCTGATTATGATGTTACTGTTGAAGTAACTCCGACAGAACGTTCTGCAATTTTCAGATTTACTTTTCCGGAAAGCGATTCTTCATATATACTTCTTGATGCTTTCGATAAAGGATCAATGGTAAAGATAATACCGTCTGAAAGGAAGGTCGTGGGCTATTGCAGGAACAACCATGGCGGAGTCCCTGAAAACTTCCATAATTATTTTGTGGCCGTTTTTGACAAGGATTTTACATTCACGCATACATGGAACGACAAATCTCTGAATATTAACGATGTGAATGAGGAAGGCGACCATGTAGGAGCAATTCTGGGGTTCAAAACATCCGGCAATGAAAAAATAAATGTTAAAGTAGCCTCCTCCTTTGTAAGCCCGGAACAGGCGCTTCTTAATCTTGAAAAAGAAACATCGGGGAAGGATTTTGACAAGGTATGTGCTGAGGCAGAAAGAGAATGGAACAGCCAGCTTGGGAGGATAAAAGTTGAAGGCGGTTCTGAAGATCAGACAAGGACATTTTATTCATGCCTTTACAGGTCAATGCTTTTCCCAAGGAAATTCTATGAAATAAATGAAAGGAATGAAATTATACATTACAGTCCGTACAACGGAGAAGTGCTTCCCGGATATATGTTCACCGACAATGGTTTCTGGGATACCTTCAGGTCGCAGTTCCCCTTCCTGACTCTTATGTATCCCGAACTTGACAGCCATATTATGGAAGGACTGGTAAATACTTTCAGGGAAAGCGGATGGTTGCCTGAATGGGCCAGCCCGGGACATCGCGATTGCATGATAGGCTCTAACTCGGCTTCACTGATTGCCGATGCATATCTTAAGGGAATAAAAGGATACGATATTGAAACTCTCTGGCAGGGCATAATGAAAAATACCGACAGTGTCGGACCTGTATCTTCAGTGGGAAGGCTTGGCGCAAAGTATTACAACGAACTTGGATACATCCCTTACAATGTCGGGATAAACGAAAATGCTGCAAGAACCCTTGAATATGCTTATGCCGATTTTTGTATTTCAAAACTTGGGGAAGCTCTCGGGAAGCCTTCCGTGGAAACCGAAAAATTCAGAAACCGGGCAATGAATTACAAAAATGTTTTCGATCCTGGAAGGAAACTTATGAGGGGCCGTAATCTTGACGGCACCTTCCAGTCGCCTTTCAGCCCTTATAAATGGGGCGATGCCTTTACAGAAGGTAACAGCTGGCATTATACATGGAGCGTTTTTCAGGATGTCCGGGGCCTTGCTGACCTTATGGGAGGGAATGAATATTTCACTTCCAAACTGGATTCAGTATTTGATGTTCCGCCTGTGTTCGACTATTCATACTATGGCATTGTTATCCACGAAATCAGGGAGATGCAGATTATGAACATGGGCAACTATGCTCATGGAAATCAGCCTGTACAGCATATGATCTATCTTTACAATTATGCCGGTCAGCCTTGGAAAACACAATATCATATCAGGGAGGTTCTGAATAAACTGTACAACTACCTGCCCGACGGATATTGCGGAGATGAGGATAACGGCCAGACATCAGCATGGTATGTCTTTTCAGCCCTGGGATTTTATCCCGTCACTCCGGGCACAGACCAGTATGTTTTTGGTTCACCCCTGTTTAAAAAGGCAACATTGAAATTTGAGAACGGGAAGGAACTTGTAATAAATGCACCAGATAACAGCCGGAAAAATTTTTATGTCGGTGAAATAAAACTTAACGGGAAAGAACTGAACCGCAATTTCATAACGCACGGGGAACTTCAGTCGGGTGGAGAACTGTTTTTTAAAATGCAGGATGAGCCTGATAAAAAAAGGGGAACCGGACCTGATGCATATCCCTTTTCAATGAGTGACAGGAAATGAAGACATTTTAAAGATCGCAGAAGGGCTTTTAATTGTTCTTTTGACAGTTGTTCCTGTTCTTCACGTAATAGCAGAACGTGATCCTGAACCGCTTACGCTGCCGGCTGTTACCAGGAAAGATACCGGCTTCAATATCACTTTTCACCAGAATCAGGCGGGATGAATGATGCTGGCCGGACTGGTTTATCATAATGGCAGGCTTGTGATTACATTCACATTTTTCACGTCGGAGAATTTTTCATCACTTAAGTATACTCCGGCCCGAACGGAGATTTGTTTCAGAAGGGCGTTTTTTATCATCCAAACTGCACCCGCCAACAACAGAGAGATCTAAAGCTTAAGGCTGATGCCGATTCTTTTCAATAATGCGGTCAGCCAGACCATGGCAATTGCCCAGACGAACGATCCGCCAACGACTATCCATGGATTCATCGAATCCTTGTATACAAGAACCGGGAATCCGGTCATCCAGATGAGATAGTAAAGAATATCGGGTGCCAGGTATGTTGTAAGGGAATTCTCTCCTGCCGGCCGGAAAAACGCGGCCCATGATGATTTCCCGAAGACATCAGTAATTATGTAAATCAACACGAAAACGAAGAAGCTGATCCCTGAGCATACAAGCCCCCAGCTGGGAGTTGCCTGTATCTTTGACAGAATGAACCAGTTCTTCAGGATAAATCCTGCCAGAAGGCTGGCCGCCCCAAAGGCAGCCAGCGTCAGGATTATTTTCCTGTGTCCGTTACCGGCATTTTCCCTTAAAATAAGTCCGGCTATAAGGCCCGTCAGAACTATCAGGGGGACATTCCCCTGGATAAGTATCCCCAGAAAAGGTTTGACCGGATTAAGGAATTCAAGAAGGTCTGATGCCCACAAAATATTCAATGTCAGAAAAAAGCATGCAGCTGCAATGGTCTTTATAATTGAGTCACGAAAAAAGAGATAAACCAGAGAAGCTGCCATGTAACCCCAGCCGAGAAGCCCGAGGATTCCCCACCAGCCCGCAATCAGAGACCCGTCATTTTCTTCCTGTCCCGAACGGAATTTGAGGACAAGCATAATAAGAATTCCTATCCCCAGCAACCTGAGCCCCATAACAAGGAAAGGGGATTTGTCATTCTTCTGGTAATCATTCCATATAAGGAAAACCGCTCCGTACATGAGAAGTGCCCAGAGGTTTTTGCTCATGCCTGTCAGATCGGGGTTTACCCTGCCTGCGTTTAGCATCAGGACGCCGATCACTATCAGGCTTAAACTCCTGTATAAGACATGCCTGCTGATATCCTGAACAGCCATGCCCTGCTCAATACGCCTGGCAAACGCAAAGGGTATGGCCATTCCCATTATAAACAGGAACCCCGGAAATACCCAGTCGGCAAGCCCCATCCCGTCAAAATCTGCTTCCATGTGCCCGATCCAGGCAGGAGCGACGTCCATATTCAGGTCGTTTACGAAAAGCATAAGGAGAAGGGTAAGACCTCTCATTATATCAATTGATACAATCCTGTCACTGGCCATCTTCATTCATTTTTTGATGCTTCGGAGCAAAAGTACACCTATATTTTAAACTTACGCGGTAAACGTGATCATATTAAAAGCATCAACCGGCTTCTTCGATCAATTTCTTTTAAGGAAAGTTATAAAGAATTGCTTAATTCCGGTTAAATTGCACGAAGTTCGGCTTTTTCTGCCGGTCGGGGAGGTCCGGCCAGAATAAAGAAACAGTTTTAATTGTCTAATATTAAATACCCTCTTCCTAAATGGGTTCATTAATCAGGGCGATATGATTGAAAGCAGGATTCCGGTGAGATGGCTCGCAATACCCATTCTCGTTATTCAGTTTGTTTTTTCTGCCCCGTTATACGCCGGCATAACCAGAGTATTCATTTCAAAGACAGAGCCTTTTCTTGAAGGGAGGCAATTCGGGACAGCCGGGCCGTATATATTGATCACGGGCAGGTTCTATGGTGAAGTGGATCCCAGGAGTCAGTTTAACAGTTTAATCCAGGACATAAGTCTTGCCCCTGTGAACGAAAAGGGGATGGTCGAGTATATTTCTGACTTCGTGATTCTACGACCGGCAGATATGTTAAAAAGCAATGGTCTCCTTTTTCTGAGTCTCCCCAACCGTGGAAACAGGATCCCTGCCGACACTGCCCTGCTTGGCAGGGGATACGTGTATCTGTGGTGTGCATGGCAGGGGGATGTTCTCAAAGGCGGCAACCGGCTTACGATGAGGGTGCCCTATGCTGCCGAGAATGGCGGAGCCATTGCAGGTATCCTGCGGACTGAATACCAGGTTGCAGAATCTGCCAAAACGCTTGATCTTTCAGCGGGTTTTTTTACAGGGAACACTCATTACAGCTATGAAGCCGTAAGCACTGATAATTCAGAATGTTCCCTGACGAAGCGGGTTCTTGAATCAGATAAACGTGAGCTGATACCAAACAATGAGTGGGCTTTTTCAGATTGTATGAAAACCAGGTTCCCGGGTGAACCTAACCCGAGGAAAATATCGCTCAGGGATGAATTTCAGCCCGGCTTCATTTATGAACTCATTTATAAAGCTACAAATCCGCTGGTGCTTGGACTTGGATTTGCTGCCATTCGGGATGTGTGCTCTTTCCTCAGGAATGATCTTGTTGATGAATCGGGATACCCCAATCCGCTTGCTGATAAGGGAATGACGGAAAACCCTGTGAAAGCTGCGATAATGCAGGGAGTGTCTCAGTGCAGCAATTTTGCAAGGACCTTCCTGTTTCTAGGCTTTAATCAGGATGAGAACGGACGGCAGGTGTTCGATGGAATAAATGCCCATATCGGGACGCGCCGCATCTCACTCAATGTACGTTTCGGACGGCCGGGCGGAGGCGGACTGCAACATGAGGATCATCTGTTCCCCGGCAATGATCCTCCGTTTACATGGAGCGTTGAATACGATTCAATTTCCGGCATAACGGGTGGAATTCTGCAAAAATGCATCGAAACAAACACGTGCCCTAAAATAATTCAGACACTAAGTTCTTCTGAATACTGGCAGCTCAGAGCATCGCTCACCACCACAGATTCATACGGTACGCGGGATCTTAAAATCCCTGACAATGTCAGGATTTACCTGTTTTCCGGGACTCAGCACACCCCGATGGATGCCGCTGACCAGTTGAGCGGTTTCCGTCAGAATTACAATTCATATTATCCTTATCACAGGGCTCTTGTCGTCGCCCTTGAAAAATGGGTTCTGGAGGGAAAACTGCCCCCCGGAAGCAGGTATCCTTCCATTTCAGCGGGAACACTCGTCCGTCCTGCCAGGGAATATGTTGGCTGGCCCAATATACCGGGGATCCAGTATAACGGGAAGGCGAATGAGCTGCCTCTGATGGACTATGGGCCGCAATATGATTCCCGAAATGTGACCGGGATCCTTACTCTTGAACCTCCTGTGCCAAAATCAGAACAGGTATACAGCACTCTTGTTCCGAAAGTTGATGAAGATGGCAATGAAATCGCGGGAATAAGAGGTATAAATATAAGAGTTCCCGTTGGAACATTCACAGGATGGGCATTGCGAAAGGAAGGATCAGGCAGGGGAGACCTTTCCGGTCTGAACGGAATGTTCATTCCTTTTAAGAAGACAAGGACGGAGCGTAAGGAAGCAGGGGATCCAAGACGTTCATTACAGGAACGTTATGGCACACATGAAAGATATGTTGCGGCAGTCAGAAAAGCAGCTGAAGCTCTGGTTGCCGAAGGTTTCCTGCTTCCCGGCGATGCCCTCGCTGAAATTGAAAAAGCTGAAAGAAGTAATATATTAAAATAGAAATATTTGGAAATAGTTTGTGTTAAATCTAAGTATCTGATATCATGAATAAGACTAAAACAAGATTGCTTTGTGTGTTTTTTGCCTTTTCCGCGATGCCGTTGCTGCTGTCGGGACAGAATCAGCAACCAGCTCCTCAGCAGGCCGGTGCCGGAAGAAGAATGCAAATGCCTGCCAAAGGACCATGCCCCCTGCCTATATTAACGGCTCTCCCTGCCTATGCCGATTCGGATTTTTATGCAAAAAAAGCTGTCCCTCACGGAAGAATTGAAAAAGTCTATTATAAAGCACCTGATGGAAGCGAAAAGCGCATGCATGTTTATCTTCCTCCCGACTATGATAAGAAAACCGGTACCCGCTATCCTGTCCTTTATCTTAACCATGGCGGGGGCGATGACGATTCGGGATGGACCCTTGAGAATAAACGTCAGGGAGGATATGCTCATCTGATTCTTGATAATCTTATTGCATCAGGAAAGGCAAAACCCATGATCATCGTTATGCCGAATACAAGAGGCCTTGCAACTGCAAATCCGCCGGTTCCCGGAACCGATGATGCATGCTCAAAAGAGTATATCGGCTGTATAATTCCCTTCGTTGATTCTCATTACCGGACAAAGGCCGCTAGAGAATACAGGGCTCTTGCTGGACTTTCAATGGGAGGTTTTGTAGTCCTCCACACCGGTTTACCGCACCTTGATACTTTCAGTGAACTTTATATTTACAGCTCGGGACATACTTCTCCGGAAACACAGGCTCAGTTTGAGGAGAACTTTAAAACGCTCCTCAGCGATCCCGGGACAAATAACCTGTTCCGCGTTCCGCTTTATATGGCAGCTGGCGAGACAGATATCGCCCTCTACAACGGGATGAAGGACCTTTCACTTTTCAACCGCTACGGGTTAAGAAACTTCTGGGTATTAAGTGACGGCGGACATGAATGGGCAAACTGGCGAAGATATCTTTATCAGACCGCCCAGGTAATGTTCCCTGATTGTGAAACAAATAACAATGGTGTTAAGTGAATCCGTTAATAATCAAATAAACTAAAATCGGCATATATGAAAAAGATTTTTCTTCTTCTCATTGTACTGGTGATGGCAGTTTCCAATTCTCCGTCTCAGAGTTCCGGTTCGTGGTTTAATATAAAGGAGCTGTATCCAAAGACATGGGTGATAGATGACCATGGTTCAGATAACATGTATCTTATTGAAGGTACCGACAGTGCCATGCTTATTGATAACGGACTCGGTACAGCCGACCTCAGGACTGTTGTCGACAGGCTGACCTCAAAGCCTCTTATTGTAGTAATTACACACGGACATCCCGATCATGCGGGAGCAGATTATCAGTTTGAAAAGGTTTATATCCATCCTGCCGATTCTGCAGCCGCGCGGCAGTTCAACCTGCCTGAAACGCGTGCAGCTTCGACAAAAAGCATGCAGCAGGGAGGCGGACCGGGTGAAAATGAGCTTTACAAGGGCAAACCATTTAATACCAAGATGATCCCTGTACGGGAAGGAAAGATTTTTAACCTGGGTAACAGGAAGATACAGGTCATTGAAGCTCCCGGGCATACTCCAGGCGAAATTTGCCTCCTTGACATTGGCAACAGATTCCTTTTTACGGGCGACAACAGTAATTCACTGGTATGGCTTTTCCTGCCAAATTCAAGGCCGTTGCATGAGTATCTCATGACACTTGAGAAGCTTGCGGCCCGTTCGCACGAGTATGTAACGATTTTCCCGGGACATGGCGGTCCCCTCCCGGCAGATTTTATTAACGATCAGGTTGCCTGTGTAAAGGGTATCCTTAATAATACGCTTGAGCGCAAGCCTTACAAATCGTTTGCCGGAGATGCCGTGGTATCGGTGTATGGCAGGGCAAGTGTGACGTTCAATCCCGACAATCTTTAAGGATTATATAAGGATCATTGAGAAAAAGTATTATTTTTGTCGGCGAAACGTGAAGGCTTCTTTTGTCCCGATTATGCGGGACCACTGAGGTCAATGCGGGGTGTAGCACAGTTGGCTAGCGCGCTACGTTCGGGACGTAGAGGTCGGAAGTTCGAGTCTTCTCACCCCGACCATATTAAATGGCCTTGTAAATTAAATATTTACGAGGCCATTTTTGTTAGTAGTACAAAAAGTAGTACAAAAATTTTATATAGTTCCGATGTCATTAGGCTCAATTTCATACCTCATCTGAACATCTATGGCTGTCGTACTCTCTTTAACCATATATTTTTTTTCAGCCTTCCCATAAACATTAATAAGTTGATGTTGATTGGTAAAAATATTATTTTGAATGTAATAAGGATCCTTAAATAAGTAATTTTCAATATCAGTAGAATGAAGGGTAATCTTGGAGATATTTTGTCCTAATCTTTTAATTAAAATCGACTCAACGCTATTTTGATGTGTCTGATGTATTTTATATAGATTTTCAATCCCTTCTGATTCCTTATCCGGATATAAAATAACCAAATAATCTTTTGCTCTACTTATTGCGACATTGATTAAATAATGTTTGTGAAGAAAAAGTCTTGGATTTGTGGTTATCCTGGGACTGGATGGACTAAGCAGAAAGAATACTATGTCACATTCATCTCCCTGAAATCCATGCACAGTATCAGTTACTACTGATAGATTTATTTTAAGTTTCAGAGATTCGATCATTTTATTAACCAGTGTAGCCTGAGATTTATAGGGACAAATTATACCAATGCTCCAAACTTCATTTTCATTAATTTCATTGTTAAAGTACCGTACAATCTCCATTGTTAATATAGCCGAATGAAAGTGATATGGGCTTAATCTCAATTTATTTGGTTTGTAAATGGAATCCTCGTCATTTACTGGAAACCTGATTAGTTGAACCGGGTTTGTAACAATTTTTCTGAAATTCTCAGGAACTGGCTTTGGATCACGATTCCTACCAATTCCTTCGTCTCTGGCATGGGTAATTAAATGATTATATGAAAAATAACTAAATAATTCTCCGATGAGACGAATGCTCCTGAATTGCTTATTAAGGTTTAAAATCTTATTTCCATACTTAGGTATCTTTTTTTGTTCATCGGGCAGAAAGCTGTCCAATCCAATTAAAGAGTAAATATTTTCTTCCTTATTAAAATCATCCGGAACTTCTTCATCTGAAATATCAATAACAGGTGGAATTTGAAGTGGATCTCCAGCAAAAATATATTCAGCACTTTTTGAATCAATGCTTTCATTCTGGTATACTGTGAATACAGAATATGTTACAGGTATCATCGATGCCTCGTCAAAAAATATTATGTCCCAGGGTATATCACATAATCGCTTTTTCTCACCTGATACTTCAGAGATAGTAACCTCTTCATATGGGTATCGATGAATCGTAGTAATCAAAACGAATCTTTTAAACCTATCCAATTCAATTGTATTTGCATCGTAGTGATAACCCAGTTCGATAATATTTGAGCTAAAACATGCTCCATATCTAATTAGCCACGAACACTGGCAGTTAGAATATGTGAGAATTTTTTCACTTAGTACATCTGCAGATTTATTAGTAGGTGTTAGAACAAGGATCTTCAATTCATCACCATTTTCCATTTTTTTAATTATTTCTTCAGCAACTTTTGTTGTTTTCCCTGTACCTGGAGGCCCAAAATAGAATTTAACATTTTCGGTAAGATTTTCCTTAAGACAGAATCTCTCATCCCACTTGTTATTACTTCCCAAACGCTTAAAAGCATTAAGTAATCTGTTTAATAAGTCTATTTCTCGTGAAAAAAGAAGTTTAACTCTTTTTATTTGAGATAAGTCTATGTTTTGTAACTCATTTGGATTTGATAACTGGCCCCATAGGACTTGTCCCTTTTTCGATACACCCTGAAAGCTAATCTCGATTGATCCTCCACCAGTTTTAAACAATGTGGCATGAAAATCTGCACAGTATTCAATTGTCGGAGTAATTGTTCTGTTTGGATCACTAAGCAATATTAGTCGATCTGATTCTGCATCTCTCCCAATCTTATAAAAGTCTATATCATGTTCCGGTGAATAATTATCAGCACTTTTCCCTTGTAATATTTGGATTTCGATAAAGTTCTTAAACCATCCGTAGGAATACTTATTGCGACCTAGATTTTCTTTAATTGTCTCCTTGGTTGATTGGATCTCTGCCTCTTTTCTTATTTCATCCAGTTTGTCTCGAAATAGTTTACCAGTAGGGGAATTACTATCAAATAATTCTGCTATTCTGCTTTTATATTGGTGAAATTCCTTTTTAAGGTCGTTTAATTCTTCGATTTTAATTAAACCTTCTTCTTCAACCCTGCTTAATATTTCAGAGTCAGAGAATTGGTTAGTTACATAAATGATCCCATCATATTTAATTATACTTTGCTTTTCGTACTCACCCACAAAGCTTTCACCAAGAAATAATTGAAGTGGAATCTTATCAATCTGTTTAATGACCACTAAAGGCTGATAAGATTTAAATGCAGCATAAAAATACTTGTCCCATGTGACGGAGTATTCTTGAATTTTTTCACGATCGATCACCTCAATTATTTCGATTTTATTAAGACGCTCTTTTAATAGATTGTTTTCAAACCAATCGGTTGCATCGTAAATTCTAACTTTTATCTTCGAAGCAGCATCCCATTTGCTTAATCCATATTGTTTTAAATAGTTTATTGATTCATGATCTAGATAATAATCAAAACTCTCTAATTTTGACAAATAATAGCAACCTTGATGATTTGAAAGAACTGGCAGAGGAATTTCAATCAAATTTTCATTTAACAACCTTTGGAATATTTTACGTATTATATTAAAGTTTCTGTCACCATGAATGATTTGATAATTTCCCAGTCTTAAATGAAGAAGCTCAATAGAATTCTCCAGTAGTTTTAATTCAATTTTATCTACTTCTTCAATGGCAATCTCCTTCTCAGAATAACCATCGAGTAACAATGATCTTAAATCGCATATTGAATCAAATCCAAATTTTATTCCAAGTGAGCTCAACAGCCTGATCTTTCTTTTATAAAGACCAGGGTCCATTTCTTTATCATGACAGTACCAACGGAAAATGTGATTTGGTAGAGTTTCTTCATCAATTCTGTGTTTGTAAGCAACTTTGTAGCTGGGATTAAAGCCAAGAACAGATGACCATTCCTGATCAAAATATATCTTCTGAGGGATATACTGCTGATCTAACAGTATATCCAATAGTAGCAAACATTCTTTATCATCTAATTCTTTAATCTCAGGGCATTTTAAATTGGATTCTACAATTTCCGGCTTGAGATATATTTCAATGTTATTCGATCTAAACGCTGGATTTCTTGAGGTTAGATTCAGAATATCCTTAATGCTGTCATATTTGTCTTTTAAATAGGTATTTTGCTTGAATAATGGAAAATCTTTCTCGCTACATGCAAATCTGCCATCCAATTCAACTTGTTTTCCGTCAATATATACTCTATATTCGTTTGGTTTGATTTCGTGATTCAAGGAATAAATCAGAATAAATGCCAAATGGGATGCATTTTTTAAATAACCATTCTCCTGGTGCCAGCGGTTTATTTCTGTCAGAATGTTTTCATTCTTTATTTCATGGCTAATATTAAAGACCTTCTTCAGTTTTGCATAATCATTAATACCTTCACTTTGAATCTTTTGAACAATTCTTTCAATTATTGCTGCATCATTTATTTGATCATCCGTAAATATTTCTGATAGTGTAATCTTGTATTCTTTATTCAATCCAAGATAAATAGTGTTTTCACCAACTCCATGGGTTAAGGATGATAAAATAAATGTTCTGTCACCGCTTGTAATCTTGGTTTTACTTTGGAATGTGCCTAAGCTAGTTAAATCATCCATTCGACAAACAAGATCAATAACAGGATATACGTTAACATGCCATAATTCTTCATTCAGATTGATGTGAACCTCAGGGATTAACTCAAGCAGATAAGACGATAGTTGTTTATCTTTGGTTTTAATAATATCGATTAGTTCTTTGACTTGAGTTTCATTACTGAAATTAAGCTTTGAGATAAAAAATTTGAATAGTTTTTGACCATGATACTCAACAGTATCTTTAAATACTGGCAGATCTGGGAGAGGAATAAGTTCTTTATGGTAATTAATTAAATAATCCAAAGCTTTTTCTTCTGCTGAAATCCATACTTGTAACTCATTAACCTTCTTAGGCCTGATAAATAGTTTCGAATTTCTTTCCTGAATTATGAACCTTTCAAAAATTTTGAACCCCACTTCTTGAAACGCTTTGCCTATGGCAGTAATCTCTTTCTCAGTAACCTCAAATTCTGTTTCTAACCATAGTACATTGAAATCAAAGTTATTTATACTAAAAGGTGCTTGATTTAGAAAAGGAAGAATTGAGAATTCTGGTAATATATAATTAAACATCTTGGTAAATGCAGTACATAATGAAGAATAGTTATCGCTAGTTAAATTCTTTAAGGCAGCATGGTATAATAAGTAAGCACTGTCAGCAACAAATTCATTTTTAACCAAAATAGTATTTTTACCACTTAAATATTTCTCGCGCGATGATAGTTGAAAGTAATTAACAACTTCATTGTAGAAACCTGAAGGATTTGATAATATCTGAGTATATGAAGTCGAAATTATAATGTCCCAGAGAGGGAATATAACTCTATCATAAAATTCCTTTTTTGACCTGACAATGTACCTGTTTATATTTTCAAAATCATCAGGAAGTGTTTCAATTCTATATGGAAGAAAGTAATCTGATAATTCATAATCACAAAGGTTCTCAATTGCAACTACTGAACCAGTCCTATTCTTAAATAATTTCAGAACTTGCATCCTTTTATTTCTCTCTTCTGCTGACTGATCATCAGCTAATTTTTCAATAATTCCGAAAATTTTAATTTTTTCATCTATAGAAAAGTCAAAATTGATGAATTTCCTGCTTAACAGTGTATTGAGATAGACATAATTACTAATATATTTTACCTTCTGACGGTTACGAATAAATGTCTGAAGAGCAGTGTACTTTGAAAGGTCTGTTTTACTAATTATAAAACCTGCTTTTTCTAGATAATCTTTTAACGAACTTATTTTATCAAAATTTATCAAGTATTCCCAATTCTCTTCTAATATTAGTTCGTTAATTGAGAAGAATTTATCATCCTGAAATTCAAAGACTTTTAAATTATATATGTTATCTAAAATTGTATCCGAAGTTTTGACGTTTTGGATATGGAGGTTTAATTCGTCAAGAATTGTAGCAGTTATTTGGCAACCACTATAGATCAATTCATTTATTGACAGATATGAGTTTTCGAATTCAAGGATGTCCAGAATTGTAAAATCCTCTATTTTGAGTTTTTCCTTTGCCTGATTAAGCAATAAAGGATTATTACTCCAATAAAAGAAATAATATGGTATCCAGTCAAATTTTTGAATAGGGAGTGTTGTATTCTTTATTTTGATTTTACTGATATCCGAAGAAGTTTCAAATAATCTAGTCTTTGACCAGATCGGGATGTTATTTTCAAGATATTCAAACAGGCTGTCAAGCAAAGGCTTATTTATCCATACATCATATTCACTTTTTTCAGAAATTAAGATTATCGCATAAATATCCAGAAACTCTTGCAAGTTTTCATTCTGATCACAGTTCTTAAGCTTATCTAAATGTTCTATCAGTTTTTTTGAAAATACACTAAGTATCCTTTCATTTTTTGAAAAAGTTTCATCTGTGCCGGTATGTAATGAAGTCCTTGAAGATGATTTATAGAATGCGTTAGAATGCAAGATGAATTTTATTCTATGTTTTTCTGCACTTAATGGAAAATACAGGTAGAAGTTTGGAGCATTCTTTAATATTTTATCGGCATTTGAATAATCAGTATAACCCATAAGAATTTCGATGTCAATGTCTTTATCCTTTGCCTTTAATTCATCTTCAGTAAGTTCATTTTTCTTACCATATTTTATCCAGTTAAACACTTCATTATCAAAGTCTTTTCTAATCGTGAACTTCAGGAATCTAAGATCTACTCTCTCGATCTCTTTCCCATTAATGTTCATTTTATCGATACCCCGCACAGAAGTGGATGCTGTTTCATTTAAAATAGACATGGAAAAACGCAATCCCTCCGATAATTCTGCTTCTTTTAGATGTTCCAGTTTACCCTCACCAAGCCTGATGAAAAATAGAGATCCTTCTTGATAATCATCTACTGAAAAATGATGGATATATCTTTTAATCCAGCTTTGCATTTTTTCAACCTCAGCTAGGGAAAATCCAATTGAAGGTTTGTGATAAAAATCAAGAATCTCTTCTTCAGGTTGGCAAGGGAAATTTGTGAGTAGTATTTTGAACAGCCAAGGAGTATCAGTTTCACAAATATGCTCGTTCTCTGATACCTTTTTAAATACTTGTTTTACCGGATCAATTTTTTTATCAATGAAAAAATTGAAAAATTCTCCATTTCTCCAACTAAATAATATTGGCCCATAGTTTTTATTTATTAATTCGTGAAGTCCATTTTCTTTACCAACAAGTCGATGTGCAAGCTTAAATCCAATACCAAATTTCCCAATAGTATGTTGCTCGGGAGTTTTTGTTGAAACCCCAACATTAAGTATCGATCTTATACTTTTAAAGTCAAACTGATATCCATTATTAACAACTAACAAATAAGATTCTTCAGAGTCAGGTTCCTTATCCCAAAAAAGAGAAAAACGTGAGCTATTTGCATCTACCGCATTCTGTAAAAATTCATAAATTGCCTGCCCATCCCTGGCCATATCCAGAAACCCTTCAAGAAATCCTCGAATTCCATCTCCACCTTCTCCTTCTTTATCCCCGTGATAAATTTCAAAGAAGCCGAATTCTGAGAAATTTTCATTAGAATATCTGACCCCAATATAATTTTCGTTTCTATCAGGCGAATTATACCTGCGTACTTGTTCCTTATAATATTTCCTGAATTGCTTAATATCCTTAATCTCCATTTTCAGAAAGACATTATGTTATTAATAAAGGGTAATCAAACATGTAGAATATTGCTTTATCATATATTTTGTCAGCTTTGAAATTGAAATCACGTCAGAGTATTATAAGTTGGTTAAATATTTTTATATCTAAACTCAGTTCTCTTCCTCCAGTATATATTTCCTGACTATTCTATCGATCTCTTGTGAATTTATACCTCCATTTGGATTTTCTTCAGTTACAATCAGTATTTTCTCATCATTATCATGTGCATCAGTAAATAATACAAACCCTTCATCAATGTATGACCTAAGCTTTTTCTCCCATTTCTCCCTGTAACTTGTTTTGGTCATCATTCCCAGATGCTCCCAATAGAATTTTTTACCCGTAATATAATTTTCTATGGTAAAATCAGGTTTTACTATTCTTGAAGTAAGCTCAAACTTCAACTTATCTTCATAGGCATAAGTGATTTGCTTATTATATTTATTCAAACAATTGGCAATAATAACCTCATTCTTACTTAACATTGGCTCGCCACGTTCACTGATATTTACGTACCTGCAATCATACCACTTTTGCTTAAGTTGTTTCACTTCCGGTAACTGAAATAAATCTGTGAATCTCCTGGCAGTTGAGGATGCCTCAGTTGAAGCCAGCCTTATAAAGTCATTGAAATCACCCTGATGAAGTATTATTATTTTATCTTCTTGCCTTGTCAGGGCAGTATAAAGTAATTCACGACTGAGTATGGCCCCTTTAGATGGCAGAACAAAAAAGACTTTCTTAAATCCACTCCCCTGAGCTTTATGTACTGTTATGGCGTATGCAAGATCCACAGAATAGATGCCATTTTCCTCCAGATCGTCAGGTTTGAAAACATAACTGTAACCTGGCTGAGTTGAGAATGCGATTTCGATATTAGGTTCTCCTCGAGATGTCGAGTCTTTACTTCTGAATTCGCCTGTAATCACTCCTATCTCACCATTGGCAATATAATTAAGCGCATCAACTTTTTTTTCTTGCGGCCTTATCCATTGCCAATTCTCCCAGCGTGTGTTTTTTAAGTTGATGACTTTATCTCCATATACTATGTTGTCATTTCCCTTTGGCTTAGCAACTCTTCTTTTGCGGTAATATCCTGCGTTTTCATCCTGAATGTTTAATGCCAGGTCAATAAAAGGCTTTCTATAAGTTGTTTGAATGAACTTATTCACTTCTTTTACACCATAACCATACCCGTTCACAGGCGTTATTATTTGCCAGAACTCTATTACTTTCTCAGAAAAATCATACTTGAAGTATTGATAACTACCATAATCTTGTGCGCCAATCGATCTGTTAAAGGCCTTCTCTTTATCAGTATTCTTTAATTGAAGTTCAGTCTCTAAAACCTCTTGAAATTTCTTCCTGAAATCATCACTATTATACCATTTCTCAAGATAAATGTGGTTAGATTTGAAATCACTTGAAACAAGAGAATGAAATGTGTCTATATCTTCCTTAGTCGGTTCATCACCGAAACACTTACTCAAAGCAACATCCCATCGTTTATCTTTCCGCTCTGCCTGGCGCCGTATTTGTTTTAATTCAGCATAAGCCGGACCTGTATGAATTCCCGGCTTTTCAAAAATCGATGGTTTTAATTGGTGCACGATGTCTACAAAAGGTCTTCCAGTTCCTATTGGAGGCAGTTGTCTGTAATCTCCAACTAGAATTATTCTATCAACAGGACCAAGTGCATCAAACAGGGATGCTAATTGCTCTTCTGTGAGCATTGATGCCTCATCTACAATTAAATTCCTCGCACCGGAGAATTTAGCTGCATTCTCTCTTATCAGATAATTTCCTGTAAATGCGTCATATCTTGCAGGAAACAGGAACTGAGCCAATGTTTTTGCATCATGCCCCAGTCTGACTCTGGCTTTTCCGGTAGGTGCAAGCTTAAGAACACCTCCTCTCCTGATTTCCGGGAGATTTTCAAAAATTTCGAGTAAGGAGGTTTTACCTGAACCGGCCGGCCCTATTAAAACAGAAAATTTGTAATTAACCAGTACCCTCAAAGCTTCGGCTTTTTCTCTCCTTGCAATCAGTTCATCTTCATAATCAGTCTGTGTCTTATCGAGTTTCGGAAATCTTGGATAACTGTTGACTTCCTGAAGCCAGTCTTTATTTATATTAAAAGGACGACTGATTATTTGAGCTAAGTTTAAACGTTGACATATTATGGTCTTAACATCCACTAATCTTTTTAGCTTAAGGAAGTGATTTTGATTATCAGCAGAAGGTAAAATTGAAATTATTTCTCGTTTGAAAAATTCCTCTTCAGATTGAATTGATAGTATATCATTATCAATTGGGAAAGCTGTATCTGTCGCTTTGGATTGAAGCCTCTCAAGTACATCATTAAAAGGTAAAAGAGAATGACCCTCAGAAGCTGCTTCTTCCAAAACCGAAATTGTAAATGCCCTGACTCTTCTCTCATCAAGATTGTCAGTTAAAACGACTCCTTTGTTTAGCGGAAATGCTTCAGCGATCTTAGGTGGCGGCAATAACATTTTATCAATTTGCCGAACTGATATTCCAAAATTCTCCAACCTTGTTTTTTCATAAAGCAGGTAGACGTTATTACTTATCTCTTCAATCGACCCTATTAAACTTTCATAATTGTTAATAATGAATTTTGCTTGGTCGTTGTTAAGCTGGCATCTGCTGAGAAGCTTTATGAACTCTTTCTTTTTATTGGTTTTGCTTTTCCATATCCTCTGGATTGTGGGATTAAATAATCTATCTCCTCGCTTTATGAATTTGCAGGGATCTTTCATACTTTCATCAAAAATATCCCATGGATCTGTATGAAGAAGATCATTGTCTTTTTGAATAATAAACTTTTCAATTTCCCAGGCGATTGTATTGCCTTCATCTATATTTAAAGCACTTAACACCGGACCCATCCCCGGGAATGCTCCCCTCATGTCCCAAATCTTTGAGATTTCATTGTCAATCCATTTAAGTTCCTTTGAAAATTCTTTTGACAGAAGCGTTTCCGCTTTTTTAATAGACTCGGCCATGTTCAGTAATGCATCTATAGCAGTATCATGGTCCACTAATTCTGAGGCAAAAGAAAATTGGGCATAGTCAGGCGCGAAAGCTGCATATTCTCTGAGCTCAATCTCTAATTCATTATCATTGATATACTTTAATATTTCATGATAAGGTAGTAAGAAACCATCCTGGTTGTTGTCAGTTAAGGTGTGTTCTACGCACCTGTCCCACGGATAACTTCTATGTCCGGTATCATTAGCCTTATCAATGCCATATTCCAGAATTCGACCGATATCATTTTTTACTTTGGCTACACCGACAATTACTCTTTCATTAGGTTCAGAAAAAGGTGTGTGTTTGCAATAGAAAAAAATCAACGATTTCCGCTTCTCAAGACATCCAAAAAAAGCGTCAAGAAGAGCCTTCTGATTCTGGGGATGTTGAACCCAAATATTTCCATTAAATCCTAACTTTCTGTCAATTTCTTCTTCAAGTTCTTCTTTGTAATCCAGCTCATAAGTATCTGCCTGTTGTGAATAATGAGGATAATCGCTTTGTGCAGTTTCTTTCATCATCCACAGGAATGGAACTGCGTTGAAGGAGTATGGTTTACTGTGATATATGCATGGTTTGAAGTGCTTAAAAAGGGGATTTATTTTAGCCCATTTATGAGGAATCTCTCTTGTATAGGATCTGGGAGAAAGGAATGTGCCCTTCTCTGAAACACATGGAGGCAAAAAGCTTTCTGATATTTCAGTATCACAGGGTTCAGTTTCAGGATTTTTTATTGCATCGACTAAAGGAAGAATCCTGCAAAAAGAATTGTCCAACACATTACAGCAAGATTTTCCGTTCCATTTATTATCATGCCAGGGAACTCTTACCGACAAATGCTTTACAGGTAAAGTTTTATTCATTTTGTTAGCAATTTGACAATCTGAGATTATCTTTTAAGAATATTTAATAAACTAAAACCAATCCGATTTCTCCCCAACACCCGTAATTATCAGTCCTTCTCTTGCTCGTGTGAAAACTACATAGTAAAGCGATTGCTCACTTCTAATGTATTCCTCCTTTTCTTTTGGATCATATAACTCAAACCCTGCATGTTTATAAGGTACTGTTTGCTTGGAAACACCAGATACAAGTATGTACTTAAATTCATGACCTTTAATATTGTGAAAGGTCGATACCCTTATGTGAGTTTGATTGTCACAGCTGCTGCTTAAATCATGATATTTAATTGATTGCTTTGTGAGACAGGTTTTTATCTGGTCAACCATATCATTCTTTCTCGCACAGATGCATATTTCGTTTGCTTTTATTTGCTCATCCTTCAATAATTCCTTAACAGTATCAGTAATGTATGCTTCTTCAGCTTCCGGAGTAGCAAAAACTTTATATGCAGGATCGTTCCCATGAATAAGTGAAACATAGCCTTTTGTGCTTTCCTCACCTCCATCAAAATCATCATATTTTTCCTGCACCAGTGTTTTGAGGGCAAATTGTTTTATTTCTTCAGTTGTGCGGTAATTGACTTTAAGTTTTTTGCTTCTTTTCCCCCTGACATTTATGCCTGATTTTGAAAAGTTTATCTTTCGATTGTAAATATTCTGATAAGGGTCTCCAACAAAGAACAGGTCGTTTTCCTTTTCAGCAACCAACGACCTCATCAGACTTAATTCAATATTGCAGAAATCTTGAACTTCATCACAGATCAGATGAGAGAATGGCCTTACATTATTTTTATCAAAATTTTCCTTCAAAAGATTACATAATTCATACTTGCTGTAATTAGATCTTTTCCTGGTCTTAAATTCTTCAATCATCGACCAGATTTTTAATTTATCCTGCCTGCCTAACCGTCTGGTTCGACCAATTCTTAATGTCCTGGAATAGGTTTCGAAGTCTTTCACGTTATTTCTTAATATGACTTCATTATACTCATCTGATAAAAAGTTCTCGTCCCAGGGTGCAGGTATGAATTCCAGGACTTCCTTCCATATCTCTTTTTCCTGATGTTCAGTCAGAAATCCAGATTCTTTTGGAACTACATTAAATTTTGGGTCTTTAGCGAGATCGAAAACAAGTTTGTCAAAATTGCTTATAATCACTTTTTCTCCCGAAATTCCCAGCTCCTGTACTGTCGATTTTAAATAAGCGGTCAGACTCTTTGTATAGGTTGTAAAAAGAATCGGACTGTCATAAACGCCCAATGAATTTACCAGATATGCTGCCCTGTGCATTGCACAGACTGTTTTACCTGTTCCTGCTCCTCCTGTGACTTTTACCGGCCCGTTGAAACTGCCCAATGCAATTTTTTTCTGGGTTGGATGAAGGTACACTTTCCATTTCTTAAAATCACCTGACAAGATCTGTTCAAGCTCTTCATCATCTGTCAGTACATAAACATGTTTTCTTGCGTTGTCACTGGTTTCTGATTCTTTCTCTGATTTACCTGAGTTAATCTCTTCCAGTATCTCCTCATAACTGAATCCTTCCAGCAGAAAATAGAGATATTCATAACAATCCACAGGAAGGTTGTTTTTAATCCGCTCCAGATCATTAGTGTCAACCAGACTTTTTACAACGTTTATCATCGATTCGGGAGTTCCGACAGATAACAGTTGTTCGTCAGTTAAATGACTCAGGGCATCTGTTTTTATTTGACTACTGATTATATCAGATCCCTGTGGCTTATCATACATCTGGAATGAATGGGTATATTCGTTCCATTCAAAGACCTTATTCTTTGCCCAGTCAATAGCCTCATCATGGTTGTCAACCCATAAAAGGTGATAACTGTTGCCAGATTTTGGTGCCTGAATGATTGCACGGTATTTCTGATCAATCCTGACCGTCCTCAGACTTTGGTCGGTAAATACGGCAATCTTCTCATAATTAATTGCCGGTGAGGTAGGATCCTGTTTGAATTTTTTCATGAACTCACGGGTCTTCTTCTGAATCACCTTCGGTAATGATGAAAAGGCATCAAAGAATGAGTCATGGATAAATAATTTAACCTGAAGGGTCATGCTATTACTTTTTTAATATCAAAATTCTCAATTGTAAATTCTCTGTATCCCCTGCTAAGAAAGACCTCCCTGGATTCTTCATCAAAAGGCCTGATAAAGAACTTCTTCTCATGTGAACCAAGCTCGGCCTGAGCTATTATTGTCTCTCCCTCAAGCAGATCAAAATCGAGATTATCATTAATTTCTATTTCATGCTCTGTTAACAATCTGACAATGCTGTGCAATTCGGGATTAAAGTTCTCAAGAACTTTCTGAAGGTCTGGTATCTGACCTCTCTGCTGCTGCAACAGGTCATCCTGCGTCGAGGTGTTAATGCCATGAAATTGGGTAAGATTGTATGTTTCCCAGTACAGGTTCCAGTTTTCAATTTCCCAGCTCTTTTTACCAGGGTCAATTACCGAAAATCCTAATAATGAGAAAGTCTGAGGATGGATAAACAAACGGGTATGCAATTCATCCCTGAACTTTAGCAGATCAATATAAGCGTAATATTCAGGTTTGCCTGATACCGCAGCTGAAGCATCCGGCATTATTCCCCTTATTATTGATTCACGTACCAATGCTTCTGAAAAACAGGTTGAAAGCAACCGATCCTGCATTGAAAATAGTATCAGTGAACTCCATAGCTCAGTCCTCATGCCGATTATCGGTGAAAGAAGCAAAAGAATGAACCGTTCAATATTGTTCTTATAAGAGATCTTCGCCTGGCGAACATCCCTGAAAAGTGGGTGCTCCCGTATCATCTTTCCAATAAGATCATCCTTTGCAATAGCACCAAGATGGTCATTCGCGGATTGTCTGGCATCTTCAATATCCTTCCATGTAATTGTCCATAAGAAGAATTTACCTGAATTGACGATACTATTCCTGATTTTAATATCAGAAGGAAGCCTTCGGTGATCTTCACTGGCGTGGTATTGATGCCCGTCGAGAAATACGATAATGTCTTTAATTCCAAGAATCTCTTCATCAGATGCATGTTCTGAAGGTCGATTAATAGAAAGGCATTTAAAAACAAAATCAGGTCTGGTCTTCAGATTAATGCCTGTAAGGTAATTGCCAAGGTTCTGCGGCCAAACTTCATAGCTGATGACATTTTCCTTGTATGGAATTGTAAGCTTGTACTTTTTAATACCTGATTCATTGTTTTCTGTAAATTTCCATCCCGGCCAGTGTTCTGATCTTGATTTTAAAAGATCCATAAAAGCATTCTCCAGGTCGGATTCTTCGTTATTTGCGAAACTGCCGGCACCCTGAAGACTGTCTATTTCATTCCATTCATTTGCTTTTTCAACTATTGAACGAAATAAATCTTCAGCCTCTGCTCTGCTCAGAACATCTCTTTCGTACTGGTTCCCGTAAGTATAAATACAGTGATAGCACCCATCCCTGCCTTCATCCTTGCACTTACAAAAACGGATATGGTCATAGGCAAGCTCAAGCAACCTGGTAAACTCTGTTGTATTAAAGAGTTTGGATAAATAACCTGTTCCTCCCGGTATTGTTTCATACATTATCAGGTATTGCTCCTTCCTGCCTGTTTCCCTGTTATATTCCTGGTATTCACTAATGTTTATGTGATCAGGCCGACCTTTATAGTATCCTTTCAGTCCCAGATGCAATCCGGCTTTGAAAACAGCAATCCTTTCACCTGTCCTGAACTCCTGAACAGGAAGTAGTATCTTAAGCGCTTCCGTTTGAAATGTGCGATAAATGTATACCTCTTCAAAATAATCATCCTTGCTTCCGGCATAAACTTGTTGCTTATTTGAGCAATACGGGAAGTGGTATGATCTGTGCCTTTTTTCTATCTCTGAAGGAGTTAATGGTCTTTCAGTTACTCTTCCGCAGGTTTTGCATATTACAAAACCGACCTCAGGCACTTTTCGGCCATTAATTTCAATTTCCCTGGTACCATAGAACCCCTTTTCCCTTACACCAGTATTTATTTCCAGGTACCTTGTTTTAGTAAAGAACTCTATCCCGAACGGAACCCTTTTTAAAATTCTCGCACCAATAGAACTTGACGGGTCTGTCTTAATATGAACCGATCTCTGATAGAATTTTCTTTCTCTTTCGTCAGAGGAGTCATTTATCCTCGAATTTTCATAGTCGTTATAGGAAAGTACTGCCCTCATCTTAATAAGCGTTTTGCGATTATTGATTGAACCCCATGAAGGATGGCCGCATTTTGGGCAGTGATGCTGTTCAGCCGGTACATCAACATCGAGGATCATATTATCGCAATTGCTGCAGAAACGATATTCCTCGTATTCGTCCTGCGATAATACCTGAAGACCCTGTGCTTCAATCTTGTGCCCCTGGGAGTAAAAAATATTTGCCGGAGCCAGCTCTGTAATTGCCTGAGATGATGGTCTTACAATTTCAGCTAACTCTTCATTTTTATACTCAATAACTCCGTCTGTTTCCTTTTTTCTCCTTAACTGAGGATGAATTGAAACACCGGTTTCAGGAAATGCATAGTTTGGAAGTATTCCAATATTTGTCAGATACTCAATGGTGTTTCTGCCATAAATGTTTTTAATGGCACCTGATAATGCTTTAAGTTCGCTTCTCAATGCCTGGGTCTCATGGCCAGTTTGCGGCAGACTTCCTAACTGATCGGATAATCTTTCCCTCCTTACTTCATAGTATCGAAGTTCTTCCCTTAGTGTTTTATGTACCTGAATTAACTGATCTTCGAAATACCCGGTTATAAGCTGATCATGCAATTCTTTTAAAGCAATACTTTCCCTTGTGAGATGCGATTTATACTGATCGAGGAATGCCTCAAACAGTTCTGTTTTGTTTGATCTAATGTAGTTTCTAATCTGTGTAAATACAAACCGGGAATCTCCGGGCTCGAGAGATTTGACTTTTAGTTGTTTGATAATATATGGTATTCTGTTTTGCTCAGGATCAATGCCTGCCCACGAGTCAAAACAGTATGCCATAAAATGTCTTTTAAGAATGTCTTTTGCTTCAAGGTAGCATGCCGGGGTACGTATTAAACCCTCCATCATACTGTATGGAGCATCATAAAAGAAAAGATCATGCTCATCTCTCCCAGCAATATTCAATATGAGCGAGTTACCGCTCGAGCGGCCTGCCCTTCCAACCCTCTGGAGATAATTTGCTGTTTCGGGCGGAAGTGAGGCATTGAATGTAATATTAAGGTCACCGATATCAATACCCAGTTCAAGTGTTGATGTGGCTACAAGAACATTAGTACTTTTAATATGCGGACGTTTTTTAAAATCATTTTCAAGCCATTCTCTTTTATCTCTGTCAATCAGTCCTGTATGATCGTGTGCGAAAATTCTCACCGACCTTCCCCGGTTATAAATAGTTCGGTAATAATCCGGCTTATTATTTTCCAGTTGTTTATAATGCCCGGTACATCTGTATTGAAGGCAGGGCATATCGTCTGTGATTTTGTTATTTTCAATACTTACATGGATCTCATGTCCGCAACTGTTGCACC
>Ga0116192_1000400_pt1 | contig 33316 bp, 26 predicted proteins | sample AD_UKC113_MetaG_FD_89876 | JGI IMG/M metagenome (GOLD analysis project Ga0116192, IMG submission 89876) | Active sludge microbial communities of municipal wastewater-treating anaerobic digesters from Hong Kong - AD_UKC113_MetaG | ecosystem: Engineered > Bioreactor > Anaerobic > Digestate...
AATACAATGGAGGGCATGGCCCAAACCTCGCTTTGAAGCCACTTGGGCCCCTCAATGCCCACCAGCGCCAGAATCTCATTGACAATCCCATACTGGGGACTTAAGGCCCATTTCCAAATCAAAGCTCCAGCAACCCAGGAGGTTAATACGGGAATATAATAGAGCACTCGGAAAAAGCCAATCCCTCTGTACTTCTTATTAAGGATGTTCCCCACCAATATGGAGGAAATGACAATCAGGGGAAGATATAAAACAATGAAGTACAGGGTATTGCCCAAGACCTTCCAGAACTCTTTGCTCCTGACAATCTCTGCGAAGTTGTCATACCCGACAAAGAAGCTGGCTAAAAAGCCTTTCATATCTGAAAACAGGGTGAGCTTGGTCAGACCGTCCCAGCTTGACATGCTGATGACCAGGGAAGTTAAAATGGGCACCAGACTAAAACATATAAGCCCGATTAAGCTTGGCAGAATGAAGGGAACGGCCTGCAAAAAACCTGCTGACTTATATTTTTTATACATGGGTAGCATCCTTTCTGTAGTCACGGGGCAGTTTTGAGGCTGCCCCGCTTAAAGTGAGAGGGTTTAAGTGTGGAATGCTACAATTACTTCAGTTTAATTTTTTCTTCCAGTTCCTTTTGACATGCAGCCAGAGCCTCTTCAACTGTGGCATTCTTGGTGACCACAGTATTTAAATGATAGCCCACAATGTCCTGGAACTCCTGGAACTGCTCGATAACAGGAGGTGTCACCAAATAGTCCAGAGAATCAAACACAGCCTGACGATTGGACGGAGGGGTCAAAGCCTTATACTGATTCAGAACATTCTGATCGGTAACGGGAGGAAGCTCCCAGCCGGCATCAAGACGAATCTGAACGGCCTCCTTGGCGCTGGTCAGGAAGGCTGCAAACTCAAAGGCGGCATTGGCCACTTTGGTATCCTTGCTGATAACATAGCCATTGGAGAAGAAGTGGGTGGCCTTGGCCTTGTTTCCGGGCTCAATGGCAATATCCCATTCAAATTCGCAGTTCTTTGTAAAGTCGGGAATAGCCCAAACACCGGTAACAACCATACCCAGGCGTCCTGCCTTGAAGAGATCCCAGTCGCCCATTCCGGCCAACTGCTCTTCAGAGGGCATCACATTATACTTGTTAATCATATCCACCATGTACTGCACAGCTTCGCGGTTTTCAGGCGTGTTCACAGTGAACTGGGTCATATCAGCATTAAAGAGCGCGCCCCCATTCTGGCGGATAACCTTGAAGAATTCAAAGAACTGTACAGGACGATAATAGCCGAAGATGTTCTCATCCAGTGCCCGGATCTTCTTGGCAGCCTCCAAAGCATCATTCCAGGTCCAGTTATCGGTAGGATAGGCTACATTGGCTCTGTCAAACAGGTCCTTGTTATAGAAAAGAAGTACGTTGGAGAAGCTGTTAGGCAGTCCGTACTGTTTGCCGTCGGTACTGAAAGCGCCCAGTGCCATGGCATTGTACTTGCCGGTATCATAGCCGCTTTTCTGAATAATATCGTCCAAGGGCAGAAGTACACCCTTTTTGGCATAGCTGACGAAGTTTTCATAGTTAAGCTCATAGACATCGGGAGCCTGGCCAGCGGCAACCTTGGCCATCAACTGATTGAAATAGTCATTATAGCCTATGGTCTGAAGTTCTACAGTAACATTGGGATACTGTTTATTGTATTCCTCAATCATTTGCTTCAAATAAGCTTCGGTATCCCCCGAGCCGGAAAATTGCTCAAATTTGATGGTGACCTTTTCAGATTTAGGATCGGATGTATTTGAGCCACCGGATGTGGGTGCTGGGGATGCACTGTTATTGCTGCTTGGCGCCTGGGACCCGCAGGCCGTGGCCACCATAAGTACACACAGGACAAGTGCAAGAACGGACAGAAATTTCGACTTTTTCATCATAATCCTCCTTCTGATACAGGGTTGATTTTTCTGCCCCAAAGCATTACACTAAAGCTGGGCTTTGGGAATATGTCTGCAGAGCTCCGCCTACACCAGCGACCGTCAAGTTATGGTGTAGGTTGTTTTTTAGGGTTTACCAGCGTTATCATCCCTCCCTTCAAAAAAGCATCTTTCCATGTTCCATACTGCTTTAGGGATATCCGTGCTCCCGCTTATGTGTTATTCAGCTTTTTCACAGACTCTCTTTCAATCAGGGATATGGGCAGTATGCATTCCTGCTTTCCAAAGTTAGCATTGTTAATAGAATTTATCAGAATCTGTACCGATTGCTCTCCCTTTGCCCCAATGTCCTGGTGAACCGTCGAGAGGCTGGGAGTCACATACTGGGAGATGACAAGATCGTCAAATCCGATGATGGAGATATCGTCGGGGATGGCGAGACCCTTGTTGTGAAAGCCCTTCATGGCTCCAATGGCCATAATATCCGCAATGCAGAAGACCGCTGTAATATCCGATTTGCTGTTGACCATTTTTTCAGCCAGCTCCAGCCCCGAGCTGAAGTCCACGGTTCCCTCAAAAACATCCTCTTTTCTCAAGGGCAGGCCATATTCCTTAAGCGCATCCACATAGCCGTCAAACCTTCTTTTTACAACGCCGCCTTCCTTGAGCTGACCCGTAAATATACCAATTCTCCTGTGTCCTTTCTCCAGCAGATGCTTGGTGGCAATATAGCCGCCATACCGATCATTAATCTGGATGTTGTGGAAGTAGTGATCGTCAAAATAGCTGTCAATCAGTACAATAGGGATTTGGGTCTTCTTGACATCACAGAAAAACTGATCGGGATATACCCCAATGACAATAATGCCATCCAGGTTTCTCTGCTTGGCCAGATTGAAGTAGCTCTCATTGGCATCGGTAGCTGAAATAAGGACATGATAGCCCCGAATGCGGGCATGATACTCAATGGCGCTCACGATTTCACTGTAGAAATTATTATGGAAGATCAGAGAACTGCCCGGTTCGGTTTGGGGAATAACCACCCCGATGAGCTTTGAGGTGTTGTTGGCCAGTACTCTGGCTGAGAGGTTGGGCACATAGTTAAGTTTCTCCATGGCCGCATAGACACGAGCCTTTGTTTCCTCGCTGATGGTTTCTTTACCATTGAGGACATAGGAGATGGTGGCCGGTGATACCTGAGCTTCTCTGGCAACGTCCTTAATGGTTGCTCGGCGTTTCATGGTTTTGCCCCCTTAAATTTAAACGTTTAAGTGTTTTCACCTTCATTATAAACCCGACTTTGAAAAAGTGTCAATACAATTTCACCAAATTCTCACCCTAAAATTTTTGTTGTTATCGTTCATTTTGCCATCTTTTTTATTGACCCTCCTTTATCTTTGTGCTAAATTAAAAGCATAAAGAACTTAAACGTTTAAATTGCGAATACAGAGGGAGGTTCTATGGCAGAAGCAAGAATTCCAACCGGTAATGAAAGATTGTCCATCCCCAGTATCATGGAGTCCGATGGGAGCATTTTCGATATAACCTTTTTACATATGGGCGCAAAAGGGCTCATTGACATTCGGGGCACAGATTCAAATCCGCTGATGCGGCCCTTTCTGACCAAAGAGGGCACACCCTTCCCTATCCATATCACGTCCTGGGAGAGGCTTAACCACTGGATTCCTCAATTTCAGGCCCAGTCAGGGGACCTTGGTATCAAGGGCACCATTCTCACCCCCATTGGCGAGCGGGGCTTTATCTATCATTTAGAATTTAATAATACGGGCACTGAAACCCTTAAGTTCTCGGCGGGTCTGGAAGGCCTTTGGCACTCCTCCTGGCACTGTATTAATGAGGATAAGCTTTTGGACGGCAAGGCCCATGTCTATTACAGCGGATGGAATGAGGGCATTGTCTTCGATTTCAGATATGGTGTCTCCCTCTTTTCCTTTGCACCCATGCTCAGCAGAAAGGGCGCCATGGAATTCCAGCAGACCGAGGAAGGTGTTTTCTACGCCATTTCCGCACCTTTTGCGCTTTCCCCCGGGGAAGCTGCCACCCTTGACATCTTCTGGGGGTTGGGCTTTGAGGAGGTGGCCTCCACCACCTCAGCCAAGGAAATGCTGCGTCAGGGCTATGCCTATGAGCTTGAAAATACCTTAAAATGGCTGGAGCAGCGGAGCACCCGGTTCGAGAATCCTTTGGTGGACCAGCTTTACCATATCAATCTTTTCTTTAATTTCTTTTTTGCTTCCGGTATGACCATGGATACCGAGGAGATGGTTCTGGTAACCTCCCGAAGCCCAAGATACTATGTCAGCGCAGCCTATTGGGACAGGGACAGTCTTTTATGGAGCTTTCCCTCCATCCTGCTCACCGATCACGCCCATGCCCGCCAGATGCTGGACTATGTCTTTACGCGCCAAATCAGGAATGTGGGGATTCATTCCCGGTACATTGACGGTACCGTTTTGGAGCCGGGTTTTGAGCTGGATGAGCTCTGTGCGCCCATCCTGGCGCTGACCAGTTATATTGAGACTACGGGGGATGAAGCCTTCTTAAGAGAACCCCATATTCAGAAAGGGGTGCGCCTTATTCTTTCCAGACTCATGGAAAAGAAGCATGCCAGGATTGACCTTTTTGAAACCTTTCTTCAGCCCACCGACGACATTCATGTTTACCGCTATATCACTTACAACAATGTGTTGGTTTGGCGATCCCTTTTGAACATTGCAAAGCTCTTTGACGGGATCTGGAACTCTGCCGAGCTCAATGGCTATGTTCAGTTGGCCAGCTCGGTAAAAGCGGCCATTTATGAGCACTGTGTCAAGGAGGTTAAGGTACGCCGGGGAACAGATGCTTCAAGTGTCGGAGATGGTCATGCAAAGCGGATCTTTGCCTGGTCGGTGGATCTGGAAGGCCGCTATGATATCTATGATGAACCGCCTGGAAGCCTGCAGCTTCTCCCCTTCTATGGTTTTGTTGAAAAGGAGGATGAGATCTTTAAAAATACGGTGGCTGTCATTCGAAGTCCTGATTATCCCTACTCCTTTGCCAACTCGCCCATTCCGGAAATAGGATGTCCCCATGCGCCCCATCCCTGGATACTGAGCCTTGCCAACAGCCTCCTGCTGGGTCGACTGTCCCAAAGCCTCGAAATATTGGCAAGGCTCAAAATGGATAATCTCATTGCCTGTGAAAGCGTGGATGAGAACACGGGAGAATGTACGACAGGGGCTGCATTTGCAACCTGTGCCGGGTTCCTGGCCTTCGCACTCTATCACGCCTTTGGCAAAGAATCATCATAAAAAAGCCCTTGAGCTTTCTGGAGCAATAGCCCCACCAAGCTGCAAAACAAACACCATCCTGCTCAACAACTATAAAATGATAGGTGGTTTTATATGGAGATTCAATATCGCACTGACGGTATATCAACCCAAAACCCGCATACCAATGATTTTCTGGAAAGTGTTTTCTTCCATGGCAACGGCTATATTGGTGCCCGGGGTTTTCCCTGTGAGGATCAAAGCCAGCGCCCCCACCAAAAGGGGCTCTATATGGCCGGTGTATTTGATGAGTTGAAGCCGGGCATCACCGATATCGTCAATACCCCTAACTTTCTTGGCCTTACCGTAAAGGTGGAAGACCAGGACTTGCACAATGCCTCAAAAAGTGCCTTTTGCCAGCAGTTGTCCTTCCGGGATGGTGTCCTGGCACGGGAATACGTGGCCTCATTTGGTCAAAAGCATATAAAGATAAGGCTGTCCCGCTTTTTCAGCCTCGCTGATGTCCATACAACGGTCATACGCCTGGAAGTAACACCCCTGGATTTTGAGGGCGAGCTCACCGTTCTGGCCGCATTGGACGCCACAAGCTGCAATCTGCCCATCCAGGATGATCAGGTTAAGAAGAACACCGAGACTGTGCGTTACGTGGAAACCGTTGATTCATCCCTGCTTGAGGACGGAGGCCTTTTGGTTTACAAGACAAGGGTAACCCGGATAACTATTGCTCAGGCCTTCTGCTTGAAGCTCTCTGACAATGTTCAGGTTCTCTCACGCCAAAATCAAGTATCTGAGCAGGGCCTGGACTATATGTTGACCTTCCGCGGAAGGGCTCAGGAGACTTATGTTATCGATAAGATTATCACTGTTTATACAAGCCGTGATATTCACACCCATCAAATTAAGGACATGGTTTTGAATCACTTAAGCCTGAATGGGGATAAGGGCTATGACCGTCTTCTTAAGGAGAATGAGGCGGCGTGGGCCAGGCGCTGGGAGACCTCGGATGTTGTCATCTCCGGAGACGAGCGGGCTCAGTGCGCCATACGCTATACCATCTTCCAGCTCATTGCCAACAATGCAAGCCAGGACAGCGCTGTGAGCATCGGGGCCAGGGGCCTTACCCATGCCCGGTATAAAGGCTGCTATTTTTGGGATACCGAGATCTTTATGCTGCCGTTTTATATCTACACAAATCCTGAGGCGGCCAAAAATCTGCTGCTTTATCGCTATCACACCCTTGATGCGGCGCGGGAGCATGCCAAAAAAATGACGGCAGCAGGAGCACGCTATCCCTGGATGACCTCCTATGACGGCAGTGAGCAGTGCGAAAGCTGGGATATCGGCGCCTGTGAGGTACATATCACCGCCGATGTGGTCTATGGCATGGACCATTATATCCGTGCAACCGGGGATACTCAGTTTTTACTGGACCAGGCCGCAGAAGTTTATCTTGAAACAGCACGGTTCTGGGAGAGCCGTTTTACCTATGATCAGCGGTCTGATCACTACAATATGCTCTTTGTCAAAGGCCCGGATGAGTATTGCGGCGCCACCCAGAACAATACCTATACCAATATGCTGGCCGTCTACAATCTGACCCTGGCCCTGGAAACCCTGAAATTCCTGGAAGCACAGCATAAGGAAGTCCATGAGCGGCTTATCAGCAAGCTCGGCCTTAAAACCGACGAACTTTTAAGGTGGGAGGACATCATCCAAAAGGCCGTTATCCCTTATGACAAGGAAAAGGACCTTTATCTGCAGGATGAGACCTTCATGCTGTTGGAGCCCCTGGACGTTGCAAGGATTAAGTCGGATAACATCCCTCTGTATCATCGGATCTGCTTTGACAGACTGCAGCGGTATCGGGTGATTAAACAGGCCGATTTAATCCTGCTCGTGGCACTTTTCCCGCATAAGTTCACCCAGGCCCAGAAAAAAGCCATCTGGGACTTTTATGAACCCATTACCCTTCACGATTCCACGCTGAGCTATGGCATTCATGCCCTGATTGCCGCGCAGCTTGGTCTGAAGGAGAAGGCCTGGAATTACTTCTGTAAGAGCCTTTACTTAGATTTGGACAACATCATGGAAAACACTGGCTCCGAGGGACTCCATCTGGCCGCACTGGGGGCATCCTGGCAGGCCCTGTTCTTCGGATTTGCAGGACTGAGCCTTGAAGACGGTATGCCCAAGGCCGCTCCAAACCTTCCCGATAATTGGTCGGAGCTTCGTTTTACTTTCCTCTTCCAGGGAAAGCAATGGCGATTTGAGGCCAAAAGAGACGAGAATGGCAGCATGACCGCAGGGACAGTTTTTGTGGATCAGTAATTTGCAACCCCCCAAGCCTTGTTCACCCAAGCCAATACATGGTAGAATTAACACAGCTTGCATTTTACATAGGTGGGGTGTCAAAGTGGATAAGCTGTTCCTTATTGATAAGGATACCATTGGCATAGTGGGTGAAAAACAGATTGAAACACTGGAAAGCCAGTATCTTGTGAAGTACAAAAAAAACGCCCTGGATATCCGGAAAAAGCATGAATGGAAAATCCAGGGCATTAACGCCGCCTTCCGTGAAGAGCGGAAGCTGTTTCCTGATCCTGACACAATCCAGGGCAAGATAAACAGTATCACAGTGCTTAATGGCGGTGAGCGGCTGCTCTATTCGGTCTCTGTAGAGAATTTTTCGGGCCTTTTTATCAAATCTCTCAGCGATCCAAAAGAGCCGGAGATCCATATCATGCATGGTGACAAGGCTTCCTTTTTCGGAATGGAGGCCCATGAAGAAACGGGCGAGATCATTCTGTCGGTCAGCGAGTCCTCTCTGGAGAGAAATCTGGCCTTACTGGACATGGAGAATTCCCGATACCGATTTGTGACCGAGGGCGATACCCAGGACGATAATCCAACCTGGAGCAAGACCCAAAAAAGAACGGTATATTACGACTCGGCGGGTATTGGACGGGATTACCAGGGGTTCTTTGCAGAGTTAGGGCCAAGAACCATCAACAAACTGGATCTTAACCGTTATACGGTGGATGAGGTGGTAGCCCTGCCGGGATACGACTGTTTCAGGCCCCAAACTGATTTAGACTGCAATCTCTACTTTATCAAAAAGCCCTATGAGGACGGAAAAAAGAAGAGTATGACCTTTATAGAGTTCATCTCAGTTCCGTTCAAGATATTGAAAGCCATTGGCAAGGCTATAGAATTCTTCACCGTGCGCCATACCGGTGAAGGCTTTACCTCCAGGGGCTATAATCCGGCAAAGTTAAAGACCCTCGATCCCAAGGATGTTATCATCAACGGAAATATTATCAACGCCGAGAAGATATACCAGCAGAACCTGCAAAGCGGCCAGCCCTATCCGGGCATAGCGCCCAGAAGCTGGGAGCTCATGTGCCTCGATAGTTCGGGCAACCTTAAAACCATCAAGCAGGGCGTTATAGGTTATGCCCTCAAAAAAAATGGTGATATTGTCTATTCCAATGGTAAATATATAATACAAATGACCGGTGAGGGGAAAGAGGAGGTGCTGCACCAGATCGATTATATAGAAGAACTCATAACGGCCTGAAGAGACAAAAACCTGGGCACTCCCGAGGGGGGAAAAGGGAGGCCTGGATATGTATAAAATAAGACGTATAATCGCAATCGCACTGATCTTATCGTTGGTGCTGATGATTCAAGGCTGTGGAAAACAGCAGCAAGTCAATACAGGCAGGAACGGATCAAATCAGAATAACCCGGAAGAGGGCACTGATACGCCCATTGTATTCGTTCCTTCAGATCCAAAGGGCAATACTGCCAATAATCCCGGAACCGATGAGAAAAAACCCGGGGGAACCAGTACGCCAATACCCTCGGAATCGGCTACGCCCGCGCCCAATGCACCCACCCCCACCCCTGATATGGATGAAGAGGGCATGTGGGTGATATGGGTCACCCAAACCATCGATTATACCTTGCTGGGACTGGGTGAACTGCCCTGCAAGGATACTCTCAGTTTTATTGCCGTGAATATGAACGAATCGCCCTATGAAGGGGAATTTTCAGCCACCGTACTTATGGAGATGTACATCAATTTCAAGGAGCTTTATCTCAAGGACTACCAAGTGGCCGATGTCCGTGCCAAGCAAAGCTCCGACAGTGTTCAGTTCCAACTCAAGCCATCGGAGCTGGAATCCCTCACCAAGCCGAAGGATTTGGATCCGCGTTTGGTGGGTTTTTCTGATGCAGCATTTACCATGAAGACCTCCGGTGACATGTTTGAATCCTTCCTGGTTGTCAGCCCCGAGGGAGCCACCCAGACGCACAGGCCCCAAATGGAGGCTGAATGGAATACCAAGGTAACACAGCTTGATGACAAGATCACCATTGAGATTGAGATGTTCGGCACCTTCCAGGGAACCATTAAGCATGTTAAGAGCTTGGATGAGCTGCCCCTCCCTCCCCTTGAGCTGGCACCCCTGGTTCAGTAAATAACAAAGGGGCTATCCCCGAAGCAGTAATTAAGCCATGTGTTCTCATCTTCTCGCCCTCGTCGCAGGAAGTTGGTCATGCTCAATCTTGCTCTTACGAGGTCGTTGGCAACGGCTCCTTCCGGGAGCCTGCCCACTAAAAGCAGTGTCCGGCTGCTTTTACCTCGCTCTAGCTGCGATGTTTGCATGACAACATTCAACTGCTCCTGCGGAGGCGTATCAGATGAGAGCATCATGGCCTTTTGATAACTATCTGAATTGGTGACAGCCCGCATCTATCTCATCATGGAATCCTCGACTCACAGGGGATGCCGGTCTGGCAAAGCCCACAGACAACAAGGCCATCATGGTTGTAACGTTCACGATAAACTCTTTCTAGGACATCCCTATGATATTGCAGGCATTTGGCCTTATCATGGCCCGCGGACGTAATGGCACCGGCCGGGCAGCGCTTAATGCATGCGGTACAGCCCTTTTTTGCCAAGCAATATTCATTGTATTCAGTGTATGGCCGCGGGGTTTTGCTCAGGCGGCAGTTGACAATGACCGAGCCATAGCGGACAGCCTTGCCCTTGGCAGAAATCAATCCATCACAAAGGCCAAAGGTACCCAGCCCTGAAATATAGGCTGTATGCCGCTCAGACCAGTTAGAGATCTTATAAAACTTCTCCGAGTCGCCCCAGGAAAACATCGCACTGCACATGGGGGCCACTGCTTCATAGCCCAATTCCTTCAGGTATTCCTCCAGCGCCTTGGCAAGGGATCGATTGCATTCCTCACCGTAAATCCGTGCATAGGTCCACTCCAGAGCAGGACAATCGGTCTTGTCCTGGCACTGATGCTTTGTATCCTCGGTCTGGGGCAGAATCCAGCTTATAATGCTCACATTCCCGGCATCAAAGGGATGGCCGTAGGTCTCCTCCAGCCACTGGGTTGGCAGCTTGTAGAACTGGGGGTCAATATGCTGCTTGTAAAAGGCGTACAGCGCATCGTCCCCATGGCTGAAGCCCACAGTTGGCTCGCCGAAGGCCGGCTTATCAATCAATCTCAGTGTATTCTTGTCAGATTTCATATAGTCCATGATAAATGCCTGGATTTTCTGTTCCATAACCCCATCCCCGTTTCTATATCATAAAATTCTTATTTCAAAAAGTAATAAAACAATTATACAAAGCCGATTTCCTGCTCGTAACAGCGGGGGCTCAACCCCTTAAAAATGGGCAAGATATCGTAATAATGAGCATACGCCTTTACTTAAAGCATAGCGCCGAACAAATCCTCATACCCCACACAAAAATCCAGGCCGCCCCCCAATCAGCCTGGATTTTTGCTTCCTAGCTCTATTCTTTGACCATAAAACTGAGCAAATCATATAAAAGTGCTTATATGCAGGTAAATGCGCCGTCCACCACAAAGTCGGAACCCGTTGTAAAGGAGCTGGCGTCGCTGGCTAAGTAAACCGCGATTCCCTGAAGTTCATCAGGCTTGCCCATGCGCTTTAAGGGTGCCATTGCATTCCACTGCTCAATCAGCGGCTTCAAGGTTGGAGAGTTGAGGGTCAGCTCAGTACCAATGTATCCGGGACTGATGGAATTCACCCGGACATTCTTCAGCGCCCACTCCACTGCCAGCGACTTGGTTAGCTGAATAACCGCTGCCTTGGAAGCATTGTAGGAGCACTGGGGCTGGGGTACGTTGACAATATGTCCCGACATGGACGCAGTATTGATGATGGACCCGCCGCCCTGGGCAATCATAACCTTTCCGGCGGCCTGGCAGGTCAGGAAGGTTCCTGTAAGGTTGATGTTCATGACCTTGTTCCATTGTTCCAGGGTCATTTCCTCGGCAGGAATGTTCATGCATATGCCAGCATTGCAAAAGGCAATGTCCAATCGGCCAAACTCCTTGACTATGGTTGCCACCATCTGCTCAACCTCTTGCTGGTTGGTGATGTCGGCTTTAATGGCTATGGTTCTCACACCGGTATCCTTTGCAATCTGTTCCGCAGTTTTTTGAGCCTCGGGAAGGTCAATATCCACGATGGCCACATCGGCTCCTGCTTCGGCGATTGCATAGGAAATGCTTTTTCCGATGCCACGGGCGCCCCCGGTAACAAAGGCTTTTTTACCGTCCAGTCTCATTTTTTCTAAGATTCCCATGGTTTTTCTTCGCCACCTTTCTTACTTAATTCCCAACAGACCGGCAATGGTGCCGCCGATAATCTGTTCAAATTCTTCTTCATTTCTGGATGCCTGCTTTACCTTTTCATATTCCCAGTCATATTCTGCAAAAGGTCCGTCGGTACCCCACATGATTTTGCTTCCGCCGACCTTTTCGACGATTTTTCGGGTCTCGAACATGGGCACTCGGGATGTCTCCAGATAGAGGTTGTCATTTTCCAGCGCGACCTCGCAGGCCTGCTCCCACATCCAGAAGAAGCCGCAATGCGCCATAATGAGAGGAACCTTGGGGAAGCGCGCAGCCATCCGGGCAAACTCCAAAGGACAGTTATAGAGATCAGAAGCACCGTGGGCTATCACAACACCGTTATAGGCCTCTACAACCTCGAAGAGCGGGTTGACCAGTTCCTTATTGCTTAGGTTAAAGCCGCAAAGGGACGGATGGAGCTTAACCCCCTTAAACCCGGCCTTGAAACAGCGCTCCAGTTCATCGACGGCCTCTTTTTTATTCCACGGATTTACGGCACAGAAGGGTATCAGCCTGTCCGGGAACTCGTCTACAAATCCGAGAATGTCATCATTGTGAAAATAGCCTTCGGTAAACGGAAAAATGACCGTTTTGTCAATGCCTATGGTGTCCATCCGCTCAACCACCTGTTTTCCCGTCCAGTTGGCAGCTCCCGTACCCACATGTGAATGTGCATCAATCTTTAACATTTTGTTCCCTCCTCACTCTTATTAACCTTTTTTTCTTCGCTGGAGCGCGCCTAAGGCCACCGCAGCAATAATAACCAGACCATTGAACAGACTCTTATAGGCAGGTCCCAAGCTCATCAAGGTAAAGAAATTGCTTAAGAATCCCACAAACAGAGCACCTATCACCGTTCCTACCACTGTAAACTTGTTGCCTTTGTTAACCAGTCCACCTATGTATACCGCAACAAAGCAATCGGTCAGATAGGATTCCACACCTCGGGGAACCGCGTTGCCTGAGCGGGACACCAGCATAATTCCGGCAATGGCCGAAAGCAGAGAGCTCAGGATAAAGGTGGCGCCAAAGACCTTCCTGATGTTGATACTGGAAAGGTACGCTGTGCGGACATTCCCTTGCACGGCTTCCATATGACGCCCCAAAACTGAACGATCCTTCACAAAGTGCATGATCACTATAATAATGAAGCAAATAATGATCAGCATGGGGATGGGGCCCAGCGAACCCTGGCCTATGAAGAAAAACTCCTTGACTCTTTTGGCCGGCAGGGTGAAAAGAATCTGCGGCTGGGCGCCATTTGTTAATGTCAACTCAAAGCTTCGTACCACGAACATCATACCCAGGGTACCAATAATGGCCGGAACACCCAGGTAGGACATCAGAATGCAGTTGATAAAACCGACTGCGAGGCCAAAGAGTGCGGCCACGAGGATGGCCAGCCAGAAAGGCTTTCCGGCAAGCAAAAGCATTGCCGCAATAACCCCCGATGCATCGGCAACCTGAGCCACCGATAAGTCAATGCCTCGAACCGACATAACCATCATGATGGCCACCGACATGACAATCAGAATGGTGCTTGAGTTCAGCACACCTACGATATTCTTAATACGCATGAATCTGTTATCAATGATTTGAAAGACGACCAATACAGCGAGCATGCCAATCACTGAGCCGTACTGTGAAAAAATATCCCAAATCTTTCTGCGGGTTGGAGCCCCGCTTACTGCACTTTCGTTCATTTATGACTCCCTCCCGTTTTAGAATATTGTGACCTGTCCGATTTCTCTCTTTTTGATGACATTCAGCAGGATTGACAGAATGAGAATCAAGCCAAGGATACCGGATATCTGTTGATTGGAGATACCGTTAATAATAAGGGCATTGGACAAGGCTGCAATGAACATGCCCGAAAAAACTGTGCCAATGGTGCTCAGCTCATTGGTTTTGGAAAATGTACTTCCCAGGTAGGCCGCTGAAAGGGCCTGGATAAGAAAATCCATACCGCTGTTGATGGCAGAGGCACCATAGATATAGGAGGACTGCAGTACCCCGGTCAGTCCGAGAATAGCCCCTGACAGGCAGAAGGAAAGGGCAAGATACTTTTGTGTGTTAATGCCTCTCAATGCCGCAGCTTGTGGATTCTCACCGGTAGCATACATGCGAAGCCCTGTCTTGGTATGCTTGAAGAAATAATGCATCAGTGCGGCCACCACCGACACAATGATAAAGATCATGGGGATGATGCCTATCCTTCCCTGGCCCAGGAAGGAGAACAAGGGCTGTTGGGTAATGGTCAGGGCCTCACCCTTGTTATAGAAGGTTGTCAGCCCCTGAAGAACAAACATGGTGCCCAATGTAGCCACAAAAGAGGGAATTTTTACAATGGTGACCAGAAAAGCATTCAGCGCACCGGTTATAAGGCCTACCACCACGCCCATGGGCAGTGTGAGCATGGGGTTAAGTCCTGCAATAATCAAGCCTGCCGAAAGATTGCAGGTCAACTGAACCAGCGCACCGGCTCCCATATCAAAGCCCCCGCCGATGAGTACGGCGGTTAAGCCCAACGCAATCATTGTCAGAATGCTCCCCTGCTTCAATACATCCATCAGGTTGGAGAGGGCGAAAAACAACGGGGCTCTCAGTCCCAGAATCAAAAGTATGACCACCATACCAATACCCGTTCCTCTTTTGAGCAGCAGATCCCCGGCATTGGCATATGAAAAGGATTTCAGTTTAGCCATGGTTATTCCCTCCCGTCTGATTGCTTTCCTCAGAAGCACCGGTAGCCCAGTAGAGAAGATCCTGCTCGGTAGCCTGTTGGGCATCAAATTCCTTGACCACTTTTCCCTTTGCCATGACAAGAATGCGGTCACATATACCCAGCAGCTCTTCGAACTCAGAGGATATGAAGATAATTCCGCAGCCCTTTTGGGCAAGCTTTATCATTTGCCTGTATATCTCGGTCTTCGCTCCCACGTCCACACCAGTGGTTGGCTGATCAAAAATGAATATCTTTGCATTCCCAGTCATCCAACGGCCAATGACCGCCTTTTGCTGATTTCCGCCTGAGAGCTCCGCGATTCTCTGATTCATTCCGGTACACACAATGTTCAGCGCATTAATGATGGCGGCCGATTGCTTCTTTTCAAAGGGTCTGCTGATTATGCCCCGTTTCGCCCATAGCTCTGTATCAGCCAGGGACAGATTCTGTACTATGGACATATCTGCAACAATGCCTTCATTTCGCCTATCCTCCGGAATAAAAGCTATCCCCGCCTTGCGGGCATCCAAAGGCGACTTGGGATTATAGTTCTTCCCGTCAAGCATCATGCTGCCTTTTTGCTTCCTGTCGGCCCCATAAACGGTCAGCATGGTCTCGGTGCGTCCCGCGCCCACAAGCCCGGCAAAGCCCAGGATCTCGCCCCGCCGAAGCTGAAAGTCCACCCCATTGACCAGCTTGCCCCGTGTCAGTCCTGAGACTTCCAAGATCACATCACCAATATCCGCTTTCTCTTTCGGATAGAATTCCTTGAGCTCACGGCCTATCATGAGGGTTACAATCTGCTCATGGGTAGCTGCCTTTGTCTCCAGAGTGCATTGGTTGACGCCTTCTCTGAGAACTGAAATACTGTCGGATATCTGGAAGATCTCATCCAGATGATGAGATATGTAGATTATGGTTACGCCACTGTTTTTAAGAAGCTGGATGATCTCAAACAAGCGCTCGATTTCCTTGTTGCTTAAGGATGCGGTGGGTTCGTCCAGAATAAGGATGCGCGGATTCTGAAGGAGTGCAGAAACAATGGCAACCTGCTCACGCTGTCCCACTGAGAGCGTAGAGATCTGCTGATCTGCACTGAAATCGGCATTGATGAAAGAGAGCTTTTCTTCAACAGCCTTCCGCATTCTTTGAAAGTCCAGCTTACCTGTTTTTGTGGTTAATTCCGTACCTAAAAATGCATTCCGTGTCACATCAAAGTAGGGAACCAACTGTTGATCCTGGTGAATAATGGCTATCCCCTGGGCCTCGGCATCTTTGGGAGAATTCATTTTGACAGGCTTTCCGTCAATCAGAATTTCGCCCGAGTCCAGGCTGTATACGCCTGTAATTATCTTAACGAGAGTAGATTTACCGGCACCATTCTGACCCAGCAGTGCATGAACCTCTCCCTTTTTGACTTTCAAATTCACTTTATTGAGAACTGTATTACTTGAGAATTTCTTTATGATATCTCGGCATTCCAGCATAACCGGAGTGTTGTTCATGATGGCTCCCCCGTTCTGCAAATATTTGTGTCGTGGATTAAATTCCTGTTGGAAAACACAGGTGGAGAGATTTCCCCTCCACCTGTAGAGCCTTTATAGTGTTATGGAGTAACTGGACGAGCAATTAAGACATCCTCGGACTGAGGGAAGGTTTTTTCAACATCGGCTTTGTTCAAGCCAACATCTCCCCAGAAGCTTTGGGTCCAACGAAGCTCTGCGGCTGCAACACCATTCTTGCGGGTTGCTACATAGCAGTTGGCGGCTGTTTTGGGAGAAACATCTTCAGCCTTAGTTTTTCCATTAAGTACGTCTAAGAGAATTTGAGCCGACATGGTGCCTATGCTGGGAACATCCTGTACAACAGTGGCAACAAAGGGGCTGTCTTCCTGGAAGAGCATCTGGAATCCAATGCGGTCACCGTCTATCGCAACAATACTGATCTCCTTGCCGCGGCCAGCTCTTCTTACAGCTTCACTGGCGCCGGAAACCAACTGGTCATAGGTTCCAAAGATACCTGCAATACTGCCGGGTTCAGGATTGGCGGTCATAATCTCCTCAATAGCGGTCTGAACCTTGGCAGGGTTATGCTCTGCAGGAACCTCATGGAGCTTAACCTGAGGATAGTCGGCTGCAATCGCCTCAAAGATGCGTTTACGGGTTTCAAGAAGCGGTGCACCCGGTACCCAAACGATATAGACATCGCCCTTATAACCAATACTTGAAAGCAAAGCATTTGCTGCAAGTGTCGCCATAATGGCGTCATCGCCGTTAACATCGGTAATGGTATCAGGCACGGGAGATCCTACACCTGCGGTAACAACGGGGATTCCCTTTGCTTTTGCCTTTGCCATGATAGGAGCAAGCTGCTGAGGATCACCGAGCTGTACAATCAGGCCGTCAATACCTGAATTAATCAGGTTTTCAATATTCTCGTTGTGTTTCTGGGGATCAGCCTGAGCGTCGGTAGTAACAACGGTTCCACCTGCGGCCTCAATGGTTGCCTGTGCGTTTGTAATAATGTCTCGGTTAAAGTCATTGGTTACTTCACGGTTAGCAATACCAATCTTAAAGGCCTTGCCTGAGGATGAACCGGAAGACGAACCTGGCGCCGTCTGGCCGCCGGATGAACCCTGGTTTGGTGCCGCCGAAGAGCTCTGAGGTCCGTCGGTTGCGGCGCACCCTGCCAGCAGCAGCATTGAAAATACCAGAATGAGTGAGAGGATGGATCTGACTTTTTTCATGGTTTTTCCTCCTTCATGTTCAATTTTGTGATTTCATTATACATCTCAATTACAAATTGCACAATATATCAATAAACAAAACAATAAACATTTGTTGATTGCGACAATTTGATGGTCAATTATTGTGCATAATTTACAAATATATTGCTTGTTCGTATGGTGCATTTGAATATAAGACATAATGAGATATAATCATAATGTATATTAAAATGTTTATTATTTTAGGGAGCAATTATGGAAAACCACTGGAAGGCCATAAAGGAACGAATACATAGAAAGCTCTTGGATACCAATGTTCCCCTGGTGATCTTTTCTCTTCTTGTGCTCATTCTCGGAATTGTTATGACTCGCATCGCTACTCAACGACAGGTCGGCAACCAGGCGGTAAATGGTTACTTATATTGTTCCAGTATTGATAATCGTTATCCTATTATGCTCAGCGGAAAATGGGAGTATTACAAGGATACCTTCCTGTTTCCCTCTGACTTTAATGCTCTGGGCTATGAAAAGACGGGCAAGATACCCTCCTATGTTCAGGTCCCGGGACCTGCTCCCAATCCCTATGGCTATGGCACCTACCGGTTAAGGTTTAAATTTATATCCCATAACGACCTGTTTGCAATAAAGACCACCGACATCCGAAGCTCGGCCAGAATTTACATTGACGGAAAGCTCATCGGCTCAATCGGGGATCCATCGACCCTGACCAACGGCTCCATACCCTCCAACTATCCGCAATACATTATCTTCCCCCTGGACCTGCGAAGCGTTCATGAGATTATCATCCAAACCTCCAATTACAACTATTATCAGGGCGGTCTGACAGGTCCCATCTATTTTGGGACACAGGTTGAGGTGTACCGGCTTTCCAATCAGGCCAAGCTGGCAGATTCCATTGCTGTTATGAGCATCATTGTATTGGCCACTTTCCTGCTGGTTCTGCTGGTATTGCGGATAGAGATGAAAAACATGAAGTACCTGCTTCTTTTCTCCATCTGTTTTGTATTGTATCTCTTTACAACAGGCGAAAAGCTGATTATGCCTGCTGCCATGAGTACATTCGGATATGTTGCCTATACCCGGGCAAATCTATCCCTTACTGTTCTGATGGGGCTTTTTATGGTCAGCTATATCAACACCCAGCCCACCCAGGACAGGCAAAAACGATGGCTCATTATCTGCTGGGTCACAGGCGCGCTGCTGGTTTTAGGGCTTCTCTTTTCACCCCAGCATCTGCAAGGCTCTGTCTATCACATCAGCATTCTCTATATCATTATCAGCTTCGCATTTTCCTTTGTATATTTATTTAAGCTGCTTATGGAGCGCAGCTTCGGCGCGCTTTACCAGTTACTGGGTTTTGTTTGCTGGTCCTGCCTGCCCATCGTGTTCTATTTCTTTAACAAGGGCTATCTCTCCGGGGTAGGAAAGAATACCATGCTCATACTCCTTGTTTTTGGCTTTGTTGTTTTTCAGATACTCTATATCTCCTGGCATATCGCCTCCATATACTCAGCCAACGAACGTCTTGCCAAGCGGATGATCATATCCGACAAGCTCAAGGTTGATTTTATGGAAATCACATCCCATGAGTTAAGAACTCCCCTCCATGGAATTATCAATATCACCCAGTCGGTGGCACAAAAGATCAAAAAGCATGATGACAAACGCTTAGGTGAGGGGCTGGAGGACCTGGAGCTTGTGGTAACCCTTGCCCGGCGCATGACGGGTATTGTCAATGATATGCATCAGCTTGTGAGCTCAGGCATTGATACCAAAACCGATCTTAAGCCCACTGACCTTCAAATGGAAGTCAAGGCGGTTTTCGAGGTATTCGGCTACTCCTCCGATACGCGTAAAATTCGCCTCATCAATCATGTCTCTCCCAAGGCCTCCATCGTTTATGCCGATGAGCGCAAGCTATGGCAGGTACTCACCAACCTCATCGGAAACGCCTTGAAATACACTGATTCGGGCAGCATCACCATTGAAAGCCGGGAAGCAGACGGAAAGGTCTATATTTCAGTGACGGACACGGGGATTGGCATGCCTGCAGAAGAAGCCAAGCATATCTTTGATAAGTCAACGCGTCTGGCATCGGGAGCCAAAAAGGCTCAGGGACTCGGACTCGGCCTTTATATCACCAGGAAACTGGTTGAGGACATGGGCGGGGACATATTTGTCGAATGGACACAGCCCAAAAAAGGGACGCGAATCACCTTTACGCTTGACTGGTGCGACAGGGATGAGTATTCACGCTTGAAGATGGACGAAGGGGAATCGGCCGCATATGAAGCCATCGTCGGGCCCGAGCTTGCCCACTTCTCATTGCCCCCCGATACACGGATACTGTTGGCTGACGATAATCCCGATAACCTTAAGATTGTGTACGATATGTTCCGGGATCTCAATATCACCATCGACACAGTCCAGGACGGTCCATCGGCCCTTAAGCTTCTTGAAAAGAGAACCTATGATATTGTAATATTAGATGTCATGATGCCCGGCATGTCGGGCTTTGAGGTCTGTCGAAGCATACGCTCCCAGTATTCCATGTTTGAGCTTCCAGTGCTTATGCTTACTGCCAAGGATGCTTCAGAGGAAATTCTCACAGGCTTCTGGTCCGGCACCAATGATTACATCATAAAACCCGCCGATCGCATTGAACTTCGCTCCAGGGTATTTACGCTCATCACCCTCAAGCAGTCGGTACAAGCCGCATTAAAAAACGAATTGAACTTCCTCCAGGCTCAGATTCGTCCTCATTTTCTGTATAATGCTTTCAATACCATCAGTGCAATCGCTCTCAGTGACGGCGCTTTTGCCAGCGAATTGATTGATGATTTGAGCACCTACCTTCGTTATTGCTTCAGAAGTGATACGCAGGATGATTTCGTGCCTATAGAGGATGAAATTGAGCTGGTCAAGGCATATCTCAGAATTGAGAAAGCGCGCTTCAGTGACAGGCTGGAAATCGAAATGGAGCTCGAGCCCGCTCTTCATTTCTATCTCCCTCCCCTGACCATACAGCCCATTGTGGAGAACGCCGTACGCCATGGTTCGCTCGGAAGCTGCGGAACCACAAAAGTAAAGATCAAGCTCTATATGGAGGAAGACAATGCAGTCATTGAGGTCTCCGACAACGGGCCTGGCATAGAGCCCTCGAAAATTCAGGCCGTTTTAGACGGAGGCGTAGGCGACAAAAACTCGGGCATTGGCCTTATCAATGTCAATCGCCGCCTGAAGCTTCGCTACAACAGGTCGCTGCAGATTACAAGCAGCCCCGCCGAGGGTACGCGGGTTACCCTCATCATTCCTGTGGTATCGGAGGGTACACCATAAGCAGCCTGCCCCCTTTGCGGTTTTATTGCCTGTCCGGGCATAATATGGTACGCTTTATAATAAACAGAATGTCATAAAAGGAAATCTCAGTATGATTAAGACCATTATTATAGACGATGAAAAACCGGCTCTTGCCAAACTGCAAAGCCTTATTAAGCCCTACAGCAACTATGTGGTATGCGGGGAATTTACAGATGCCTTTGAAGCCCTCAGTAAAATCCAGGAGCTCTCTCCGCAGGTAGCCTTTATTGATATCGCCATGCCGGGAATGAACGGTATGGAGTTGGCTGCTGCCATTAACAAGAAGATGGATCAAAAGGTTCACATCGTATTTGTAACAGCCCATGAACAATATGCCCTTCCAGCTTTTGATCTTTGGGCCACCGATTACCTTCTTAAGCCGGTGAGCCGTTCTCGCTTTGAGCAAACCATAATGAGGCTGAACGCCTTAATCGGGGAGTCCGCGCCCCAAACCGCATCCGTTCCACAGGATGAAAGGACCATGGTCCGCCTTTTCGGGAAGCTTGAAGTAACCAGACCCGGACAAAAAATTGACGGCTGGCGAACAGCCAAGGTTCGTGAGCTTTTTGCTTTCTTCCTTCATAACAGAAATCGTTCCATTTTCAAAGACACCCTGTTGGAAACCCTTTGGGAAGATATGAGCCCCAGCCAGGCTCTTGCCAATTTGAATACATGCAACTATTACTTACGGCGTCATCTTGAAAAGAGCGACTCGGGCATAAAACTTCTGTATGATGCCGGTTATTACAGCATTGACCTTGGCGCTGCCATCTGCGATGTGGACGAGTTTGAAAAAGCCGAAGGGCTGGCCAACGCACTGAACGAGAGCAATCTTGAATATGTTCTTTCAGGTGCTGCTCTGTATCGGGGCCGCTATTTTGAAGATGTAAAGTGTACCTGGGCGGATTTGGACAGGGAACACTATGCGTCACGGTATGTTCGTCTTCGTACCATGATAGCCGATTATTACCTGAAATCAGGAAAATACGATGAAGCCCTGGAACAGGCCAAGCTGGCCTTGGATGTCAACCGTCTCAGTACCGATGCATGGCGCATTCTTCATTCTATTTACAAAGAAAAGGATGAACCCGCGCTTTACAAGCGGACAAGGGAAAACATGAAAAGAGTGTATCTTGAATATACCGGAAAAGAACCCCCGGCGGATTTCTAGAATAGTTTCCTATTACATGATTAAAGCTGGTATCATCCTTACCTTCATTACAGGAGTCTTCAGCATAAAAAACGCCGGAAAACTCTTTTTTGAGCTTTCGGGCGTTATGATCTCACTGAGTTTTACTTTTCCAGTGCATCCACAAATCTCTGCAGGATGGCTGCAACCTGTGAACGGGTGGCATTGTCCTGGGGCAGGAGCTTTCCGTCTGCACCATTGATGATGCCATTCTCAACAGCCCAGGCCATAGCCCCCACCGCATAGCTGGACACCTTGCTGCTATCGGAGAACCTGCTTAAATCTCCGGATGCTGCGGGTGACCCGGCATAGCGCCACAGGATGGTGACCATCTGTTCCCGTGTAATATTGCCGTCAGGATTGGTTCCATCGGTGATGCCCCTTCCCGCGGCCCATAGGCGGGCTTTTTCAAACGCATCGCTTCCGGTGAGATTCTGGCCATCCAGGCGTCCCAGTACCGTCCATAGCATGGCGCGGGTCATGGGGCTGTGGGGTGAGAAGGTGGAAGAACTGGTCCCGACAAAGAGCAATCTTTGATGGACAAACTTGATTGCACTATAGAACCAATCGCGCTCCAACACATCGGTGAAGGGATTCATCCAGGGTTTATCGGGAGCTTCCTGCGCCATCAGGTAGAAATAGCAAAGATGGTCGGTGGTAACCGTATAGGTCAGGGTTTCCGGATCAAAGGTTCCGGTCAGCACTGTAATGGTTCCATCATCACTCACCTTGTAGACCTTCAGGCTGTTGATATCAATGCGATGCACTTCTTCTTCTGTAAGCTGGAACTTCATTGTAATTTCATCGGTAAGCTGAGTGACCGAGGTCATCTGCTTGTTGCTCTCAATGATGAAGTCCACGTCATATCCTTTGAACAGCGCCTTTTGAGTAGGATAGGTATCATAGAAATCATTGAGGCTCTCTGAATCCTTAATCTCAGAAACTTTTATGATAATGGTGTCCCCATCATTTCGAGGTATAGCACTAAGATCCGCATTAAGCTGCAAGCCATTATCAATGTTGATTTTCTGATTCCCTTCCAACATCTCTGTAATGAGTGAAGGTGTAAATACGTAAGTATCCTCGGACGGCGCAGGTGTGGGCGTGGGCGTAGGCGTAGGAGCAGGTGTGCCACTGCCGCCCCCGCCGGTGGAGGGTGGAGTATATGCGGTAATGGTGATGCTCTGGCTGCGTCCTGCAGGAGCGGCCAAGGTGGCCTTTACGCGAATGAGGACTGTGCCGGGGGCAAGACCTGTTACATCGGCGTCATTGCCATCCATCCAGGTGGAGCCGCCATTGGTTGAATACTGCATAGCAGAAGTAATACCGGAAATTGTGCCGGTTGCAGAGCTCGCCGAGGGCTGCGTCACAGTACAGGAGGGCACTGACGGGCGTGCTTCCAGGCCAATAGTCTGCACATCACTGTCAATGGTAGTGGTGCCGTTGCCCTTACGAACAATATTGATGGTGGTGCCAAACCATGCGTCAGGAATCACGATTGTACCGCTTTCACCCGCTGTGATGATGGTACCGTTCACAGTATAGACGGCACCTTCCATAAGTCCTGTCAGCTTTTCGGCGGCATAATCCACCAAAGCACTCGGTGTGGTTTCCTTGGTGCCGTTGAAGGCCTCTAAGGTAATTGTCTGATACTCGGAGGCAAGGGTGGTGCCATTGGCTCTGACACGGACATAGTAAGTCCCTTCAGCAAGTGTGGTTTCGCCGACAGCCTCCTGCCATGTGCTGCCGTTGTCGGCACTGTACTCATGCTCAAAGGTCATGGGAATACTGCCAAGACCGCCAATAACACTTGGCTGGGTGGGTGTCAGGTTAGGTTTTGCAGCCTTGGTTACGATGATGGTCTGGATTTCTGAATCGGTGGTGGTGGTACCATTGCCCAACTTCATCACCATGATGCCATTTGTTGTCACACCGGAGATATCCATTGAAGTACCAGTAACATATTGCCAAGTGATGCCGTTCAGGCTGTATAGCATGGAGCTGTCCACGTTGGAGAGAGTACCTTTATCAGAACCAGTGGCAGTGAAGGTTGCGGCGGGAGTGGCCTCCTGCATACGGATGGTAATAATTTGTGTCTCTGAAGCAAGTCTGGTGCCGGAAGCTTTAACGCGAAGGTGATAGATACCGCTTCCAAGTCCGGTTATTTCGGTGGCGCTTTCAGGTACGGACGTCCAATCAGAATCTGAGGCAGGCTTATACTCCATCTGATCTGAAACGCCCAAAATCTTACCGTCCTGGCTCAAAGCGTTCGTGCAGTCGATAGCACTTGCTGTCGGTATTGCGACCTTGGTAACCGTTATGGTCTGAATATCGGAATCGGTGGTGGTGCTGCCATTGCCCAACCTCTTCACCTTGATGCCCTTTGCCGGTGTTACACCGATAATATCCATCGAGGTACCGGTTATGGCTATCCAGGCGCTGTCCCCGTTTACGCTGTAAACCATGGTGCTGTCCACTCCGGAAAGGATACCATTATTCGTACCCGTGGCGGTGAAGATTGCATTCGGCGTAGCTTCCTTTGTACCGACAAAAGCCTCAATATATATGGTTATTGAATTTGAGGGAAGCATTGTGCTGGTTGCCTTGACGCGAACGTAATACTTGCCGTTCCTAAGCCCGGTTACGACAGTAGCGCCTTCGGGTACAGGCGTCCAGTCGTAATCTGAATCAAGCTTATACTCCATCTGATCTGTAACGCCCGCCATTGTTCCGTCGTTGTTTAAAATATTTGTGCAATTCGTCTTTGTCACCGTACCTGATATTACACCCTGGGTAACCTTAATAATCTGGGGAGCAGAATCTAAGATATAACCGCCGTCCCCTTTCCGCACCACCTGGACATCAGTTGACATAGCCAAGCTCACGGTTACAGAGGTTGCACCTTCGGGAACGTCCTTCCAGGAATCACTAGAATAAACCTTGTACTTTATGCTGCTGTCCACACCGGAGAGCGTTTTGGTGATCACATCCAAGGTCGCATTAGGCTTGGCTGCCAAACTGTAGACATCGGGATATTTACGATCACTATAGAGTGACTCCCAGACGCCTTCTGTGTAGCTTGTCGAAGCATTTGGATAGAATATGGGATATCTTGCAGTAGTAGAAAATGTGTTTTGATTTACACTGGGGGCAGCAGTGCCCAAAAATCTGACACAATCCAGATTACTGCCAGAAAATGCATTTTCCCCAATGGAATTAACCGAGGCAGGAATATTCAATTCACCGGTAAAATAGGCGGAAAATCCATATTGTCCAATGGTTTCAAGTGAATTAGAGAGTGTCAGAGTGCCGTCAAAGTTGGTATACATAAAGGCATAATTAGCAACGGAAGTAACTGTGTCAGGAATGGTTAAGGAACCGGTTAATTTGGTATGCTCAAACGCACCAGTCGGGATAGTTTGGATTCCGGGTTGAATGGTCAGGCTGCCTCTTAAATTAGTACATGAAGAAAAGGCGTAGTCCCCCATGGAAGTAACTGAACCAGGAATGACTAAATCACCCTTAAAGTTTTTGCATGCATAAAATGCGCGTGTTCCTATCGTCTGCCAGTTCCCAGATACAAGGTCCCATCAAATCCACTACAGTTATTGAAAGCATTAGACCCAATAGAGGTAACAGTATCCGGGATTATCAACGAGCCAGTCAGGCCCTCGCACTTTTGGAAAGCAGATTGCCCAATCGAAGTAACTTTTTCAGGGATAATCAACGAACCTGTAAATCCGCTGCACTCGTAAAAGGCATTGGACGGGATGGAAGTAATATTTTCAGAGAGGGTCAGCGTTCCTGTAAATCCAGAACAGGTAGAGAAAGCATAAGATCCGAGCGAAGTCACCGAGTCAGGAATCCTCAATGAACCTGTAAACCCGGTGCAACCAGAAAAAGCATAGGTTCCAATGGAGGTAACCGATTCAGAGAGGCGCAAAGTACCTGTAAATCCGGTGCAGTCAAAAAAAGCGCTGTTACCTATCGAAGTCACCGAGTCAGGTATATTCATTGAACCTGTAAACCCGGTGCAGCCAGAAAAGGCGCTGCCTCCAATTGATGTAATAGATTCAGAGATGCTTAAAGAACCTGTTAAACTGTCGCGATTCTTGAAAGCACTATCACCTATGGCAGTGACAGTATAGGTTTTGCCCGTGTTTACATCTTCAACAGTTGCAGGAATGACGAGCTCACCTGCAATATCACTGGCAATCGCTGCGCTCGAACCATTGCCAATCTGCACGGTCGCCTCGGCTTCAGACAGAATCTTAAAGGTGCAAGGGACCTCATTGTTGCTGCCCACAGTGATATTTGCCGTGAAGGTATCGTTATCAGCAGCCCAGACGGTTGCCGATAACAATACAAGCAGCACACATACCAAAAGCAGAACCATGAGCCTTTGCTTTGTTGTACTCAGCAGTTTTTCTCTCACTATAGTTGCCTCCTTGGATGAATTAAAGTCCGCTCTCCCCCTCTTTGTATACTCAATAATGAGCATTAGGTGGCAGGAAGGTCTTTGAAGAAGATTTTACATCAGCGAGGAGCAAAAAACCGTTTTCTGCATGAAACGCATTTTTTTCGACATGAAATATAATTATTTTGATACTTCTTCCTTTTTTATAGCCCTTTTATTATCTATAATTTAGCTTTTTATGAAGTATAAAATAGAACACCTCAAACATTGACTTTTTTCAATGCTTGAGGTGCACTCGTACATAATCATACCCTATATTCTTATCAGATCCACTTCTCTCCCCACAGATACATATCCATAAGCACCTGCTTCAGATCCTCGCCCTTTGGTGTTAAGGAGTATTCTACGGTAACAGGAACTGTTGGGAAACACTCTCTATGAATAAGGCCATTCTCTTCCAAAGAACGCAGGGCATTGGTCAGTGATTTAGCATTGATATTATGAAGGAGCTTCCTGAGTTCTCCAAATCTTTTTTTGCCTGAAAATAAGTTTTTCAGTATCAGAAAAGACCATTTTCCCCCCACCACATTTAATGTTTTCTCTACAAAGCATTCTACTGAAGCACAGGTTGTTGAAAAGATTTCTTTCTCTTTGGACTTAGAGATCATATTCGATAAACCTACTTTCATTTTTAAACTAATATATACGATAGGTAACAATATATAAAATAAATCACTACTTGATATTGTAAATTTACCGTGATATTCTGTCAATGCAAATAATCAGATGGAGGTATCTTATGCAATTTCTGGATTTGGCAAAACAGCGCTATTCGGTACGCAAATACGAAAATAGACCAATTGAGGATGATAAACTCAATATGATTCTCGAGGCAGGTCGTGTAGCACCAACTGCTGCAAATTTGCAGCCAAATGTATTCCTTGTTCTCAAGGACAAGGAGGCCATGGAAAAACTCAGCCTTGCCTGTAACCCCCATGGTGCACCTGCAGCCATCGTTGCATGTGCTGATAAGAACACCGCATGGGTCAGGCCCTTTGACAGCCATAGCATGGTTGATGTGGATGCGACCATTGCCTGTGATCATATGATGCTGTGCGCGCAGGATTTGGGGCTCTCTACGTGTTGGATAACCTATTTCGATCCAGTGATTCTTCGCAAGGAATTCAACATTCCGCAGAACCTGATTCCGGTTAATATTCTGGTGCTGGGCTATGGTGCAGACAAACCTCAGTCCCCCGATCGGCATACTGCAACAAGAAAACCCCTGAGTCAATACATTCAATATGGATCCTTTGATGCTGCTGATTGACCATGATAGCAAATACCACTCACAGGCCCTGCCGATGGTCCAAAAGTGCCGTCGGCTGGGTCTTCATCATCTTTAAAGAGACGGTCATGCTCCTTTTCAGCATATAGTTCCTATTAAGGACTTCACTTAAATACATTCTAGAGTCATAAGTCTGGGCTATTTTTTGGTAGATTTCCAGGAAATAGAATAGTATAATTAAAGCAAAAAATTCTGAATTGATGGAGAATTATAAGTGCTGATACCAGAGATTATTCAAAAAATGATTGCGTTCTCCAAAGGCAATCTTCACGATATCAACCATTTTATGAAGGTATGGGCTTATGCGAGGCCGTTTCGCGTTATAATGGTTTCTTTATCTTCATGACCACTTTTCAGCAGTTGGACCATTTCATGATACATCGTATTGGGTTCTGTCATTCCCAGAACAGGATGAACATGTCCGGAGGTAAGCATTCCTCCCAGGATTCCATATCGTTCAATAATGGCGACCGATACTCCCTCCCGAGCGGCAGATACTGCAGCACATATACCTGCCGGACCTCCACCGGCAACGATGACATCATAGGATTTCCATTCTTTCACAATTTTTCTCCTTGTTCAAACAGGTAAGTCATCCATCGCCTGTAGTACAATTATTGGGCGATAAATTTATGAAACGTATTAGACCGGTCTAAGCATTATTAGAATTTGGACCAGTCCAAATGTCAATGCTTTTGTGCAACATTTTTATTTTCTGAACGGGGTTTCAGGCAATTTGGCCATTCTAAAACTAGAACGGTCTAAAAACAAGATAAAGAAAAGACTTGTTATCAAAGGCTTATAGCCGATTGGCCACACTGTCACGGCGGACAAAATACGGGGGTATGATAATCTTTTCAGGCTTCTTTTCCGGGTCTTTTATCCGGGCAAGCAAACACTCGGCGGCCTTCTGCCCCATGAGCTCCTTTTGTACATTAACGCTTGTTAATGCAGGTGTGGCATAGCTGCACATCATTGAATCCTCATAGGCGATAATAGAGATGTCATCGGGGATCCTTATTTTTTGTTCGTAGAGATAACGCATAATCCCCAGCGCTATATTCGCATTGGCAGCAATAATGCAGTCTGGGCGATTTCCTTCCTCCCAGAACTTCGAAAAGGTTTTATACCCGCTTTCGCCATCGTTGCTTTTGCATTCCAGCAGCCAGCACGAATTCTCCAGACGCATCTTATGTACTGCCTTCTCAAAGGCATCCTTTCTGGTATAGTACGATCGGTAGGCCCTGGGACAGTTGACCAGGCAAGGACTGCGATGGCCCTTTTTATAGAGATAATCCATAGAAATGGTAATACCCACTCCGGGGTCAGCCATGATGGAATCAATGCCCTCCTCGTAGCTGTTAATACCAACCATGACAAAGGGTATGTTCCTTTTTTTGAGGTTTTCAATGAGCTTGGGGCTATAGGGCGATCCCACAATGAATACGCCATCTACACGCTTGGACTTAATAAGCATTGGAAGATCATCGGGCTCCTGAACAGAGCAGAAGTATTCCACGGCAACACCATAGCCTGTATCCGCAAGTCTTGACATGATGCCGGCACTGATATTATGGCTTGTTAATCCGGTATGGCTGTTAAACTCATAGCCGCTTGAAACTGCTGTGGTTATGGCTTGTTCAGTCATTATAATGATACCAAGGTTATTGGTGTTCTTGCTGCTTAACCCCCTGGCGTTATTATTGGGAACGTAATTCATTTCTTCGATGACTTTAAGAACAAGCTGTCTTGTTTCTTCCTTGACAAGTGGGCTATTGTTCAAGACCAAGGAAACCGTACTGCGTGAAACCCCGGCTCGTTTTGCTACATCACGAATTGTTATCATTCTTGGCAACCTCCAAAGAAAACAGAAGCGAACACAATTCTCCTTTGATTCTGCTCATACATATCACATTCGCAGTTTATTATATATTAGAACGTTCCAAAAACCAAGATTTATGCCTCGTCCTTAAGTCTTTTTGAGGCAAACGCTATGACTATTCGTCTCAACGGTGCTTAGGAAATGGCTGCGTTCAGTTTCACCAATGCAAAAAAGGACGTGAAATTCATCACGTCCTCTGATTAATGATATTATCGTTGCTCTATTCTGAGGCAACCTTCACAAGCTCAGATCTTTCGCTTTGTGGGCATTTTTTAAATACATTCGCCACCCCAATTCCAGAAAATATACCCCAGGAAACGTAATATAGTATAGGTTTAAGATTGTACAAACCCGAAAACTAAGTTATTTTAAAGGTGATATGTACGGACAAATTTTTCGGTTGATTTATGGCGGCATAATGCATTGTCCGTATGATAATCTCCCCGGAAGGGATAATGCCGGGACATTGGAGCAGTCGTTTATTTCTGAATGTTCTGACCCGAAAGCTGAGAGGTCAGGAGTAAGGAGGATATTATGTTGAGAATTGCTAAAACAGAAGCCGGCATGGTCCGCGGTATACCCGCAGCCGATCCGAGAATTACCGCATTCAAAGGTATTCCCTTTGCGGCACCACCCACAGGCAATCTTCGCTGGAAAGCGCCTCAGCCGCCCATTCCGTGGGAAGGCATAAGGGATTGTCTGGAGTTCGGTCCCATTGCGGTGCAGGATACCCCGGGCTTGGATCCAGACAACCTATATACAAAGGAATGGCATGTGGATCCCAAAGTTCCCATGAATGAGGATTGTCTTCAGTTGAACATCTGGACGCCCATGAAAACTGGCGAAGAACGCCTTCCTGTCATGGTATGGATCTTTGGCGGCGGTCTGCAGTGGGGATATCCAAGCGAGATGGAATTTGACGGCGAGCGCTTTGCGCGCCGGGGAGTCGTTTTTGTATCTTTAAATTACCGTCTCAATGTATTCGGCTTTTTGGCGCACCCGGAGCTCACCGCTGAAAATCCGGATGCGCCCTGTGCCAACTGGGGGGTGTTGGATCAAAAAGCTGGTATTGACTGGGTACGCCGCAATATTGCCAATTTCGGCGGAGATCCTAACAACATCACAATATTTGGGCAATCCGCTGGTGGCGGCAGTGTTCTGACCCATCTAGCCTCTCCAATGGCAGAGGGGGCATTCCAGAAGGCCATCGTCCAATCTGGCGGGGGCATGTTTGTCACCGGTCCGGGTCTGGAAGGTGCAAAAAGGCGGGAAGCCATACCGCTGGCTGAAGCAGAAAAAAAGGGGATCGAATTTTTTGAATTTCTGGGCATCAAGACACTTGCTGAGGCACGCGAGATCGATGCATTGACCCTGCTTCGAAAGAATCAGGAGTTTAAAGGATTCTGGGGTTTTGTTGTGGATGGGAAGTATGTACCCGCCACTTATTCCGAGGCATTTCTCAAGGGCAAGCAGCACAAAATCCCGGTCATCATCGGCAAAACCTCCAATGAGTTCTTAACGGAGCTGGAGGATAATACGCTAGAAAGCTTGAGAGAGCTGGGAAGGCGTGAATTCGGTGAGGATGCCTTGGAGGGCTTTGTTGAAGCCTGTATGAAGGAGACTGGCGGAGATATCAGCAAATTAAAGGATACTGTAAAGCTGAATCTCTTTGAGATTGGTTCCCATATGTTCTGCCAGAATGCTGTTGAAAAGGGCCTGAAGAACATCTACTATTACAGCTTTGAGCCTACCATTCCCGGCGATGATGCAGGCGCATTCCATTCCGTCGATTTATGGTTTTCCTTTGAGACACTGGCAAAATGCTGGCGGCCCTTTACGGGAATGCATTATGATCTTGCGCGCCGGATGTGTACATATTGGACGAACTTTGCAAAAACCGGAGATCCCAATGGCTTGGACGCTGATGGCACACCGCTTCCACAATGGCGGCCTTACAATAATCAGGACAAAACAGGCATCATTCTGGGCGATGAGGTAAAAATGCAGGAAACCGGTCCTGGCCCGCTCTTAAGCTGGCTGATTGACTACAACTTCGACAAGATAAAGCACCTCAGATAAGCTTCATGAAAGACAATCTCTGCTTTTATCATTTTTGCATAGAGCAAAACACAGAGCCAGCCCTGACGGGCTGGCTCTTGCTGTATCATTCTAGCATGCTATTAAGCATTTTTCCCCGAGGCCTACTCATTTCCTGAAAGCTCATCCTCGCTGGGTTTTCTTACATACTGCAAAAGCTCTGCGCAGCATGCCCCAATTTTTCTATAATTATCCCTTGCCTGTAACAGCGTTAAACCACGGTTTTCATCACTTGGTTCATTATCGCTTGTAATAAACACATCGTTTTCCCAGTAGCAAACTGGGCAAATAAATGCAACTGCAGCTTCCGGTTCAATGGGTAAAGTATAATTACCGCAGCATAAACATTTATATTTCATACTATCTCATAGCCCTTTTCCTATATACTCGCCCAGAATCGTTGCTTTTCCCGTATAAATAATGAAAACCCTTTCTATGAAAGGGCTTTCTAATAAATTATGGTCGAGGTGAGAGGACTCGAACCCCCGGCATCTTGGTCCCAAACCAAGCGCGCTACCAACTGCGCTACACCTCGAAAGATAGCGTACTACATTATACAGTTTTTAGGGTGGTTTTTCAAGCCCAATTTTTCTCACCCGGCCTGTTAAGCCAGTTCTCAAGCACAATTCCCATATTTCCAACAGCGGCCATAAGGGCTTCCATGTCCAGGCAAAACGTTCCTCCTTCTCGTTCTTGCGCGGGACTTTGGCTTTACCGTATAATAAAAGCTGCCTAACAACTTCTAAACTGAAAGGCAGGATATCATGCTTCAGAAGATACTTTCAAAAGTACGCAAAGCCGTTACCGACTACGAGATGATCAAGGACGGGGACAAAATCGCTGTGGGTGTATCGGGCGGCAAGGACAGTCAGCTTTTGCTTCTGACCTTAAGGGAACTGCAGCGCTTTTTGCCCGCCCGGTTTGAGCTCATGGCTATCTCTGTGGCCCTTGGGTTTGAAGCCTTTGATGAGCAGAGCCTTCTGGAATTCTATGCCCAGGCGGGTGTTCCTTATCATATTGAGAAAACACAGATCGGTCAAATTGTTTTTGAGGCCCGAAAGGAAAAGAACCCTTGCTCCCTGTGCGCCAACATGAAGCGCGGGGCGATCTATAGCACGGCCAAGAGGTTCAACTGCAATAAGGTGGCCTTTGCCCATCACATGGACGACGTGATTGAAACCCTTCTCATGTCCCAGATCTACGAGGGCCGAATATACACCTTCTCTCCCGTAACCTATCTGGACAAGAAGGACATTACCCTGATTCGCCCCCTTATTTATGCTGAAGAAAAGCTGGTCCGGGCAACGGTAAGAGATCTGGGCCTTAAGCCTGTGGGAAGCGGCTGTCCGGCAGACGGCGGTACCAAGCGGCAGACCGTTAAGGAGCTCATCACTGACCTGACCAAGGAAAACCGGCATATCAAGGCCAATCTGTTCGGTGCCATTCAACGGGCTGAGCTGTGCGGCTGGAAGGTGCCCCCGGCACGAGGAAGCCTGCGGTAATTCTGTGGAACAGGAATCCTCTGGTTAGCGTAAAGTTACTGTAGGGATATTAATGAAATAAAAAGGGAAAACAATAGAAAAGAAGATGAAATCCTGTTAATATATAGTTTTCCAAGACAATATACACAAACAAAGGAG
>Ga0116192_1000401_pt1 | contig 33215 bp, 36 predicted proteins | sample AD_UKC113_MetaG_FD_89876 | JGI IMG/M metagenome (GOLD analysis project Ga0116192, IMG submission 89876) | Active sludge microbial communities of municipal wastewater-treating anaerobic digesters from Hong Kong - AD_UKC113_MetaG | ecosystem: Engineered > Bioreactor > Anaerobic > Digestate...
TATCATTGCCCATACCTGCTTTCTTCAGTATTGAGAAGAGGTAGTTTGTTACGACTTTCTGCGTCCTTTCATTGGGCTCATCTTGCTCGTCTTCTTCTGAAACAGCCGCCAGCTGTTCCTTTAACTGCTTCACTTCCTCTTCGGAGGCGTTGAGCAGTTGTTGCAATTCACTGAACTTTTGGTCGTGGTCCCGAATATACTGGTTCTTATGCTCGATGTCTTGCTTCATTTGCTCTATCTCTGTGTCTTTCTCACTCAACTTTTGTTCATATTCAATTGACTCCGGTCATGGCAACTCCTCAAGTTCCTCTTCGGCCTGTTTGGCTGCTTCTTCTTCTCGTTTCTTTTTCTCCTCCGCAGCCTTGACATCCTTGTTGTATTCAAACTCAGCGTGCGATAATAAGAAACTTACCTTGCGTAACTGATCTTCCTCTATTTCACCAGCGTGTGAGGATGAATACTTTTTCATCTCCTCCACTATATCCTTCATGACATAATACCGATCCTCATTATCTGCACAGCTGTCGGAATATGCCTTAACATTGTCATATTTGAAATGTTCAGTAGCCTCATCCCAATTTACTTCCATACCGATGATGGCGTAACCGGCAACTGCAGGTGGAGTCCAATACCAATCTGAAAAAAGACCAGCATGGCCACAGTCTTCGCTTACTTGCGTAATATCAGATAGATAATTATTATCATAATCATAGATTAGTTGCATCTGATTACAGAATCTGATTACCTTGCCTGGTGGAGTCCTCAACCTATCCAATACGACATACAGCATTGCCATGACAATGTCGCGTGTAACAACATCCTGAGTTCTATCCATACATTCACCAACATAGTGATTCCTGATGTTTATCTCCGGGAATGGTTCAAACATCACGCGATTGGCAAAATAATAGACTTCATTAAAGAATCCCAGACAGTCCAGAGAAAGAGTTCTATCCGGATTGTTGTTCATGTAGGCAAGGAGACCGTCCAACAGAAATCCATTGAATCTGGACCTGTCTACATAGTTTGATAGCGAATCCGCCTCATCATGAATGTACTTACGTGGTATCATAGACTACAAATTTACACTTTATTTCTTGATCTTCAGGCTTTCAGCTGCTTTGCGCTTGTTCTTATCCATCACGGCGGTGTTGATTTGTGTGGTGGAGACGTTGCGGTGGGTGAGCATCTTGCTTACAGTATATATGTCGGTGCCGCCGTCCAGAAGGAGGGTGGTGTAGGTGTGCCGGAAGCAGTGGAAGGTGATGTGCTTCGTGATGCCTGCTGCCTTGAGCCAGCCGGGAAGTTCTTTCTGGACCAGGGCATAGGTGAGTCCCTTGAATACTTTTTCTTTGCCTCGCTTGCCACAGAGATCGAGGGCCTCGTCGGTGATGGGGAGGTTAGCGGATGTCTTTGTTTTCTCCGTGACGATACGGATGCAGTTCCCGCCATCAGGATACTTTTCTATCTTGTCCCAGGTCAGGTCCCGGACATCTCCGAAACGAAGCCCGGTCAGGCAGCTGAAGATGGATGCGTCGTGCAACACCTTCTCGTTGCAAGGAGTGGCGGCCAGTTGCTGTAATTCTTCAAGTGTCAGGTATTCACGCTCGGTATCTTCCTGCTTTATTGCCTCGAGGAAATCATTGACATTCTCGGCGAGTTTGTGGTCCTTATATGCGACAGCCAGGAAGCCCCGGAAGGTGGACCAGTATCCTGAAGCAGAGTTGAGACTGAGCTTCCGCTTATCGTGCTTTAACTGTTGTGCATCAAGAAGATAGTTCTTGAATCCGTTGCAGAAGTCTACCGTAATATCGCCCATCTTGCACTCACCGCCGCAGTATTTCTTGAAATGGTCATAGACACGAATCCATTTCTGATTCTGGCCAGCCAGGTGTTCGTGGAAGTAGGCGAGGAAATCCTCTTTGGCAGTATCCCGGTTGGCGAATCCGAGGTTGCCTTTCAGGATTGAAATCTCTCGTTGCGACCGGATGCCTTCTGCCGCTATCAGTTTCTCCTTGTTGGCATCCCTTTCCTCCTGCGTACGCGGTTTCGCGACCAGGTATAGGCCGAGGTACTCGCGACGAGACATCTTATTGGTCTTCGGGTCACGGATAGCAGGATAGTAGTCAAGATAGAGCGTTATCTTGCCGGATGGAAGCAGCCGCTTCCTGAGTGTGACTTTGGTAACGGACATTGGTCTCTTCCGAGAAACGCTTTTGTCCGACATGGTAGACTTTCAGCGCATCCTTTGCTGTAACGTAGTTGCGACGGATCTCTTCCGGAATGTTCGGACTCTTGTCCTTGAACAGGCGGTCGAGGTCTGACTTGGGAAAATACACCTCTCGTCCTTGACGGCGGCGGGGGATATTGTTGTCGTTGACTTCTTTATAGAATCTGCTGGCTCCCACGTGATACAGGGCTTTGGCTTGCTCGGCGCTCATATAATTCTTCTCCAGATCCGGAAGTTCAACTTTGTGCAGGAGCCAGTCCTTGCGGCTTATCATCTGCGTTCTTCCTGTGCGCTGGCGCGGAATATCATACTGGCGGGCCAGGGCGCATATGGTCTTGCGGCTGACACAGAATTCCTTGGCCAACTCTTCAGAAGTTGCCCAGTCTTCAATCTCAGGGTATTTGCGCTTGAAGAATAGTTTATGGATGTCTTTACGCGGATAGTAAGCCTTGGTGCCGTATCGCATTGCCTTAATGCCGGCATTCTTGACTTTCTTATAGAACCACTGCTCGCTTATGTCGTATTTTGCGATTGCTTCGTCACGAGTAATCATTTTGATCTTGACGAGACCTGGACTGCGAGAATGTCACCGGATTTGATTCTGGCGTATATGGTCGGACGTGATACACCCAGGAGCCGCGAAGCCTCTGAAATGGAGTAGTATGTGCCCTCACTGACCATATTTCTATTTTCTATATGCAGAGGCTTCTCAGGACCTCTATTGCGCCATCTGGTGGCGAAAAGTTGTAAAACTTTATAAAGTACTGTAAAGTTTTCGCCTACTGCCGAAAGATTCTACAGCGCTTGTACCGCACGTGGTACAAATATAGCCAAAATATCCATAAATAACAATAAAAAAGCATAAATATAGCCACCTTTGCAAAGTGGCTAATATTCAATAGGTTATTGCCTATTTTATGGGTGTTTTCTTATGGGTATTTTCTAACTTCTATTTTCCGATGCAGTCTATAAATCTAATTGATAATCAATTAGTTAAGTCGTTCGTGGTTCAAATATGGTTCAGAAAAAACGGGTATCACTTGTCACTAAACCGGACTGAATTTGAGAGCGAATCGACCAACGCAAATATCGGAAAAAATCTTCAGACGGGCAAGGAGTGTGGCCAGGCTCTGAGCGAATGGTAAGCATCAACAAAAGACTCGATTGAGGACAAACGCATGGCGCGGATCGTTCCGGGCAGGTTCCTCCCTTGTCCGTTTGTTTCGGGTTGTTTACTTCTTGTTTTGGTTTAGGTAAATATGTGTAATTAGTTGATTGTTAATTAGAAAATAGTTTTGTATATTTGTGCAAGAGTTGAATGAGAATCGACTTTTGATATTAGATATACTTAAACTATGATTGCACTTCCTTCCATCGCTTTCGGGGGATTCTCTGGGTCGGCAAAGGGTGTTACGGCTCGCCAGGTAGGCGGCCGTAGCATCCTTTCCTTGAAGTGCTTTCCGACCGGAGTAGCGACTTCCGCCCAAGTTGCCCGCCGTGCGTCGATGTCTAAGATAACGAAGTCCTGGAAGACCCTGACCGAAGCCCAGATGCTCGGGTGGGACCACCTCGCTGAACACACCTCCGGACAGTCGGTGTTCGGGCAGGCCGCCCAGATAAGCGGACTCAATCTTTACATCCGCCTCAACGTGAGCAGGACGATGGCAGGGGAGTCTATCCTTCACGATGCGCCCGAGCAGCTCGTATGCCTTCCCAACGTGGTGTATGACAAACTCTGGGTGACTACGAAGAACATCGTCATCAAGGGAATCACGCACGAGGCTGGATACAAACTGGTCATCAAGATGTCCGCCGGTCAGTCTGCCGGTGTATCGAACGCCTGGAGCAAGACCGTCATCCTCTCTCCGGGTATGGAGGATGATTGGGGCGATGCCGACATGACCTATCTCTATTTCAAGACCATCGGTGTGAAACCGGCAGTGGGCGAGAAGGTCTTCCTCGAAATGTACTGGCTTGATCCTGAGACCGGGTTCACGGGCCAGACCACCTACGACAGCAAGGTCTGCGAGACTGAAGCTGAAGCCGAGGCTGAGGGTTACGTCAAGCGCAACAAGATAACGATGGCCGACCTTAAGCCTGAAAGCCACGTATCCGAATGTGACGTGGACTTCTCCACCGGCGCTCCGGTCATCTCCTTCGATACAGTTTGCCTTGGCCATAGCAATGTCGCTTCGTCCGAAGCATACCTCGAAGATGAACTTCCTTCGGATTGCATCGGCACCAGTATGGCTCTTGCCCGCGGCATGGGAGAGGGCAATGCCGGCCTTGCCGCACAGTCTTACATCATCTGGCTGCGCAACTCCAGCTGGGATGGCACCTCTATCACCTTTGCCCACCGTGGCGGCTACTATGTGAAACCTACCGAGGTCTTCGGCCCGGGCATCCTCTATTGATACGGCCATGTTCAACAGTACAGGAAATAACTTCGGAGCAGGCTCCATCCAGTTCAAGGACTACCAGGCGGAGAACTACGTTGTTCTCAACGCCAAGTTTTCCTACGACCCCACGAATGCAGCTTATCAAGGCGTGGATACACTTGAGATATATGTCCCGGACCTCAGCATCAACAGGAGTGCCGTTGCGGGCGCCATATTGACGTTCCAAGACCGCTACGTGTATTCTTCCTATACCTGGAACAATGACGGTGGTACGGCCATTAAAACGTGGATTAAAGACAAGAATACGATCTGTCTGGAGAAGTTCACCAATTTCGACGATAAGGGCGAGATTACCATCTTCATCCAGGCACTCTATCCGACGCTCAATCAGCCGGGTAATCCCATCAAGGGAACCAGGACACGCATCAATATGACCCAAGAGACACGCTACCTTTATTGGAGTTCCGACACCTTCTGCGTCATATTCGAACACTGGGTGTTTCTCCATATGCAGTTCTCGAGCTGCTCCTACTCTTACCGGAACCAGCCGTGGGAAGCGCAGATGGGGGATTTCCCTACGGATGTGAACGCGGATGTTCCTTTCCTCGGAGGCTCCAACCAGTACAATCCTTCTGTCAACGGATTCTCGCTGGCCCACGTGGAGAACGGAATGTTCACCTGCCCGGAGAGAATGAGCGGTTTCGAAAGCACCGGATATGATCCATTCATCTTCGCCTTCCTCGTGAGGGATGGCGAATAACGGGGAGAAATAGATTATGAACATCATAAATACTTATTACTTAACCTATTAAAAACTTTTTTAGCTATGAAGTACATTCCTTCCATCGCCTTTGAGGAGATGAGCGGCAGCGCCAAGGGCGTGACCGCTGCGAAAGTGAAGAACCGCAAGTACATCCGCAACCGCGGATACGGCGGCAGTGTCCGTACCTCTGACCAGGCACAGGTCAAGGCTGTGTTCAAGAGGCTCACCACCATGTGGCGCAGTCTGACGAACGAGCAGATCCTGGCTTGGAACAAACTCGCCCTGAGCCAGGAGGCCAAGTCCGTCCTCGGTACCAAGGGCAAGATTTCGGGCGCGAATCTCTTCACTCGCCTGAACTACTGGATCGTCGCTTGCGGCGGTTCCGCTCTCACCACTCCGCCCACCCTCGTGGGTGTCGAGACTCCGGGTGCCTGCACCATCGTCTGCACCGGCAGCGCTTTCACCTTCAAGCTGGACGCCGTTCCCGCTGACGTGACCAACCTCAAACTGGTCATCGAGGCTACCGAAGGCCAGTCCAACGGTGTCAGCCGTGCCTACAGCAAGGCCGCGCAGATCAAGATGGTCTCCAGCCCTTCCACCTCCGCCGTGGACATCAAGTCCGATTACGAAGCCAAGAACGGTGTCCTGGGTGCCGGCGCTCCCAAGGTGTTCTTCCGTTACTACTTCGTGAACAGCGCCACAGGCGAGAAGTCCGGCATCATGCTGGCTTCCGTCACCTGGACCGCAGGTGAGTAGTTCTCACGGGCCAAAAGCCTGAACCAGTCAGCCCCGACAGTCTTCACGGATTGCCGGGGCTTTCGTATGGCCATCTCGCAGAAAATGCGTAAATTGCGTTCGCTAAATCGAAATTTGTATGGCAAATACTACAGATAAATTTTGGGTACGCACAAAGCAATTCTTTGATTCAAAGACATGGCGTATTATCAAAGATATTCTCGAATTGGCACTCTTCATCTACTTGTTGATAAACGCTATTGGCCGATTCTCAAGCACAAAAGGATATGTAGGTGCATGCTTCTGGGTCTTGGGAATTCTCATGGCCGTGGCTGACTTGATAGGTGTCTTGCGCGGAAAGCAGGGTAATTAATTCGAATTTTATGGTAACTTGTTTTGATGTATGTGAGATTCTTGAAATGCTGTCTGAAGCATCTGTAAAGGTATTTTTGGACGGCGGTTGGGGTGTCGATGCACTTATAGGCAGAGAAACAAGAATACATAACGACATCGATCTGTTCGTAGAGAAGAAAGACTACTGTATAACCATATCCGTGATTACAGGGAAGGGATACAGAGAAGTTATAATGGACTATACGACCGACAGCCATACTGTCTGGAAAGATGACAACGGAAGAATAATCGATCTGCATTGTTTCGAATATGTCGAAGATGGAATTCTATATGACGGATACACTTTCCCAAGCGAAACTTTCTCAGGTAAAGGAAAAATCGGGAATATTGAGGTGTTCTGCATAAACCCGGAGGCACAGGTACAGTTCCATCTTGGATATGAATACGATGAAAATGATGTCCACGATGTTCTGTTGTTATGCAGAACTTTCAATCTTGAGATACCGGAGCAATATAAAACTCACATCTGATTCAATATGCTATGATTACTGATAGTTATGATATTGAAACTGAACCAATGATCAATCTGTTTGATTTCTACGGCAGACGTGGAGATTTTGCAGATATATGCCTGATAATATTCTCGAAGGAAATTCATCGGCATTTACTTGATTCCTACGAATCTGAAATTATTGCAACTATGTCGGCTTGCAATGGCGACACGCATATCTATAAAACAACTTATAAAGGAGTTACGATAACTTTCTACCTGTCAGGAATAGGTTCAGCAGTAGCATCCTCTCAATGTCATCTTGCAAGCTGGCTAACTGGAGCATCAAAGTTCATTATGTTCGGTTCCTGTGGCAGTCTTGACCGTACAACCACACAAGGTAGATTTATCATACCGACACAAAGTTACAGAGGGGACGGGTGTTCATATTATTTTGCAGCACCATCCGACTATATTGATATAGCCGCAAGCAAGGAACTTTCCATAATTTTCGACAAATTATCTGTACCATATATTACAGGTAAAATATGGACGACAGATTCGATGATCAGAGAAACAAAAGGACTTGTACGCAAACGTATGGAAGAAGGGTGCATCGCTGTAGAAATGGAATTGGCTGGAGTTCAATCTGTGTGCGACTTCTACAATTTGAAGTTGTATGCTTTTTTTGAAGCAGGTGACATTTTGGATACAAATGGATATGAAGCCAAAGGCTTGAACAATGCCAACCATAGTTTAAACAAACTTTATATTGCTTTAGAAACGGCAACCTACATCTGAAGTATATCAGAATTGTGAATTCTCTGTTTATCGAAATGAATAGGCCCCGACAGTCCAAGAGGATTGCCGGGGCTTGTCGCTTTTCTTTGTCTGGGGAAGCGTGTAACTTTGTAGTCGATTCAAAAACCGCTCGATATGACCGATAGATACTACGCCGCCACAAGAAAGAGTTACGACCTCCACGGCTGTACTGAACTTTGGAAGACAAACGACAGCCTTCAGTTGTGTGCCGACAAAGGAGATCCGCAAGGATTCGGGTTAACTGCCTACGTTGCCATCGACTTTGTGTTCGATGATTCTTTTCTGGACGATCAAAGGTATGAGAGCGTCCGGAGGATTACACAGGATGCGTTCAGGAAGCAATGGAACAAGAGTTTCGACGCACTGCAGAAGGCGATGCTTCACGGTGGGGAGTATTACATCCAGAAGGACGATACCGGGCATAGATTCTCGTTCCATGCCTTCCTGAGAAATCCCAGCCGGCATTACTCCATCACCTGCACCCAGGAGGAAGAATGTGCTGTGTATGAAATTGAAGTCGAGGATAACATCGTTTATAGAAGGGGAACTGCGAATCATAGCCGGGCCATCACTGAGACCACGTTCTGCAAGGCCTACAAAGTCGCTCTGGAATTCTTCTACGATGGCTCCGCCATGCCGTCCAATCACGAGAAAGTATGGGAGGTATTGGATGCGCTCGGCGGTTCTGACGAGCCGGAGAAGCCGGTGCTCATCAGCGCGGAGTATCATTACCAGACAGCCCGGGAACTGATGCTGAAGCGCAAGGAAGAAATCAAATTCCGCCTGCTCGAGTTGGATGATGTTCCGTCCAAGAGGAGAGAACTGCGGGCGGAGATGAAGGGCATCGACTACTGCGTCTCCATCCTGGACAAGAACCATTAGGACGGCATCTTCTACTGTACCGAGACGAGGAAGGATTCCTTGTGGTACTGACTACGATAGCCGGTCACGGTGTCCAGAAGGATGAAACGGCCGTGTACCTGGTATTCGTTCAAAGCGGCACCGGCACGGGAAACATAGTCGGGTATCCTGACGTGGACCGGATCTGGTCCACAAGGTTCATCCGCGAGATAATTCCGAAGCATACCAGGATGACATCCACGGCCAGGCTCAGTCAGTTGAAGTTTGGCAAGAAGCCGGTAGCGCTCCGGTGCAGGCTCCACCCCGAGAATCACTGATACAGGTATCATCAGCGTACCGTCTACGGCCGTGGCGTTGGATAGCTCGATGGCATAAGGAGGGAAGGATTCAAAGCGCTGCGGCTCGGGAAGATGCTCGTCTCCCAGCGTGAAGAATCCGTGGTAAGCCGACACGAACAGATTCTGGCCGGAGATATGCGCCAGGTGATCGAAAGGAGGCCGATGCGGTTCCACCTCCGCCGCGAGACTGTTCCAGACGAGCTGTGTAGAGTGGGGGACAGTCCTCCAGGCGGCCAATGCCCTGCGATGCACGTCCAGATGCTCCAACTGGCCTGCAGTACCGCCATAGACGGGATGCGAACGCTTCCGGGTATAGCACTTGCCATCCCTATGATACCAGGTGGTATTGCCTGCGGAACCGTAGGCGTCATTCACAAGTATGGATGGACGAAATTGGGGCATAGCCTAAGTTTACAAGTTTTGGGTTGAGAGGTAGCAAATAGGAACCTCGGAGCCAATACAAAGGTACCAAAAATCAGCGATTTAACCAACATTCAAAGCACCCGCAGCGGCGGGAGCCGCTGCTTCCCTGATATATATTTATACCCTTTCTTCGCCGGTCGCTCGAGGGTTGTCGCCCGGTGTTAGCACCGACGCTGAATCGAAGGACAATAGGGTGGCCTATGGTGCTGTCCAGTCTCTTAGTCGCCGGGGTGGTGTGCGAAGGGATTGCGGGTGGCGGCTAAGAGTCTGGCAGTGCCATAGGACGCGGAACGAAGTGGAGCGTGTCCGGGGAGGCGGTCTGGCGTCGTGGGGGCGGCTGGGCTCTGGAGCGGAATACTGCGGAGCCCGTCAGGGCGGAGCAATGGAGCGGAGGAGACCGGACGCGAAGGGTGGACAGACGGCCTCACCGGACTGAGCCGGGACGGCTCACTTGCCCGGATAGCGGTACGACGTTCGCGGCAGCGTATGCTGCCTGGCATTGAGGCTCCGGCGCAGTCTGTGGCGGACTTGTTTCGACACTGTCTGCGCCAGCAGCCGGAACGGCTGCCTCCCGGCTGCCCGGAACACTTCTGTCGGGGTTTACCCCGGCAGAGGTGTGGAGGAATAGCGGCCGGGGATAACCAAGCCGTAGGCTTACCGAGGAGCGGAGCGGAGTAAGCGAGGCTGGCGGCTTGTCCGACTGCCTCGCTTACGGAGAGAGAGCGACCCAGCACCGGCAGGTGCCTAAGGCGGCAGGATGCCCGCACTGCACCGACGCTGAATGCGAGAGATGACGGTCGAGAAGCACAGACGGTCTTCGTGGCGGCACTTTGCGCCCACGAACACCACCTAAGCCTCCTGTTGAAGAACGTAGCGGAAGTTGTGGTCTCCGGAGCTTGCGGAGGAGACGACAACTGGAGCGGGGACGGCACGGCACTGACGGTCCTACGAAGACGCGCAAAGTGCGGAGTGAGCGACGGAGGGGAGGGGTGGTCCCCTCCCTGAGCGAACTCCTCTCCTGCCGCCGCCTCGCCCGGGAGTTCGGAGGTAGAACCCTCGCAACTTACTGACGGAGCGTACTTAACATAATCCGGATTGTGCTAACCCGCAGCATGCAGGACGTTGGGGCGGGGCAGTGTCCCGTCGAATAATGATGCCCTTCAAGCGGGTGATGCCGGTCGAGCGAGGAGTTACACAATCCCGATGGGATTATGTTAATGTTCGCGGATTCGGGGCAGGGACGGCCGTGCTGGCACTGCGGCTCCCGGGCGTTTATGCTCTCCCCTCGGGGAGCTGGAGGGGGACTGACCAGCACGGCGAGCTGGCGGTTGTGGAGCAAGCGCAGCGAGCGGAACAACCGACTGCTGGCCGTGACCTTCTTTTCTTAATGCGCGAAGCGCGCCGCGGAACGGCCGCGAGTCTCTGACCGGAGTGGCTTTGCCCGTAGGGAAGAGTCTCGCAGTGGAGCTGGCACAAGTGGAGTTCGTAGGGGCGCTCTGTGCCCCGGAGGACGGAACCAAGCCTTCTGAACGGAGCTTTAGCGTAGTGAAGAGGGCTTGACCGCTTTATTGTTACATCGTGCCCAATCCCTGCAGCAGGTCCATTAATGCTTCTTCTTCAGTGGCCACGTATGGCTTTCGGGATAGAATCATCCTGGCAATCTTGACGCCATCATCGACCTTTGTGATTTGCTGGAAATATGGCTTCCCGAACTCCGGCCAGACCAATTCGGCCTTATCTCCCTCATTGACCAATTCCATATAGACGACTACTTTCCAACCATGATCGGCCTCATATCTCTTGCAGCCGTTGACCCTGATTTTCATTTCGTTATCCTTGACGGTCACGGTCCCTTTCTCAAAGTCCATGTCAATCTTGGTGATTTCGACTGACGGAATGCGCATCTGCTGGGATACGATGGCGTGGTCCTCATAGGAAATGTATCGAGGCGTGGCGTAGATTTCAATGGCCTCGACGTACATACGACCGCTATAGTTCAGCGGATTTGTGCTTTGGGCGTGGCCCAGGATGCCGGATAGAACCAGCATCACGATAAGAATTGTTCGTTTCATTGGATGAAGTATTATTAAGATTGAATTTCAGCGGATTCCTCGTGGACTTCAACGAGGATGACAGGGAGTCCCATGCCACCAGACAGCCCTTCAAGGCGACTGGTTATCCATTCTTGACCTTTCTCCGGGCGGTCTTTGAAGAACTTGGCGGTCAGACGCTCTGCTCCGCTGATGATGAGGGCGCGGACGAAGCGGCGGTTGATGATGCCGGTGGCCTTGCGGTAGACCACTTCAAACTCGGGGTTCTTCTGATCCAGGACATATACCCTGCCGACTGCCTTCTCCTGAGAAATCAAGGATTCGATGGTCTCTTTGTGGCCGTCCAGAGAGACGCAGAGGACGGAGGTGTTCCACTTCTTGCGGAGGTCATCGGCCATCTGGGCAACGATGAAGGATTCGCTCACTTCGTCAGTGGCGTTGATGCGCTGTACACGACCTTTTTCGTAACCGGGGATTTGATTGATTATTTCTGCCATATCTTACTTTTTTCGGCAAAAATAACCGAACCTTCGGCAGAAATTCGGCAGAAGCTAAGAAATAGCGTTAAAAACGGAAATATTTTGGCAGGTGGTGCTGCCCAACTGGAGCTGTTGTCCCTCAGTTGCGTGAATATGGCCGAAGAGATGCCACTTGGGTTTTGCCTTCAGAACGAAGTTGAGTATCTCCGGGGAGCCCAGATCTTCATCGAGGACGCCGTATGGTGGATAATGAGTAACAAGGATGTCAAGATCGATGGGGATATCTTCATCGGCAATCCTTGCGTTCCCGGAAACAGTGCCGATAATTACACCGTCGCAATCCTCTACGGCATCCTGCAAAACAGTGATGCCGGCAGCCTCAAACTTGCGTATGATGTCATTGGCTTGGTTCAGGTCAAAAGATAGTTCATGGTTGCCCGGGACAAAGAGTTTCCATTTGGCCGGAAGCGCCCCGAACCAAGAGATGAAATCATCATACTCGACGCCTTTTAGATCATCCTCCACGGCATCACCGGCACAAATGACAATATCTGCATTCTCCGGCACCTGCAGGTGGCGATGATTGCCGTGGGTGTCGGAGAATGCGAAGATGGCCTTATTACTGGTCTTGATGAGCATCGTTATATGATTTCATCGAAACGATAGAACTGGCGTATGCTTTCAGGTAGATTCATTAAGAATTTGTGGTTCGCTTCTGAACCGAGAACGCTCTGATACGTCATTAGATTGTTGATAATGAGTCCCTTGCCATCTTCCTCTGCGCAATGAGCAAGCCCTTTTTGTAAAATGCTATATGCATCTTTATAAGATTGGTATTTATCAGAAGCCTTAGGAACTCTATCTCCAAATTTGAAGAGGATTTCTCCAAGAACGACCTTCTTCCCGCTAAAGCAATCCTCTCCTTTCATCAACTCGGTGGTAACGCCGAGATAGTGGGAGATCATCTGTTTGACTCCCTCGTTATAGAAAGACTTATCTTCTACGCTATCAAGAAAGCGCTTTGACTCCTTTTCCACTAAATGGACACCAGCCTCTTTGAGTGTGCCTGCTAGTCTTTCATAAATCTTGTCATAGTAATCAACCTTCTTCACTTCAACAGGCTTGCTCCCTAGATACTCAGAGAACTTAGATTCAAGGTACATAATGCAGTTCTCGCCTAATAGGACCACATCAACATTGGAGTAATTACCACTACCAGGACTTACCTCATTTTTAACCTCAAATCGGCTCTCTATAAATTTCTCCTCTTTACCATTAACCGTCAAATAGATGGGGTTGTCTTTACTGACCGAATAGAACACCAGTAATGATGCAAGCGATGAGGAGTGAAGTGTCGTAATCTTATTAGCCTCTTGTCCATCGCCGCTGATAGCTTGCACGAACTTGGAGCAAAACGTCGGATCGTCAATCTTGAAGATATCCTTTATACAGTGTCCAGCAAAAGCGAGTGACCAAGGAGACTCTTTGCCCTTGGAATAATTCGATTTTAGCTGTACGTTACCGGAAGTAAGGAACGCGTTGCCTTGAAAAAACTTATACAGGCCTTTTGATTTGGCAGATTCGTCCAACCTCTTGCTATTGCTCATCATCATAATAGGTGTTTAATTGATTGATCGTTTCTTTGATTGCTGTACGAAGCGTTTTCGGTTCCAAGACTTCAATGGTATCACCAAACGAAAGAATATCCTGCTTAAAGTCATAGTCAGGAGCAAGGTTGTAGGCAAAGACGCTATGGTCACGGTGTGTTTCGATCTCTTCCTGGCTGCTATGCAGTGGAAGGGAGCGGAAGTAGCGAACCTGTTTGCCGTGGACCTTCAAGAGGACCTGCTGGCTCTTCATATCGTCATACTTGCGCACTCCGTATAGAGACTGGAACCAGGCCTTGGCATCCAGACCTTCCGGTACCTTGAACGTATCGGGAAGTATCTCCACCTCGAGCATCCGATCAAGCGCGTACATGTGTGGTTTGAAGTCCTTGTCGTAATCCTTATGGCCATACAGATACCAACGGCGCTTGAATTCTCTGATAAAGTACGGCTCCAGCTCGAAGGTCCGTTCCTCGTCCATCCGGTAGCCCTGGTAGCGAACCTTCAGCTTCCGATTGTCACGGATGGCCTGGATGACGGTGGTCAGAAACTGGTGGCTGGAAGGCACATTCTCGAAGAAGATTCGGTCTTTCATGCCAGCGCTCTCGTTGAGAAGGGAGTTCAAGCTAAGGGCATCCAGCATCCAGGCGCGGATACCTGTGCCGTCCATATCTTCTTCGTTGACGATGCTATAAGTGTTGTCTCTACGGTCGCAAACAATCTCGATACCGAAGATGTCGGATATTGCTTCAATATGATTCGCGAACGTGCGCGCGGCAAGGTCACTGCCGAATTCGTTTACCGTACTCCGCCTCCATAGTTGCCTAAGTTGAGCCAACGTCTGCGGCCCGCGGCTCTGGAGCGTTTCCAGTAGCCAAATGTAAGATTTGAAATAATTCTTTGCCATATCTGACCACAAAGATAGCCATATCTTCGGCAAAATAATGGCAGAATATAGAAAAAGTGCATTTGCCTGAATCTTGCCGAAGCCCCGATTACCTTTGTCGCCAGAAAAAGAATAAGAGTATGGAAATAAAGCAACTTGAGCCAAAGGACAAAGTGCTCACCTTCTTTGGGGAATTCAAAAGCGCAACAGTGGAAAGCGCAATCAAGGAAATCGTCAAAATCAACATCTCTGACCAGGAATACCTGAAACAGTGTCGGCAATGGGCCATTGATAATGGACAAGATCCGTCGCCGGCCAAACTTACGCCAATTGAATTCTATCTCTCCACCTATGGCGGTGCATGCTATGATGGTTTAGCGCTACACGATGTCATCAAATCATCAAACACACCTGTTGAAGTGATTTGTACAGGGAAGATCATGTCAATGGGCGTCATCGTCGCCTTGGGCGCTAAGGTGCGCAAGGCGTACCGAAATACAACCTTTATGATTCACCAAGTATCAGGCCTCTCGTTCGGAACACTCCGGGAGATGGAGGATACCGTGGCTGAAGCTTCCCGTATCAACGAGATTCTTTTCAGTATCATTAAATCCAAGACGAAGGTAACTGAAGAGCAGTTGAACGAGGTCCTGCAGAAGAAGAAAGACTGGTTCATTACAGCCTCAGAGGCCCTGGAACTTGGGATTCTGACGGAATTGCTGTAGGAACGTCGACAATACTACTAACCGAACGTTTTCTATGATAAGATGGCGGAAAGAATGAGGATGCCCAGGATGATAATGATCCAGATGAAGGACCAATCGACGTCTTTCTTCTTCCTGCCGGTTGCCTGAACAGCCGGTTTGGGTTTGATCGGCTCCGGCTGGAGTGAAGGATTCGATGCAATTGATGCCATTGCTGCTTCGGACGGCAAGTAATGCTCCCGAACGGCGGCCAAGAGTTCCTTTGCCTGCGCAATCAGTTTCTCACACTCAACGACTTCATCTTCCAGTTCCTCGCTGTCCTCGAAATCGCCTGGATATTCTTCTTCTCTTTCCTCATCATCGTCAATGGCCTCGACCGGAAGATTGGATATGAGAAAAATGACATCGGCCTCTATCTCGTTCAACTTACTTTCCAAATCGACGGGGTCGAAGGATAGGTCGGTGAGATAGTCTTTCTCGGTCAAGGTCGTCAGGAACTCTACTCCCAGACGAACTGCTGCTGATTCATTCTCGTACATAGGCGTCAGTCAAAGATTTGTTCCCATTCCGCGGATAGCTTGTCCAGGTCGCCCCAGCCATAGTTCTTGTTGCTCCCACTGGTCTCCGGTAAGCGCAAAACCTTCACATTGGCCAGTGCAGGATTCTTTTTCAAGTCTCTCTCGATCTGCACACCGAAGTCGTCATATTTCCCGAAGCCGTTGATGGCGACGACATTGATGGACGGATGCTTGGCCATGAAGCCAAGTATGTCGTTGGGCTTACCATCACGAATGTCTTTGTCGTTGCTGCTGTCAGGGCGAATGGCGGATTGGTAGTAATCCCACAAAGCGATGTGATGTTTGGACAGAAATGCTTGCTTCTGCTCATAACCAATCGGCATCTGTTCTCCTTTGAGACGGCTTAATACCTCCCAGATGCGGTTGGAATTGGAATAGTAATACTGCTTATGAGCCAACGATTCGCCTCCCGGGAGTGTGCCGAGAATTAATATCTTCGGCTCATCACACATCAGCGGAGGGAATCCGAAGGTCCTTGCAAACTCCAAGTTCTTTTGCTCGCTTTTCTTGTAGAATCGCCAAGGTTTCAGGTCTTGCTCCTTCTTCTCGTCTTTCAGGTTGAGCCTGGTGCTTTGTATGATCTCCTTCGGCTCAGTAGACTCTTCGTCCTTCCATATCACCCTAAGGCCTTCACCGCTGAAACTCTGCTCTCCGAACATATCTTCCCAGAGATATGACGGATGCGTTTCGACTTTGCCGTTGTCCCTTCGATATGATCTGATAAGAAATGAAGCACGATACTCCTTATCTGGATTCTCGAAAGTGACATCTATGCCAAAGGTATGCGGATACAATGAGCCTTTGTTCGGGAAATATGGAACATCGTATTTGCCGGTCTTCCTATGAATCATTTTCTTATCCTGCATCCAAGCTTCTTCCCGAGCCTTCTCTCCATAAAGATAGAACTCAATATCGACGGGATAGATTCTCGTCTTTTTGTTCACGAGGAAGTAGCCACCCCAGAAAACGACTTCTGCTATCTTCCGGAACTCCTTAATGATGGTCTTCTCATTCGCCTCACGGGCGTTGAATTGTGTCAATACTTCTTCTAAACGTGTCATAAGGTTGCAGGGCTAAACGTTAAGCTTCCTCCGGTGACCATTCGGGTTCATCGGCAAGGATATTCCAGCTGACGCAATTGAGGGCGCCGCCGTCCTTGATGATGTCCCAGCAATCGCGTACGAGACGAACATTGTAATCGGGATAGAACTTCTGGATCTGCTCGACGGCCATCTGGTCTTCTTCGATACCAAGCCCAGGCACAAAGATACATTTCTCCGTCTGCAAGAAGTTGATGTACGCCCAGTTGATCTTGAGGTGCTTGTTGGTGCCGTAGCGCAGTTCTTCCACGGTGAAATGCTCGGACAGCTCCTTCCGCAGTTCTTTCCCCAGTTTCGGGTCAAAATCGGCATAGTTGTTCAGGAGGACGCGGTTTCCGTCGATCCAGCGGACCATTCCGTCTGCATGGCCATAGCGATCATATCGGTCTCTGGAAATCAAAACGATCTGCGCTTGGAAGTGATTTTCCAGCTCTCTGAGCAAATCCTTATAGAAGCGCATCGGGTTCTCCTTGATGATTTTGTCGGTCATAATGACCTTGTCGCCACACTTTACCACGTTGCCGCCGTCCATAATGATGTCAGTTGTGACGCATTCGAGGTTCATTTCTTTGCAGATGCCCTTATAATCAGGGATAAAGTCCTCGAATCCATAGAGGTAGTCAGGGTGATATGCATACTGCAGGAAGCGGCCCTTATCGAGCTGGATGGGCATATAATCCCGCGCCCAGATATGCTTCTTGGACTTGGTGAGAGGAAGAGTATGCAGATGGACACGCGCAGAGTCGAGTTCGTCAAGAATTCTCTTGAATGCGGGCATATAGTGCTGCAGGCCTTCGGCCAGGTACACAGCGTTGGTTTGTTTATCCGAGATCATATAGGTTATTGTATGCTTCAATGTCAAATCCGTGTTCTATAGCCAGGTTCTGCCAAGCATCGGCCTTCCTTTCGTCCTCTTCTACTCCCAGGCCGAACCTGTAGCACCGGGAGACGTTGAATTCGGCGCAGGCTCCACCGCCATGCTCTACCGATTTCATGAACCACTCATAGGCCTTTTTGAGGTCTTTTTTGACCAAAATGCCGGTTTCATAGCTCAGGCCAAGGTCGTTCATCGCTGTAGGTTCGCCACAATCTGCTGCCCAGAAGCAAAGCCACATTCCCAGGCTCTTGCTGATTTTGTTGAACGTGTTCTCCAGAACCAGTTGGGCATAATTGGCGGCCGCGTGGATGTTCCCTTTCCAGATGGCCTTCCACATCCAGAACTCGGCAAGCCGGAGGTTCTTCTTTACGCCCGTTCCCAACAGATAACTGAAGGCGTAGTTGTTCATGGCATCAGGGTCTCCTTTGCGGGCCAGCTTCCGGTAGATTTTAGTGGCGGTGTCATAATCCCGCTCGCCGAACCATCCGTGACAAAGACCATAGGCCAAATCGTTGCCAGCAGCAAAGTTACCCAATTCATAGGCTTTTTCCAAAAAGTGCCTGCCCATCACGGGATTGTCGTTGGCCAGGAAACTATACGCTTCCTTGTACATGTACTCACCTTCATTCTTCGGTTCAAACCCTTTCAACTCGTTTGGCATTGACATCAGACTGGTGGTCCTTCCGTCGCTCTGAAAACCCCGGTCTCCCAGATCGGAGTTTCTGTCTAAAATTAAATCTAAATCAATAATATTCATACACTTATGCGTTTGTTTCCGCAAAGGTATGAAGCCAATTTCGGGAGGGCAAATCTTTTCTGTTAAAAGATGTTAAAGGTTATGAAAGAGTTATTTATAGCAAAACCAAGAACTATTCTTCATCTACTATTCTTTTAGCATAACGCCTCAGACTTTTGGGCAGGTGGAGTTCGGCTTCGACCTGGGCAAGATTTCACGATGCTTTCTGGCCTGTTCTCGGGCGTATTCGCGGCTCTCGCGGCGGAGGGCAGTCCATTTGTCGTATTTCTCCTTTGCGGCCCGTAAATCGGCCTCTATGCGGTCGATGGTGGCATCTGTATTCTTGCCGAGTTCGCATTCCCAGACGGTGATGACGGTCCAGGCGAGGGTGTCGAGGCGCTGGGCGTTGAGTTCGTCGCGGGCGATGTTGCGGGCTATCTTTTCTTTCCAGAATCCGGCGTTCGTCTTGGGTTCGACGTACTTGGTGCAACCGCGGTGGCCGTGCCAGAAGCAGCCGTTGATGAAGATGACGGCGCGGTACTTGGGCAGGACGAGGTTGCGCGCTCCGGCACTACGGCTCCCGGGCGATTATGGCCCCTGGGGGCGGTGGGGGATAAACCAGCACGGTGAGCTGGCAGTTGTGGAGCAAGCGCAGCGAGCGGAGCAACTGACTGCTGACCGTGACCGCTTTTCCTTATTTCTGCGGGGAGGGCGTCAGCAAGTTTGTGGGCGGCTTGTCCGGCCACAATCTTGCAGCGAAGGGTGGCATTGAAGGTTGCCTTTCCGGGCGGCTCGTCCGTCCCGGAAGGGCAAGTACCGCTTTCCTTATCGGCCCACATATCGACACCGTCCGCAATCGGCCTTTATCTTCCCATTGGCACTGCGTATTCTGCGTATTTCGCGCATTTTGCGCAATCCGAGCATCTCTATTACAAGAACCAGAGGTTTGTTTTGCCGAAAGCGGGGAGTTCTTCTTTGCGGAAGTGAGGAACTATCTCTGCGACCATCTCCGGGTATTTGATGGTGATGGGCAGATTCTGTTGCTTAACAGACTTCCAATACATCCGGCTGAACTTGTAGACCTGGTTAAGAAGGGCACGGGCTTCGTCCATGCGCAATTCTTTGTCCTCGGGGGCCGCGTTATTATAGACCTTCTTCAGTTTCAATTTGACTGGGAAGAGGAAATCGTATCTGCCAGGCTTATCATAGCGGGCATTGTTATACAACAAGAATTCGTTGTACGAGAGCCTGACTATAGTGCCGCTCTTCGGCATAAGGCCAGGGTCTTCAGTATCGAATCCGACATAATCAGATGCCTCAGTTTTATTGATGGTGACGATATATACCGGGATAGAGAAACCGAGTTTATACAGCATATCCGTAATCTTCGCAGAATCCCTTTCTTTCATCGTCTTATAATAATGAATGATTACACGGTCGGGATTACCGCTCTCAATAACGAAATGGCCCAATGCCTTACGAATATCGCCCACAAGGCTGTCAAGGTCATCATCTCGATAGCAGTCGAAGTTCTGGAAAACACCTTCATTATTGAAGCAGAAAGCACTACCAATGTATCTCTTACCAATCTTCTCGGACTTGAATGCCCCGACACCTATGATAACGTCGTTACTTTTCTTGCGTGTCTGCAACTGCCAGGGGATGCCACCTATCTTGGCAAGTATTGCGGTTTTGATATTGGGAAGATGGAACTGGAATGCATTCTTGCCAGGGTTCTCGTTGTAAATAGCCTGCGAGGTGACCCCTTTCTCCAGCAGCATTTCCTTGACCTTGAAATATATGTCGTGCCTCTCCGGGTTAGGGTCATCACGATCTACTGGACTGATGTAGAGAGCCACGTAGAAGGCGTTGTCATCCCACTGCTTCTTTGCCAGGCCTGCTCGTATGTCCTCGACAGCGGTCTCAACTGATTGAAAAAAGATGCTTCCATTCTTGTCAGTGTTAAAAGGCTGCAGGATGTCGTCCGCAAGCGATTTGTATTTCTGAAAGTACGCACCGGTGGAAGGATTCTTTACCATTCCGTCTTTCAGAATGCAGTAGAGCGACCGGCAAACATCCTTCTGACTCTCTTGAGCGATGAAAAAGAAGCGGACGTTTGTTTTTTCTGTTGCACTGTACGGACCGTATCCGCCTCCATTTCGATTGCCGAATAAGCCGGTGTACGGGTCGAAACTAATCTGGCTGCGGCCGAAGAGCAGCACGTTGGAGCCCTGTGTTACCTCGGTTAGCTTGTCGTCAGGCACCGTGATGAAATCATTGCAGGTTATCTTCAGTACTGTGGAGTTGAATTCTTCTGTGTATAGATACTCTTTTGCGAATGAACGAATCTTGGGCAGGGTGTCGGCATAGCGGTTAGGAATCTTCTCATAATGCTCAATGACACCGAGTTCTCTGGACAAGCTCCTTGTTGACGACTGGAAAGATGGAGGAGATTTCTCGTTTTTGCTCGGGAGTGAGGTCCCTTACTTTAACCACTTCGTCTCCAACAATAACCTTATAGCGTGTTGCTTTGAGGTCAAGGGCGGAAAGGGGTGTGTCATATACGATGGAGTGCCCATTGTATGACACGAGCAATTCCCATCCTGAAGTGACGGTCTGGTCTTTGGGTACAATGGAGAAACGGAGGTACTGCGTGCAGCCTTCCTGCTTTTGTTCTGAGTCCTCAATCCAGACTTCGATGTTGTCTACGAAATCATAACCGACAATGGCACGTTGTCGGAAATAGTCGTAAAGACGTTGTTTTAAAACGCTTTTAGTCAGATCCCGATCAGCACCAAGGCGGATGCGGGCAAAGTAAGAATCACCAAAACACTCACGAGCGTTGCTGGTGATGGAGAAATAGAGACGGCGGGTGGCGGAGAGGGTGGGCTCAGCAGCCCACAGTTCGGGACACTGGTCTTTGAATAGACTCCGGATGTGTCCGTGTTCTTTTCTTTCTCTGTTCACCTCAAGGTCGATTACGTCTGTGATAAAATCGACCGATAAAATGTTGATAATCATAATGTTTAAAAACTTAAATTAAACACTCGGTTCGAGCCTCCCGCGAGAGGAGACCCCAGCTTCTATATTGTTCCCATTATTGGGAGAATAAAAACGATAATTGGCAATAAATAACAGCCTACAGGATGACAAAGAACTATACTACTGCTTGTTCACAAATATAACGTTTTATTTCGGTAAGAGCAATTTTAATTACGGAACATATTGCTAACCATAGTATGTTGATAACTTTAGTTAGCATATCTACCTTTGTAATTAGTAAATCAAGCAATTACATAATGGAAAAAGAACCTATTCTCAAGGCTTTCGGACAGAGAGTTCAAGAGCTTAGAAAAGAACGTAATCTGTCACAAGAACAGCTTGCTGACTTGGCTGGTGTACATCGAACATATATCGGTATGATAGAACGTGCAGAAAAGAACATTACCCTCTGTAATATCGAGCGCATCGCTAAAGCATTGAAATTGGACATCAAAGATTTATTCTGATATGGCAACAATTCTCCCAGTTACTATTAACGAAAATTCCAGAGCGGATTATAGGCGTACTCTAACAGAGCTGTTTCTAAATGAGCCAAACGGTGCTGCTGGCGCACCAAGCAATTTCGAATATAACGTAGAAACAGATAATGCTGGCAACCGGATTTATTTGAAGAGGCCCACGAATCTTAATAAAGGTTTCGACTTTGAGGTACGTGTTTCAAATCAAAGATTTAAGCATGTAAGCAAAAATGGCCGTGTATCCCATAGCAATAGGCCTTCTCACGATAATATCTTAGATGACCTTGCAGCGAAGAAGGCAGAAGACCCTGCGCAATATTCAAGTCTTCGTGCTATCATAGACCGTATTTTTAACTGCAACGAGATTGATCCTTTGGAGTATAATGCGTTTACCTTCCAGAGTGGCTATCCTGTTGACATGATTTGCAAGTGTATTAAGTGGCTCTTTATTGAACAGGATATAACATACTGGAATTGGAGTGGTCGCAATATGCTTTACAATGGTATTAGAAGCATTTAGCATTTTGCCTATGTATAATCCAAAGTATTTCATTGACAATGAGATGTGGCAGTACCGTGATCCTAAAGGTCCTGCCATTCACACCTTTGTGGCTTCTGATGGAACAGCAATCGGTATCTTTCAAGGGAAAAAAGGAGCACGACCCGATCTGGATTTCCGCGTGAAGATTCTTCAGCCAAAACCTGATGCGAAGCCATTCCTTCTTCCCCACGACGAATGGGTAGTAGACTTACTGCTAAAAGCACAGCACCACAAAGATGCGGTTGTTCGTTTACTGGACTATTATCTTGAGTTCTATGAATCTTGCAAGCCTTTCGACTCACTGGAAGAGCGTAAGCTTTATCAGCCTCGCACCCTAAAAGAGATCGAGACCAAGTTTGCAAATGTTAGTACTCCAGGGACAATGTCCATCGGTGGAATTGCCATTATCCTTGAACTATTCTGTTTGTGTGAGAAACAGACACCTGACGCCCACCAGTTCAAACTGGCGCTTCAGTGGACAAAAGAGTGCATTTTGGGCCAACGGGACTTCAAGAATGTCCTTAATTTGGTGATTCGACACAGAGAATATTAGAACGGAAGTTCGGGACCGTAATACGCCTCCGGCTCACACAGGACGCGGATGTCGCTATCCTGGAAGAGTTTGGCCTGCTTCTCTAATTTCTCCAGAATCTCTCCTCTACGATTGATGCTGTTCAGTTCCTCGCGACGGGCTTTGCTCATCTCGAGGAATTTTTCTTCCTGGTCAATGCCGAGGAAGCGGCGTCCCAGAAGGTTGGCCGCAATACCGGTAGTACTGCTTCCTGTGAACGGATCAAGTATCCAGGCACCAGGTTTCGTAGAAGCCTGAATGATTCTCGACAGGACGCACAACGGTTTCTGGGTGGGGTGCTTGCCGCATGATTTCTCCCACGGTGCAATAGCCGGCAACGTCCAGACATCACGCATCTGAGTACCACCGTTGATTTCCTTCATCAGCTCATAGTTGTAGTAATGAGCCACTTTCTGCTCCTTTCGAGCCCACAGGATGTACTCCGCTGAGTATGTGAAATACCGGCAGGACAGATTGGGTGGAGGATTGGTTTTTACCCACGTGATGCAATTGAGAATCTTGAAGTCCAGCTCCGTAAGGCAACGAGCAACGGAGAAAATGTTGTGATATGTTCCGCTGACCCAGATAGTGCCATCTGATTTCAGATGCTCACGGCAGGCTGCCAGCCATGTTTTATCAAACTTGTAGTCCTCCTCAAATCCTTGGGACTTATCCCACTTGCCTTTGTTTACAGACACGGGAACGCCGCTCTGTATGCTGATGCCACCGTTTGACAGATGATATGGCGGATCTGCGAAAATCATATCGAACTTGAAATCGAAGGAGTTCAAAAGCTCGATACAATCTCCCTGCAGGAGCGTGAAGTTTTTATCCTGTGATTTGTAGTAGGCTGTGGGCATTTGGGTTATATCAGTTTCGATGCGATCACACCTTCATCGAGGTCCATGATATTGTAGAGATTCTCCAAAACGTCGAAGGTCTCCTTTAGGTTATTACGAGCAGAGCCCCAGCCCTGGCCATCAGTAATCCAGACGAACTTGAATTTGGGATGATTCTTGGTCTCCAGGGCGATGGTCTTGTAACTGCGGGCAGTCTCATTAAGTTTGGAGCCACCGCTGGCGTAGAAATTGGTCTCGATGCCATAAATCATATTGGGGCGCTTGATGACGAAATCGAAGCGTTTCTCTGTGCCGCCCTCGTTGGAGATGCAGGACAGGTCAATGCCCCATTTCTGCTCAATTTCGTGGATGTACATCTCCTTGAAGTAAGTCTTATCCTTCTCCAGACCGGCCTTGATAAGATAACCTTCCACCAGGTCTTCCATCACGTGACCACCGCGATTCTTACGGGCATTGGAGTCCAAGCCGGTCTCTACGCCGGTAACGTAGTCCACCAGATTGTGGATGTGCTTCTGCTGCATGAGGTCGAACAGGCCGGTCTCACGCATAAAAACAGTGTATTCCTCAATGTGGTAGTTGGCCTTCTTGAAATTCCAGACGTGCTCGCCGTCAAAGTCCACGGTAAGGATGTCAGATTCACGCTTGGCAAGCAGGATAGGAATACACTTGAGGATTTCCGGATAACGCCGGTACAGCGCCACGAATCCCTTTTCAATATCCTGACATCCTATTAGGGAATTCATGATGTTGAGCTCAACCTTGATAGCGTCTACATTCTTGTAAATCTTCTCAAAGTCGGTGTAATACTTATAGCCAGCTATGGCGGAGCGGAAGCCCGCCAACCAAGTCATAAAATCTCTCATACTTACGCGTTAACTACGTTAGAAATCATCAGTTCAGAGATGGCGCCGCGGCCAGAAGCATCGGAATTAATCATTCTGGCGGCGGATACTCTTTTGATGACAAAGTGTTGGTATATGGTGTCGAAGAAATTCTCTGTAGGATTCACGTCCTTCGGATCAGAGTTACTGGCTACAAAGAGGGCTTTTTCCTTGCTAATCTGGTCACAGAAGTCGCGGAGTCGGAGTTGCTCGCTATCGTCGAAGCCTTCCTTTGCATATGACGTGAAGGATGAAGTTTCGGTGATGGGCTTATACGGCGGGTCAAAATAGAACAGGGTATTAGGGCCGGCGAAGCGTCCAGTTTCCGCGAAATCACCGCAGAGGATTTCTACCCTCTGAAGGACACTGGAACATGCACGGAGATTATCAGCATCGCAAATACGGGGATTAGCATACTTGCCGTGAGGAACATTGAATTCGCCTTTGGAATTGACCCTGTACAGGCCATTAAAGCACGTCCTATTGAGGAAGATGAAGAGTGCGGCCGTTTCTACCGGAGTGGTCTGCTTCGTGTTGAAACGGGCTCTCTTCTCAATGAAAAAAGCCTTGCGGTCTTCTGCGCCCAGGGGAATATACTCTTCTTGGATATGAGCGAGTTCTGCTATCAGTTCCTCCACGTTCTCCTTGATTACACGATAGGTGCAGATAAGTTCCTGGTTGATGTCGTTGATGACAGCTCTCTCAATGTTGGGATATGCCTGAAGAATCCAGAACATAACGGCGCCACCACCAACAAACGGCTCCACATAAGTAACTTGCTGACGGGATGCGAAATCGCGAGGGAGCGATTTGCGAACCTCATCCAGCAACTGTGTCTTCCCTCCAACCCATTTGATGAATGGCCGAGCTTGAGTCATGTCTTCGAACAACTTCATAAGCAATTCATATTTCTACAAAGTTACAAAAAATATCGGTTTGCCGGTAGTTTTTATCTGTTTATTGCTCGCTTAATCTGTAACTTACGGAATTTCAATCAAATGAAAAAAGGCTGAGTAGCCCCCTTGCGGGGACTACTTAACCTTGGCATATTGGCCGTGCGCGGTTCTCTCCAGACGCCCTTCGTCGCACCACTGTCCGATGGTGCGGTCAATCGAGCGCGGGTTGAGGCCCACGGCCACGGCCACATCAGAGTATGTCTTCCGGTCGAAGGTGCCCGGAAGGGCATCGTAGAAGCGCTGGTAAACCTTCGGCTTGTCGCTGCGCTTGGACTTGATGGCGACCGGAGTCTCCGGCAGCATTTTGTATACCCGCGCCATGTGAGCCACAAGCACCTCGCAGATGGCGGCAGCCGTCTGATAATCTTGTTCCAGGCATACGATGTCGCTCTCGAAGTCACCATCCTCTGTCAGCCTCAAGGCGGACAGAATCATAGCTATACGGTAAGTAATGAGACCTAGACGCCTGATGGAGGCGACGATAGCGTCACCGTACTGGTTGTAAAGCGCCATCTGCGAGTCGGAAAAGCGGCTGTCAAAGTCCTGTTCCTGCTCCTCGGTCAGAGAGAAACGGAGGTCCTTCCCGGCTTTGAGGATGTCGTACAGGTCTTTAACTCCGGCCCCGAGTTCCAAAAAGAAATCGTCCTGGGTAACCTCCTCCTTGTAGGCGAACGGACTGAGCCAGACGAGTTCCGTCTGCAGGCAGTAAAACGCGAAGCGGCTGAACAGGCCGTTCTCGGCATCCGTTATGAGATTGAGAATCTGGTTCGGAGTGCCGGTAAGCAGGGCGGACAACTTGGGCTCCTTGATGAACACGCGCTCGCGGTCCTTGCGTCTGGCGAACGAGATGTTTTCGTGGTGAAACGCCTTGCGGAAGCCGTCGGAATACTTGCCGTAGTCGGAAGCGAAAATGTTGGCAAGGGTGTCGCCTTCGCTCTCGAACATCATCCCTTTGCCACCGTTGTCGTTCAGGATCTGATAGACCACCGTGGCGCTGCTGTTGGCAGGGATGTAGTGCATCAACATCGGCGGCTCTTCCGGTATCTCAAGCCCGGACTTGTTCTTTGCGGACTTGAATTCCTGCATCTTCTTCTTGTACTCCTTCTCTTCATCGTCACACTTCTGGTGCAGCGCATCGTCGATGGGCTCCGCAAGGTGCCGGCAGAGCGTAAGACGCCCTTTGCCTGCGGACGCACCGGCGGTGACGAACAGGAAGAAGTTGGGGTACACTCTCCGTCCGTGGTAAACTCCGGAGATGTGAGGAAGGCAGGATGAAAGAACGCAAAGAGCACCGAGGATGAGCATATCGCAGTCTTCGTCCGAAGTGGACTGGGCCGCGATCGTATCGAGCGGTGCGGGGAGAAGGTCTCTGACGGCAGGGGAGAAGACGGGGAGCGGAGGCTCTTCGACATCGTCGGGCTGCTTTTGCGCAGAATCCGCAGTTTCCGCAATATGCGCAGGAGATGTGTCTGCGGATTTCGCGCATTCTGCGGAAGTTGCGCATACGCGCTCGCGGGTGTGAAGGGAAACGCCCGCTTCCTTGGCCTTGTGGAAGAACGTGTTGAGGGTCACACCGGTTCCGTGCGCCCTGAGACACTTGTCGTACTGCTCGTCGGTAATGCGCTCGTTGTACTCCGGGTGGAATCTGCTGACGCGATAGAAGTAGTCACGGCCGTTTTCACCGAATTCATCGGCAAAGGCAAAGCCGATGTCCAGCCAGTTGTCGTAGCCGGTGGTGATGTCAATATGACCCGCTTCAATTCGCTGAAGAACGATTTCAACATCATCGGCCCTGTCGCCGGTATTGACGACAGAGGATGAAGTTTTACGTTCGGTCGCAGGGGTTACTTTATTCGCCCATGCGTGGGGATCAAATGGGATTTTTTCCATCGCTAACAGATTTCAGGGTTGAGATACGCTTCCGGGTCGAAGGGCAAAAAGCACGCTCTGGACACGTCCTTGCCCGATTTGTCCGGCTCGATGCCGTAGGTTTGAACCAGGTAGTTGGAGACGGAACGAAAGTAGTCGGAGTGCGGCATCAACGCTACGTTGATTTTGACAATCCACTTGAGCCCGTCACCGCTGGGAGAGCGGAACATCAACTCGGTCTCGAAGTACGGGTCGTCCAGGAGCGTCCGCTTTAGAGCGTCTATGTCCTGAACGTGGTCGAAGTCGAGGCAGAGGTAGCCGCTATGCTCCACCAGGTTGTCGTTGGACCGCTCGGAGAACACACCGGAGAACGTGCAGTATGCGAAGTGGGCAGCCTTGTACTTGCGTCTGGCGTCCTTGTCTTCGATGGAGCGGAGTTTCTCGGTCTCGGCCTGAGCGTAGTGACCGGTGATGTAGTTCCAGACATCCAGCAGCGTGATGGACTTGTGAGGAGTCTTGTTCGTGACCGGAGCCTTGAAGAAGGAGAAGGAGGGGAGCGGCTTCACCGGGACCGCGTTGCGGTCGTAGGGGCTGTAGCCCTCCTCAAGATGGAGGAACAGGTCTTCGTTGATGGCGATGAGCAGATCCTGTCCGTCTTTCCTCCAGTACAGCTTGGCGAAGTCGAAGCAGTCGCCTTCGGGGATAGCGTCGAACTGGTCTTTGTGACGGGCGATTTCGTCGGAGAGTTTCTCTTCCGGGTGAATCTTTTCCGTCCAGACGTGGAGGGTCTCGCTGCCATCGGCAAATGGATTCCTGCAGATGCCGCAGTCGCGACCGGAGATTTTCATCACGGTCTCGCCGGGGTAGAACTGACGCAGAATGTGGGAATAGATTCCCGTGCCGTAGTGCGTCTTGGCGAGGATGGCTTCTCTACTGATCATAGCGCAGCCCTCCACGTTTAGAGTTGACGTAATCCACGGCCGCCTCCTGCATCTCGTCCTCGGTCTTGTGATAGCCGCCGGCAAGCCAGGCGTCAATCTCGGAACGGAGGAAACGGAGCCGCTTGCCATCTTTGTGGTAAGGTACGCGCCTGAGCGTGACCCAGTCGTAGATGGTCTTGCGAGCGGGTTTGTCGGGATGGTAGGCCATCAGGCCTTCAACGTCCATCCACTCGTCGGGGGTATTCCCCTTGGCGTCCTTGAGTTCAAGGACCAGGTTGACAAGCCGGTCAACCTTCTGTTCGAGAGATGCCACGATCTGGGGCATCTGCTCAAGAGTAAAAGTGTTTTGTAACATAAATTATCAGCGGCTGCATAGACTCCGGAACGCGCCGCTGAACCGTGAGCCGCCACTTGTGAATTCAAATGACAGCCGCGAAGGAAATAGGTGAAAGGGCGGTGCTCCAGAAGTGAACGGGGTTCACCCTATTCTCTGTCTTCTACTGCGATAAGTCGCTGATAATCAGCACGAGAAAATGAGCAAAAGAGAAGGACGGTGAGAGGTTTTTACTCCTTTTCACCGTCCTCGGTTCGACATCGGCAGATATTACTCTCCCGTAATACGCTTAACGTATTGGTTGTATCCGCTTGGGGGGATACTAAATCGCTTTTTCAACACATCCCATTCAGGGTCTTTGTCGTTGACCAGTCCCCGATATAGGAAATCTATCCATTCATCTTGGATGTTGTCGTGAAATATGTCCTGATGTATAAGATACACCGTATAGCGAACCCAGGTGACACCCTTGGGTATTCTTGGTACGCGGTGTGTGATTACAGGACACTGGTTACTTTTCACAAGGTCTTCAAGATATGTCTTGAGCAGTTCGAAGTCCGTTTTCGGCATAACACGATCTTGTGTGTCGGGGTCTATTCCATCAAGGAAAGCAATACGTTTGTGAACGCAAGCAATCTTGTCTTTGACCGGCATCGCCGTGCTGACCGGAAGCGGCTTAGGGGAGCCAGGCTTCTGACCGGACTTTCGTCTGGTAACGTATACCGCAGCGGGGTCTTGGAGATATAGTTCGTTCTGTTTGTTCAGGAATGTTGCTAAATGATATTTAATTGATTGCTCGCACTTAAAGCAATTATTTAAATCGTAATCACTGAGTAGTTCTTCAATTACGTTGGAGCGTTCCAGGGCGGTATCTTCTTTCTCATATTCGGCTCTGAACGCTTCGCGCTGAGCCTTCACGACAGGGGAGACGACCGTCTTCTCAATGAGTTGTTTCACATCCGTCACATGCGTACCAGTGGAAGAGATAAAGATGAAGTTCTCCAACGCTGCCGCAACTTTCAACAGGGCGGGGCGTGATTCAACTTCTTCCGCATGGTCTTTCAGTTCCGCGAGCACTTTGGATGCATCGCCCGGTTTATCATCCACGATACAACGCTGCGCTTTGTGAATAAGTTCCGTGAGATTGAATTCACCGGGAAGGTCATAAGGCAGGAAACCATCAATGCCGCGGTCAAACTCGAACTCGAAAGGCTGTATGTAATCTGATTCTTTCAGAATGGGCTTAAATAGCAGCACCAGTTCGTAATACAGGTTGACGAGACTGAATGTGAGGTAATCGTATATCGCCATCGGTTCCTTTGCGGAATTCATCCTAATATCCAGCGGAACGTCTTTCCTGGGGAACATCTCGTCACCGATAAGGATGGCTTCCCACGCCGCTTCGTTGGTCTTTCTGGAGAGTTCTGAAAGAGTGGACTTAACCTCCTTACGCGTCTGGTAGTCGTCTTTTACGTCGTGGCTGTAATCCAGCAACTGATGCCGTATCCGCAGGCATTCAAGGTCTACCATCGCCTTGTAGAAGCGACTGTAATGCTTGTCTTCAATGGATATGTCCGGCATCTTTATGGGATACGGGTCGTCCACTATCGGCGTATATTTCTTCGCGGCACCGTCCAGCAGCGCATTGATGTCTGCTCCCTTTTCATATGAGAACCACTCTGGATCTGTGATGCCGGATATGGCTTTGAGATTCGTAATAATATCCTCCAGATTGTCTGGGCGCTTGTCAAGTATAGGGGCAATTCTCTTGTAATGCGGAATCTCTGGCATCACGATAAGGCGATACTGGCCGCCTATTATCGAATTGAGAAGATTAAACTTTATCATTTGTCCTCCTTTATCTTAATGCGTTCTACTGCGTCTCTCTTGCTCTTGTCCACGATGTCGGCGTAAATCTGCGTCGTTCCGACATTGGCGTGGGTGAGCAGGTGGGAGACGGTGTATATGTCGGTGCCTTCGTTGACCTGGAGGGTGGCGAAGGTGTGGCGGAAGCAGTGGAAGGTGATGTGCTTGGTGATGCCGGCATCTTTGAGCCAGTCCTGGAGCGGCTTCTGGGTGTAGTGCCGCTTGAGGTTCTTGAAAACGAGTCCGGTGCCGGGCGTGCCGCAGAGTTCGTAGGCTTCCTGGGAGAGTGGAAGGGTGGCCTCGGTGTCGGTCTTCTCGGTCTTGATGCGGATACACCAGCCTCCGTCGGTCGCTTTTACGATGTTGCTCCAATTGAGGGCGAGGATGTCGCTGATACGTAAACCGGTGAGACAGCTGAACAGGGAGGCGTTCTTGAGATCGGGCGTGTCGCAGGGCGTGGCGGCCAGTTGGCGCACTTCTTCCAGCGTGAGGAACTCCCGGCGGCCATCTACGGCATCGATGGTCTCCAGGTAGTCGTTGACGTTCTCCTGCAGCAGTTTCTCCTGATAAGCGATTTTGAGGAAGCCGCGGAAGGTGGACCAGTATCCGGCTGCGGAGTTCTGGGCGAGCTGTTTGTCGGGGTGCTTGAGCTGCTTGGCATTCAGCAGGTATTCACGGAAGCCTTCGCAGAAGGGGACGGTGATGTCGCCCATCTTGCATACGCCTCCGCAGTAGTTGCTGAAGTGGTCGTAGACGCGAATCCATTTCTGATCTTTCGTGTCCAGCTTGGTTTTGAAGTAGGCGAGGAAGTCCATCTTCAGCTTGGTCTTGTCCAGGAAGTCGTACTGGCCGCGGATGATGGCCAGTTCGCGCTCTGACCGGATGGCTTCGGCCTGGGCTATCTTTTCTTTGTTGGCATCCTTGTCGCTCTGGAAACGGGGCTTGTTTACGAGGTATATGCCCAGGTATTCGTGCCGGACGTACTTGCGTGAGTGCGGGTCTCTCAGGGGCGGGTAGAAGTCGAAGTAGAGCGTAATCTTGCCGCTTGGCAGCAGCCGCTGGCGTAGTGTTACTTTAGTTGTTCCCATTATCGCTTATCTTTTTGAATAACTTGTCGAGTTCATCTTTCTTGTACCAGACGTAGTTGCCTTCCGTCCGGACTTTGGTCACGCCAGCGGCCTGAGTTTCTTCGCTGAAGCGTTTCTGGCCGAGGTGGTAGTATTTGAGTGCGTCGCCGCTGCGCATGTAGTTCTTGCGAATCTCAGCGGGGATTTTCGGGGTTTTGTCTTTGAAGAGGCGGTCGAGGTCGGCTTTCTTGTAGTAGACGAAGACACCGGTGCGGGTGCCCTCAAGGCCTGCCGCCTTTACTTTGTCGTAGAAAGTTTGCTGGCCGAGGTGATAGTGTTTCTTGGCCTGGTCTACGGTGAGGTAGTTCTTCTCTATGTCGCCCTGGAAGAGGCGGCTGCGGTCCCATTCTTTCTTGGAAATCAGGAGTAGGCGTCCGTCCCGCTGGACAGGAATCTTCTTTTCGCGGACGTAGGCGGAGATGTATTTGCGCGTGATTCCTTCGCTCTGCATCAGATCCTCAGCGTTGTACCAGTCTTCCTTATTATATACGGGCTTGGGCTTGAACATCCGGTCCACTTCCTTTTTGGGGTAGAAGGCTTTGCCTTTGATGATGCGCGGGCGGAAGCCTTCTTCTTTCATTCGTCGCATCAGCCAGGATTCGGAGATGTTGTACTTCTCCAAGACCTCGGCCTTTGATATGAGCACGGAGAAGTCGCCTTTGCTGGGCTGGGGCGTCAGGTGGCTGTCCGCTTTGAGCTGCTCCATTGGAATGCGGACGGTGCGGGAAGAGACGCGGATAGGGACGAGTTCTCCTTGCTCGATGCGGGCGTACAGGGTAGGGCGGGATACCCCGAGGAATTTGGCGGCTTCGGTGATTGAGAGGTGGGCTTTTCCTTCGAGCGTCGCTCGCGCTTCCTTCACCTCGGCTCTGGCTTTGCGTGCCTCTTTGCGCTGGCGCTTGATGCGGGTGTTCTGCGTATTGCGACAGGCGACGCTGCAGTACGTCTGCCTCGGGATGTCCGTGGTAAACGTGTTGCCGCAGCAGGAGCATGTCTTTGTCACAATGTGCATACTTTTTACATCATTTTGGCGGAGATGAGGCGCAAGACCTTCAACGTGCCGTTTGACCCTTCTAATTGGGTACAAGTTTGTAAATCTACGTAAACCTATGTAAAGGGATGGTATTCGGCCGGTGCCCTCCATAGTCTTGAACCACGCGTGGTTCAAATGTGGTTCAAATATAGCAAAAAAATCCCGAATTAGCCCAAACTAATCCGGAAAAGTTTTCAACATTTTATCGTTGATTATGTGAGAGTTAGGAGGTTTTATACGGGGCGCGTAGAGGGTGGTTCGGTGTATTTATTTTCCGATGCA
>Ga0116192_1000402_pt1 | contig 33213 bp, 28 predicted proteins | sample AD_UKC113_MetaG_FD_89876 | JGI IMG/M metagenome (GOLD analysis project Ga0116192, IMG submission 89876) | Active sludge microbial communities of municipal wastewater-treating anaerobic digesters from Hong Kong - AD_UKC113_MetaG | ecosystem: Engineered > Bioreactor > Anaerobic > Digestate...
CATTCCGGAAATACACGATATCAGGATGATTCTTTTCTTCTTTTTCCTACAGTAAATTGACGCTATCAATCCTCTGTGAAAACTTGAAAAAAGCTGTATAATACGTTACTATACATAAAGACCAGGTATATCACGAAGATATACGCCGATTGATGATCAAGAAAACTTATGCCACGGAGGCATTGTACGGCATTGGAATGCTGACGGTGTTTTTGTGGTGTTCTTTATTTTAGGGAGGAAAATCCTATGCATATGGCAGATGCCTTATTATCGCCCGCCGTGGGCCTGTCCATGGGTGCAGTCAGCGCTGGGGCGATGGCTCTATCGGTGTCAAAAATAAAAAAGGATGACTTAAGTGATAAAAAAGTCCCGCTTATGGCCGTTGCCGGGGCCTTTGTTTTTGCCGCCCAGATGATCAACTTCACCATTCCCGCCACGGGCTCCAGTGGGCATATTGGCGGCGGAATGCTTCTGGCTGCGCTTCTTGGGGGATATCCCTCCTTCCTTACCCTGTCGGTGGTCTTAATCATTCAGGCCCTGTTCTTTGCTGACGGAGGGCTTCTTGCACTGGGATGCAATATTTTCAACATGGGCGTCATACCCTGCCTGTTGGTTTATCCCCTGGTTTTCAAACCCCTTATGAAGCGGGGGCCAAGCTATAAAAACCTCACACTGGCCTCAGTATTATCGGTGGTCATAGGTCTTCAGCTTGGAGCGCTGGGCGTGGTTCTGGAGACCACCGCCTCAGGGGTCACCGAGCTTCCCTTCAGCGCCTTTCTTATGATGATGCAGCCCATTCATCTTGCCATTGGTCTGGTTGAGGGTGTGATTACTGCCGCTATCCTGAGCTTTGTCTATAGCATGCGGCCCGATCTTATTGAAGCGGAGCTGATACCTTCATCAAAACCCCGACTATCCTTCAAAAAGGCCTTAGCCCTTTTGGCCATTGCGACCATTCTCACAGGGGGCGTCCTCTCCCTGTATGCCTCCGAACATCCCGATGGTCTGGAATGGTCCATCGAAAGGGTGGCCGGCACCTCCGAGCTTACATCGGATGAAGCGCTTCATGATAAGATGGGTGCTATACAGGAAAAAACAGCCCTGATGCCCGATTATGACTTCGCCGCAGAGAATAACAGCAGTATTCCGGGAACCAGCCTTGCAGGACTTATCGGTGGAGGGCTTACCTTCCTCCTGGCCGGAATTACAGGTTATCTTCTCTCACGCTTTAAAAAGAGACGGGTAAACGCTTCACCCCTGGGTGAAAACTGAGACAAGACACAAGTGAGGTATTGATTACGGCAAACATGAAAAGCAAAATCCGGGAGATTTACTCCCTGGAGCAGTTATCAGGCAGAGACACTTCCATACATCAGCTTCATCCCTTGATTAAGCTGATTACAAGTCTGGGCTTCATCATTATTGTGGTATCCTTTGGAAGATACAGCCTCATTCCCATGATCCCGATGGTATTCTATCCCACGATAGTCATGGCTCTTTCAGAGACCCCTTATGGCCTGCTTTTAAAGCGCTGCGCCCTGGCTCTCCCCTTCTGCCTTCTGGCCGGAATCTCCAATCTCATTCTGGATACAGGCGCGGCCTTTACCCTTGGCTCGCTGTCGATTAGCCTGGGTTTTTTCTCTTTTCTGACGCTCCTTTTTAAGGCCTATCTCAGCGTCATAACGGTTTTGCTGCTTGTGGCCACCACACCCATCAGTGATATTGCCGGCGCCATGAAGAGACTTAAGATTCCCGACCTTTTTATAACCCTCTTTGAAATGACCTATCGGTATATTGGCATACTTATGGAGGAGGCCTCCTCCATGGCCCTGGCTTATAGGCTGAGAAGCCATGAGCAGAAGGGTATCGTGCTTAACCATATGGGGAGCTTTGTGGGCCAGTTGCTCATTCGAAGCTTTGACCGTGCCGAGCGAATCTATCAGGCCATGAAGCTCCGGGGCTACCCGGCTTCTCAAAAGGGTTTTGCAGAAAAGAAGGCCTCCGCCAGGGATATCCTTTACCTTATCATTGTTTTAGGCTCCAGCCTTATTTTCAGATTCCTGAATATCCCCGGAACCATGAATAACTTCATAGAAAGGTTCATCCCATGATTAAAGCAGAGAATATTACAGTATCCTATCCTGATAAAACAGTGGCGTTAAGCCAGGTAAGCTTTACGGTTAAAGAAGGGCAGAGCCTGGCCATTGTGGGGCCCAATGGGGCCGGGAAGTCCACCCTGCTTCTGGCACTGGTCGGAGTCCTTTTGCCCCGGCAAGGAAACATTTTTATTGATGATATTCAAGTCAGCAAAGAGAATCTGCAGCAGATTCGCAGCAAGGTGGGTATGGTCTTTCAGAACCCGGATGATCAACTTTTTATGCCCATGATATATGACGATTTGGCCTTTGGCCCCAGAAACATGGGGCTCAGCGAGGATAAGGTCCGGGAGCTGGTGGAGGATACACTGGAAAGACTTCATATCTCCCATCTTAGGAACCGTTCTGCCCTTAGGCTGTCAGGCGGGGAGAAGCGCATAGCCGCTATTGGAACAGTGCTGACCATGAATCCGAAAGTCATGGTCTTTGACGAGCCCTCCTCCTTTCTTGATCCCAAATCCAGAAGGAATCTCATTGGTTTATTGGGGAATATAAAGCAGACCAAGATCATTGCCACTCATGATCTGGAGCTGGCCCTGGAAACATGCCAACAGGTCCTTATCCTGAATCATGGTACCGTGGCTGCCTCGGGAAGCCCTCATGAGCTTTTGTTTGACGAAGGGCTCATGGAGGAATGCCAGCTTGAAGCAATTAAAAGTCGATAACACGTATCCCCTATGGGGAGTTAAAGGAGCGATAAAATGGCACAGCTTTATCTGGAATGTGGAATGGGCGCGGCAGGGGACATGCTCTGCGCAGCCTTATACGAGCTCTTGGAGCAGGAGGGCAGGGAGGCCTTTTTAAAGACCATGAACAACCTGGGCCTGCCCCAGATTAAGGTCCAGGCCAAGGCCGAGCAAAAATGCGGCATTCAGGGCACCCGAATGGTGGTCACTATTGGCGGCCAGGAGGAAGTAAGCCTGGATGTGACCGGGCAGCTTCAGGAGCACACCCACAACCACGCACAAGCACCTAACCTCGGGCATGAACAGGGCCATGGGCATCACCATCACCAGGAACAGCACAACCACCCCCACCAGGACGCGTCCTCCCATCATCATGAACATGGCCATACTGGACTGAACCATATACACACATTGATTCAAAACCTGGCGCTTCCTCACAAGGTGAAGGAGAATGCCCTTAAGGTTTATGCTCTGCTTGGCGAGGCCGAGGCACACGTCCATGGACGGCCTGTGGAGCATGTCCACTTTCACGAGGTGGGAACACTGGATGCCATTGCCGATATTGTGGGCTTCTGTCTTCTTATGGAAATGCTTCAGATTGAAAAGGTCACAGCCTCGCCCCTGCATGTGGGCTCTGGCCGTGTACGAACCTCCCATGGTGTCCTCCCCGTTCCCGCACCGGCAACAGCCTACATTCTCAGGGGTGTTCCCACCTATTCTGACGGGATCCAGGGTGAGTTGGTGACACCCACCGGAGCTGCACTGATTAAGCATTTTGCCGTTGGCTACGGCCCCATGCCCCCGGCGGCCTATGACAGAATAGGCTATGGAATGGGGAAGAAAAACTTTACCGCAGCCAACTGCGTACGGGCTTTTCTTGACAAATCCGTACATCACAGGGGCCTAAGTGACACCACTGTAGAGCTTCGCTGCACCGTTGACGACATGACCCCCGAGGCTGTGGGCTTTGCCACCGAGACACTTTTATCGGAAGGGGCAAGGGATGTGTATGTCCAATCGGTTTATATGAAGAAGAACAGGCCTGGATTTGAGATAGTCTGCCTGTGTTCTGAAAAGGATGCAGAAAGAATGGCCGAGCTGATGTTAAGGCACACCACCACCCTGGGTGTGCGAAAAACATCCTGCCAAAGATTTATTCTTGAGAGAAGCATTGAAGAAGTGGATACTTTATTGGGTAAAATACGGATCAAACGGGCACAGGGTTATGGAGTCTCCCGTATAAAGCCCGAATATGATGATGTGGCCCAGGCTGCTAAAAAACACGGCATTCCTTTTTCGGAGGCTTATCAGCAGATTCTGGATTCCTTAAAATGAAGTCTGGAAGAAAGATTTATGCAACAAAAAATGCGTTTCACCATGCCGTGAGACGCATTTTAAATCATACTGTTACAGTCCATATTAAATTCCCTTCCATTACTCATGGTTTACTTTCTTATCTCTTGAGCCACTCTAAGCTGATAGTTCCAAACTGCCTTCAAAAAGAAATAGGTTCCTGCGATTACGGCTCCGAGTAATACTAAATCCATCATTTTAAGCACCTCCATTGCTGCTTGTTAATTATTTGTCATGTTATGTTAATAGTTTAACACAATGTGTTAAATAATTAACATATACAAAGTGCACAATGTTTTATGGATTTTGTAGTGGATTTTTAACAAATTTCAATCAATAGTATAAGAATGACACTGGTTCTGGAATCATTTGATGCTATCCACATAAAAACCGGCAGATGAGCTCATCATCTGCCGGCTTAATGTCCACGGCTTATATCAGGTTCTCTTGACTATTGATGTTTTTTTACACCCCATTTGCCGTCAGAACCCTTAATCAGGGAGTAGAATCCGTTATTTGCCGTACTCATGGATAAAGAATCTGATGCACCGGGAAAAACATTATAGGTAAAGGCCGGTGAAACATCAACCCTTGCTTTGCTTTTTCCGCTGGAATTTAGCGTGTATCCGCCATACAAAGAATCTAAAACATAACCCCATCCCTTATTGCTGGTAATATCCCCCGCAATTCCCCTTGCAATCTCATCGGCACTGGGATAGGAAATCTTTATGTTATAGGCGGATGACAGGATGCTTCCATCGCCCGTTTCACCAATGACTTCTACAACACTCATGCTGCCTGAATTAATATGGGCGTATTCCTCTGGAAACATTCTATCCGGATCGCTGATGGAAATGTACGCATAATCAGCTCTTGCTCTGATTTGCTTTATATCGGACCATCCTGCCAATTGATCCAGGCCCGACAGAGGACTGGGTTCATAATCCCCTGCATACCAGGTGGCTTTCCCGTCAGTCCGCGCAGCAACAATAACAGGGTAATCAATATATGAATCTCTTTCATATCCCGGAACAAGAACGATGTCAAAATCCGCGACATTTCTTATGCTGTGAGAGGTATAAGCCGTATTGATCAACACACCGTCGCTGCGAAGGCCCGCAACATACGAGTCCATACCGCTGTCAGACATAGCATTCACTCTTATTTTTGAAATGTTTGTCCATCCATCAACAATTGGATTGCCGCCTATTCTGCCCACTGTTCCATCCTGGTTCACCCAATAGATGGACTTCATATCCATTTCAACCTGAACGGGATCGAGTTTATCCAGCATTCGAGGCAGTTGCTCTTCAACGACTTTTTCGGGTAAGTCCCGGATGGTCACATCCTGTGAATCAAAGATTGCATTCCCTTTTTCATAATCACCATTGTAAATGTGCTCAAAAGCTTCTACAGCAAGCTTTGTTCTTTCGCATTGCTCTTCGTAACGCTGAATGAAATAAGAAGAGTTCGAGGCGGAGGAAGCGCCGTATTTAGTATGGACATAGAACCAAACACTTTTAGTATAAAGCTTCTTAGCCTTCTCATAGTCGCCGTTGTTAAAGGCAGTATAGGCGGCTCTGCTATAATGGGTGTTCAGTTTATCACAGGCCCATCGAAATCCCATAAAGCCCAATATGCCGACGCCTATAATGACCACTGTAATGATAAGAGCCTTGAGTTTCTTCCGCATTCCTTTTTTCTTTTTTCTCCGGGCTTCAAGCTTTTCTTCTTTGCGTTTCTCCGACAAGGCTTTTGCGGTCTGAGCCTCGCTTTCACATTTGTTGACATGAGCCAAAGCATCCTTATAATCACCCAGAGCACGAAATCTCTCGGCAGCAGCAGAAATGGCCTCGAATTTTTGGAGGCATTGCTCTTCTGTCTCTTTGCGCATTTTGATTACAGCGGTAAATTGCTTTATAGCATCTAAATAGTAGTTCTCTTTGGATTCTGCGTTAATCCTGTTAATAATTGCGCGATTGTATCCTTTTAACCGCTCGGCCAGTGCATCATCACCAAAACGCACCGCTCTTTTAAAGTTATTCAGTCCTTCTATGGGCGACGGACAGTTTGCCAATTCACGCTCATTTTTAACCTTTAATTCAGCACACAATAGGCCTACATAGGCTAATGCGTTCTCAGGTTCTTCGTTCAGAACCTGGTCAAACAGTTCATTGGCCTTGTCAAAGTCGCCATCCTCCAGTGACAAATAAGCTCGTCTTATTACAGCGTCAATATTCATCGGCTTCCCCCACTTTGCTATTAATGACTACGACTTAAGCCTTTTTAGGGCCCATGACGGTCATGATGATACCCAGAACATACAGTAACACGCCGATGCGCAAACTTGTAAAGTCAGAGACGAGGCTTAAAGCATCCCCAAATTGTGAAGAAACATAGACGACCATAGCCGTCATCCACACCCCTGAAAGCAGCGCAAAAATTGCAGCTCTTCTAGGCCTTTTGAAAGAGGAGAGGAAGGCACAGAATGAAAGGAAAACGGGTAGGATCAAAGCAATTTCAACTATTATAGCACCAGTGGCCAATGACGAAAGCTCATTTCTGACCGCGGGCGCATAATTTCTAATATATTTATTTGATGAATAGCTATTGATTGACTCAATGGACCGGTAAACCTGCTCCAGCATTGACACATAGGTGGTTTCCTCGGTATAGCCTATGACATCAATCGAAAAGAAAGGAACAAAGAAAGCGATCATGGACAGCAGCGCGCCTATAAATACTATGGGACTAAACAGATGCGCCTTGGTCTGGGTAGTGTGAGTTACAGGGGGAATATTTGCCTGAGCAGTATTCTCTTGCACCCTCAAGGCCGGTGTTATTGTTGTTGTTTGGGTATCCGGCTTTGCTTCGCCTTTATTAGCAACCTCACACCCGCAGTTTGAGCAAAACTTTACCCATTCATTCAGTTGAGCTCCACATTTCTTGCAAAACATAGTGATGCACCCCCACATTTGATCTTTTGCAGATTATATCATAAATTGTCGAATTGTAGTATTTGGCTCTCACAGCTTTTCGGGACAATTCAGGTTTATTACATGATGTAACATAATGAAAATCAGCATGAAAAAACGCATTTCACGAATCTTGTGAAATGCGTTTTTCTGGCGGAGAAGGCGGGATTCGAACCCGCGCTAGAGTTACCCCTACTAACGGTTTAGCAAACCGTCCCCTTCGACCTGCTTGGGTACTTCTCCAAAAAAATAATGTGGCGGAGAGAGTGAGATTCGAACTCACGGTAGGCTCGCACCTACGCCGGTTTTCAAGACCGGTGCCTTAAACCAACTCGACCATCTCTCCATTATGAAGTTAAGTGACGGAATCTATTCTACAATAGCCAAGATGCTTTGTCAACCCAATTCAGGGGCAAAGGGCATGGAATTACTTCCATGCCCTCTATTTTAATACGCTTTCGATTCACCCTCTACCGGATAACTGTACCCCGCAACAGCTATTCCGGTTGTACTGCGGAGTTCCTGTTTGCCAACTCGATTGCCTTTCTCACCATATTACCGCAATCTCGGGATGTTACTGATCCCCATCCTTCTCTGCTTACCGTGTCGTATACACCAAGCTCTCGGGCAATCTCATACTTCAGACCATCTGACATAATGCCTTTCCGTCTGCTCATGATTTCAATCCCTCCTTGTTGGTGAACCGAAATCGTACAGACTTATGTTTTCCCCAAGAAATCTTTTTATTCTATCCTCACTCAGCCAATCTTATCCACAGATATCCACAAGCCTGTGGATATTGTTGATAAGTCATAAACTGGCTTTATATGCGGGTTTTGAACTGTAACACCTGATTTTACTGGCCTTTATGCACTTTTTCTGTGGATAGTTTTACGTTTTGTCCACAAGTCGTCATTACAACCTAACTTCTTATCAATTATTGACATTTTACTAGGACTATACGGCAAATTTCTTATCCATTCTACACAAAAAATGTCTGTTTTTTTAGCGATTTTACAGAATCTTTTGTCGAATGGACATTCTTGCCAAGGGTTTTGGATTATTCAAATCGAAGGCTGATATCCATAGCCTTGACAGAATGCGTCAGACTTCCGGAAGAAATCAGGTCAACGCCGGTTTTTGCGATGGCCTCCGCCCTGTCCAGGGTAATATTCCCCGAAGCCTCGGTGAGCGCTCTGCCGTTGATAAAGTCCACCGCCTCTTTCATGGCTTCAATGCTCATATTATCCAGCATAATAATATCGGCGCCGGCTTCCAGGGCTTCCTTAACCATGTCCATGGATTCAGTCTCCACCTCGATCCTGATGGTATGGGGCGCCATGGCACGGGCCCTTTTGACCGCTTCAGTAATGCCGCCCGCAGCCTTGATATGGTTATCCTTAATCAGGATTCCGTCGGAAAGGCAGAATCTGTGGTTGGTGCCGCCGCCGGCCCGAACCGCATACTTATCCAGATAGCGCAAACCGGGTGCGGTTTTCCGGGTATCCACAATCTTGGATTTGGTCCCTTCAAGAACATCGGCAAACTTCCGGGTGGCTGATGCAATGCCGCTCATGCGCTGAAGAAGATTCAGGGCTGTTCTTTCGGCCTTGAGCATGGCCCTGGCATTGCCCGAGATGTGCATAATGCGTGTACCGGCTTCAACCCGATCTCCTTCATTAATATAGCGTTCAATGTATATCTTGGAATCCAATAGGGTAAAGACCCGTTCAAAAACATCCAGGCCTGCCACAACACCGGCTTCCTTGGCAATAAGGTTGGCAGCGCATACCTCGTCGGCAGGGACGGTGCTGTCGGTGGTTAAATCCCCCATGGGCATATCCTCTTTGAGGGCTCTTAATATAATTTCATCAACAATGGACAGATCAAGCATCCTCGTTTCCTCCTTGGAAGACAATATTATTCAGCCAGTTCTGATCGTCAGTCTGTGGATAATCAGATCGATAATGAGCACCCCGGCTCTCCTGTCGCATCAGCGCAGCCTTCACCAGGAGGCTGGAGAGAAAGAGCATATTCTTAAGCTCCATCATGGTGGTATCGGTCGCACGCACATGATTAAGCTCCCTGCGGATTTGGAGGATGCGCTCCATGGCGCTTTCCAGACTCTCCTTGCTTCTGACAATGCCCACGTTATGGTTCATCAGCTCCTGGAGCTGCCTTATGAGCTTGGGTGCGTCCACATCCTTGTCTATCCACGTGTTATGATAACGAAGGCTGGGCTTAATGCCTGACGCTTTCTTTAAATCATCCAAATGCTCGGCGATTTGCCGGCCGATTCTCCGGCCAAAGACCAGTCCCTCCAACAGGGAGTTGGAGGCTAAGCGATTGGCGCCATGAATACCGTTACAGGCGGCCTCACCAACAGCATAGAAGCCCTGTATCCTGGTCTTGCCCCATTCATTGGTTTTGATACCGCCCATGCTGTAATGCTGGGAGGGGGCTACCGGAATATAGTCCCTGGACATATCAATGCCATAGGACAGACATGTTTTGAATATGGTGGGGAAACGCTGTTCCAGATAGGCTCTGTCCTTATGGGTGATATCCAGATACACATGCTGTGCGCCCGTCTTCTCCATTTCCTGGAAGATGGCTCTGGAGACCACATCACGGGGAGCCAGCTCCTTCATAGGATGGTAATTCTCCATAAAGAGCTCGCCTTTAAGATTGCGCAGGAGGGCGCCTTCGCCGCGCACGGCTTCTGAGATGAGGAAGCTCTGATTATCAGGATGGAAGAGCACGGTGGGATGGAACTGTACAAATTCAAGGTCCATCAGCTCGGCCCCGGCACGGAAGGAGAGAGCCGCTCCGTCTCCCGTGGCCACCTCGGGATTGGTGGTGCTGGCATAGAGCCGCCCGTATCCACCTGAGGCGCAGACCACAATAGGGGCATAATAGGCCTTAAGATCGCCGCCCTGCTCATTGCAGGTTAAAACACCCTTGCAGACATTGTCCTGGGTAATCAGGTCTATGGCAAAGGTTCTTTCCCGGATGGTCACATTGTCCAGATCCGAAACAGCCCGGACAAGGGTGTCGCAAACTTCCTTACCCGTGGCATCCCCGGTATGTATAATACGGTTCATGCTATGGGCGCCTTCCCGTGTGAGGGACAGCCGTCTTTCGGCGTCCCTGTCGAAATTGACGCCATAGAGGCAGAGGGTGGCAATATTCTCGGCCGCTTCATTGACCAGAACCTTGACGGTTTCCTTATCGCACAGGCCCGCCCCTGCATAGATGGTATCCTGAAAATGGAGATGGGGTGAATCGTTCTGGTCCAGGGAAACAGCAATGCCGCCCTGGGCCAGTACCGAATTATTGATATCGATGGTATCCTTGGTGATAATGAGAATTTTGGCTTGTCTTGGCGTGGACAGGGCAGTATAAACCCCGGCTATGCCGCTGCCCACTATCACAACATCATAGAACTCATAAGGCAGAGTATCGGTATCAAAATCTACCAGATACCTCTCCTGCTCCCCGGCATCGGTCTCTCTGATTTCAGTCATCTTATTTCACCTTCACGGTATAAATCTGTCATTTTACCTTTAGCATTTTTTCAAGGCTGTGTGAGGCCTTTTTGATAGTTTCCTCATCCAGAGTGATTTCATGCTTCATATCCCTCAGGGATTCATAGAGAACCTCAAGGGTCGTCTTCTTCATATTAGGACAGACAAAGCGATATTTCAACATATGAAAGCTTTTTCCTGGATTGAGCTTATGAAGCTGGTGAAGCACGCCCTCCTCAGTACCGATGATAAACGCTTCAGCCTCTGAGGCCGTACAGAAATCAATGATCTGCTTGGTGCTTCCCACAAAGTCGGCCAGTTCCACCACCTCGGGAGGTGCTTCCGGATGAACCACCAGCAGGGCATTGGGATGTGCTTCCCGGGCCTCCTGGACATGCATGGTGGTCAGTGCGTTATGGGTAGGGCAGAAGCCCGGCCACAAAATGAATTCCTTTTCGGGAACCTGCTTGGCCACATATTGAGCCAGATTCCTGTCGGGCAGGAACAGAATCTGCTTCTGAGGCACCGATCTGACCACCTTTTCTGCAATGGACGAGGTACAGCAAATATCACATTCAGCCTTAATGGCCGCTGTGGTGTTGACATAGCAGACCACGGCCGCCTCGGGATATTTCTCCTTCATTCTTTTAAGATCGTCCACCTTGGCCATGTCAGCCATGGGGCAGCCCGCATCAATGGCCGGAAGCAAAACGGTCTTTTCCGGTGACAGGATCTTAGCACTCTCGGCCATAAAATGAACGCCGCAGAAGACGATGACCTGTTTATCCGTGTTGGCACAGAAGCGGCTCAATTCAAAGGAATCCCCCACTTTGTCAGCAATATCCTGAATCTCGCCGTCCTGATAGAAATGTGCGACAATAACAGCATTGCGTTCTTCTTTAAGTCTTAATATTTCACTTCTTAAATCCATGTCTCCACCCTTTTCTGTCTTAATAGCGTCTGTCGCGGTCCCGATCATAGGGACGAACCTGCTCAAAGAACCGCCGGCGGTTCTTTGCAACCTGACGCTTAAGTTTAATCCATTTTATAAAGTCCTCGCCAAAGAAGAGGAAATAATTCAATAACGAAACAAGGATGGCTGCAACCATATGCCACTGTCTGAACTGGATGTGGTAAATCATCTCATAAAGAATATAGCCCGCATTGAGCAAGCCCAGATACTTGACCTTTACGGGAAGGACAAAGAACAACATGAACTGCTGCTCGGGAAAGAGCGTGGCATAGGCCAAAAACATGGTGAGGTTCAGATAATATCCTGTTGAACCATAGCCTGTAATAAAAGCGGCAATAATGGTTCCCAGCATGCCCACAAAAAAGTATAGATTAAGTCTGAACCTGCCCCAGTAATTCTCCAGGGAAGCCCCTATCATATAGGTAAGATAGACTGAAAATAGTATCCATATAGGATGATAGGTATTGGGTAAAAAGATAAAGGTAATAAGCCGCCATACCTGGCCCTTCAGAACGAGCTGGGGGAATAAACCCAGAGCCAGTTCAGTTGAAAGAATGTTTCCCTGATAGATAACAAGAGTCAGAAGAAAAACCGCCAAATTCAAAGCGGCGATATACAGTGTCAGATTCTTAATAGCATAACGACCATAGCGGAGCTCGAGCTTTGCCAACCCTTTCATCCTCATCACTCCTGAATCGATTTTTTCAAAATGCGCATAGTCTTATGGGCATTTACACTATTATACGGCAAAACATTTTTAAGTACAATCTGCATTTACCTCAAAAATCAATAGGCCGTAACATAGGAAGATATCCATATTCTGCACACTTTGTCCCCATCGAATTCAAGATTGAGCGTATTGAAGAACAGAGCGGGATTGTCATCGCTGTTGTCACCGATGACATAATAGGTCCATGTGGCATCATCCAGGAAGCCCTGATCGGGCAAACCATATTGGGAAATGACCATTTCCCGGGAATCCAGAAGCTTAAGCCCCTTAGCGGTAGCCTCAACGGCCCCTTCTTCCAGAGAAAGATAGGAAATCATGTTCTGGGATATGCCTACGCGCACGCCCTCTTTTTCAATAAGAACGCCTGCGTAAAGTTCCTCGTCTGAATACTGTGAAAGATCGGCGAAGGCCGGAGCGATGGTTTCATAGGAGTCATAAAGCTTAAACCCTGCAATGGACAGGTCTTCCAATGTGGGTGCGGTCTTAACGCCCTCCTGGTACTTAGGCCCGCCCTCGGTCTTTTCCTTCTGCCACTGGCCCTGTCCCTCATAGACATAGGTCTCAACCACCCGTGCCACATCACAGTAAATGCCCTCAGAGCCCTCCATGAAGTTGTAATTGTCAGAAAGCTTGACCTCCAGGCTGGTTTCAACCTTAAGTTCAAGTCCGCGTTCCGAAATCTGGGGCTCAAGGGAGACCTGATAGCGATGGGCCTCTGCATTGGTCCATTGACCCAGGCCTTCAGTAATGCGTTGAGGCAGCGGGCAGAGGTACAGGATATTTGCGCTGTTGTTGACCCATACGGCAGTTTGGCCCTCCAGGGAGACTAACGAGCCCTGTATCAAAGCATCAAGGTTATCGGGAAGTACGCTGATAAGCTCACCGTCCCGGTAAGAAAAGATTTCTGCCTTTCTCCCGCCTCGGGTTCTTAAGAGAATCAAACACTCCTTTTGGTTGCCGAAATCTGTGAGAACCTCGATCTCGCAGTAATTGTTAAAATAATCAAGGGTGGCGGCGGTAGTTTTCCCTGTGGCACCGTCCACAATCAAAAGAGTGCCCAGGAAGACCTGATTCTCAAAGGCAACAATCTTTTCAGGCATGCCGTCGCCATTGAGATCCAAAGCCTTGATGGCACTTGAATACACATAATAGGGTACACCGTCAAGATAAACGGTGGACAGCTTTTTGCTGACTTTGTCAAAATCGAAGCTGAGCTGATATTGGGGATAATGATAGGTATCATAGCCCTGGGCTTTGTTTTCTTCGAGGTCAAATTGGGTTCCCAGAACGGTGACAATTTCTTCAAGGGTTAATGAAATGCTCTCCAGGACGCCGGGGAAGGAGGACAGGGTTTGAATGTCAGGAAGATAAGGCGTTTTTTGTCGAAATTCCAGAATCTCATCATAGCCCGTGGCCTGGGGCTCAGGACTTACGGAATCTCCTGGCGAAGGCGTTGAACCCAGTACATCAGGAGACGAGGGCAGATGAGCCTGTATGGTGCATGCGGACACCGTCAAGCATAAAAGGAGAAAGACTATAGGTAGGATGAGCTTTCCTGACATATAACCATCCTTCAAAAATTTCGTCTTTAGTAAACATTATAACTTATATTTCGACAAACGGAAACCCTTCCATTAGAGGAGATATTTGTTTTGTGTAATGAATGTCCATAACATGCATGGCACGGGTCATAGCCACATAAAGAAGTTTGGCGTCCATATCCGAAAGCTGATAGACCTCCTCGGAGACATCTGCCAGAATGACCGCGTCAAATTCAAGGCCCTTGGCCAGATGGGAGGGCACCACCATCACGCCGCCGTTGTATTCTCCCTCTGCCCCCGTGATGAGGGTAATATCCTTAACCTTTTTCTTAAGCTGATGGTGGATCAGCTCACAGGACTCCGCCGTTTTGGCAATGACGGCAATCAGGCGGAAGCCTTTATCAAGCAGCTCCTGAATCCGCTGAGCAATGGCCTCATCCCGCTCCTGCTCCGAGGCATCACAAATGAGCCGCACCGGCTCACCATGCCTGAAAACCGGTTTTGCCAAAGGTACGCCGGGAATGCTCATCTTCCTGGCCACAACATTGGCTGCATCCATAATCTCAATGGTAGTTCGATAGCTCTGCTCCAACGTTAAAAGCTCGCTCCGGCGGTCGGTAAAGACCTCGTCCATCAGCTCCTCCCAGCTTTTTAAGCTCCGGTAGGAATGAATGCCCTGGCACAGGTCCCCCAATATGGTAAAGGAGCTGTCCTTGATAATCTGTTTGAGGACATAAATCTGGAAGGCTGAGAAATCCTGGGCTTCGTCGATGACGATATGCCTGACAGGGATTTTTTCGTCAATGCCGTGGATACGGTATTTAATGTAGATAATGGGGGCCAGATCCTCTATCTCGATTTTTTTGGAGTTGATGACTTCCTGGCTCCACTGGGCCGTGAAGGCCTCCACCTCATTGGCGGCCGTATCCCTCAGATACAGGATGAAGTCCTTGTAGTGCTCATAGGGCTGCTTCTTCAGGATGCCGGCCAGGTAATCGTTCACAGCCTTCTTTCCTTCCCGCTCCAGGGCCTTGAGCTTAAAGTCCCGCCGGTTGAAGATATCGGTGATAAGCCGCTGCCGCTCCGGGGAATCTTCCATGGTCTCCTTAAGGCGCAGCACCTCGTCGGCACAGTCCTTTTCAAACTTGGCCGTAAAAGCTCCCTTCTTTTTAGATATTTGATAGGTCATGTGCTTTTTCATCTCTTCCAGCCGGTTTTTCACAGGGAGCCGCTTATATTCCCGGGTGAACAAATCCTGAAGCTCGGAATATTTCATCACCGTCTCGTTAAACAGGGTAAAATCCTTTTTGGGCAGCATGGAGGCCTCAACGGCATCCAGAAATACGTCCAAAAGCTCCTTAAAGGCCATGGAGCATTTAAGGCTGGAGGCTCTTTTCAGCTTTTCCGCCTTTTCCCGGTCCTTGCCCGAGGCCAATAGCATCAGCTTTTCATGGGGATTTCTGAACTTAAACCGCTTTCCGATAAGATCCAGACCAAAATCCTCAAAGGTGGTCTGGCGCACCCGATCCACACCCAATTCGGGGAGGATTTCAGAAATATAGTCCAGAAAGAGGGTATTGGGGGCAATGATCATGAAGCTTTCAGGGTTGAAGGTCTTTTCGTGGGTATAGACCAGATAGGCGATACGATGGAGGGCAATGGTGGTCTTACCGCTTCCGGCGGCCCCCTGCACAATGAGAGGTGTCCACATGTCGGCGCGTATGATCTGGTTTTGCTCGGCCTGGATGGTGGAGACAATATCTTTCAGGCGGGTATCGGCGCTGGCGCCCAAATAGCCCTGGAGGAACTCATCGTTGGTGGTAATATCAATATCAAAAATATTCTTAAGCTGTCCATCCTCAATGGAGAACTGGCGCTTTAGCATAAGCTCACCCGTCACATCCCCCTTGGGACAGAGATAGTGGGCTCTTCCGAGGCGCTCTTCGTAGTAGAGGCTGGCCACAGGGGCACGCCAGTCAATGATGACGGGCTTCATGTCCTCTTCCCGAATAAGGCACATCTTTCCGATATAGAGGACCTCCTTTTCCCTGGCCCCATCCTCCAGGAAGTCAATGCGTGCAAAATAAGGCTTCTTCTGAGCCTCCAGGAGGTTTCTCAGTCTCAGGGCAAAGACACTTTGCAAGCGATAACTCATGGACAAATCCACATAGTCCAGGGAACTGTCGGTTATTCCGGCAGTTTTCAAGCGTTCGATTTCCTTCTCGACCTTGCTTTTGCTCTGTTGTGATTCAGAAAGAGCTTTATCAACCAGTTCCAGGGTGTAGGTCAGTCGCTGCTGTTCTTCAGGATAGGAAGGGTGATTTTGAAATGCCATGGGACTATCCTCCTTATTAAACTATTTAGATAATGTATGCGCCTCGGCAGAGGGGCATGTTTTAAGGAAAAGCTTATATATCTTATATCAACGCATCCGTGAGTGTCAAGAGTCAATTCTTTTCAAATTTATGACATTTGAAAGCACCTCTCATTTCTATACGTTTAAGCCTTGAAACATGCATAATGCGCCCCGCTCCGTCCAACACTATGTAAAAATAGCCGTCAATAAATGGCCTCATAATAAATCCGCAGGGAAGAACCCACTGCCCTGCCTGATTGGAGGAGCACTATGCATACCATGTGGAAGGGGTCCATCAGTTTCGGACTGGTCAATATCCCTGTCAAAATGTTTGCGGCCACCGAGGACAGGGATATACGCTTCAAATACCTGCACAACAAATGCAAAACCCCCATTAAGAACGAAAGAATCTGCCCCGCCTGCAATGAAAAGATCACTTCGGAGGACATTGTACGGGGCTATGAGTACGAGCCCGGCCATTATGTGATTATTGAGGACAAGGATATTGAAGCCATCCGTCCCAAATCGGCCAAGACCGTAGAGATTCTGGATTTTGTCCATTTAGAGGAGATCGACCCCATTTATTTCGACAAGTCCTATTATTTAGCCCCCCAGGAAACCGGCGGCGCCAAGGCCTACAGCCTTTTAAGAAAGGCCATGGAGGAAACAGGGCGCATTGCTGTGGCCCGAATCACCATCCGGGACAAGCAATCCCTTGCCGTAATCAGAGTGCTTAACAACTTGCTGGTGCTGGAAACCATTTATTTTCCCGATGAGGTGCGGGATATTAAGCAGGTTCCGGGCGTTCCCGAGGACACATCGGTGGATGAGCGGGAACTTCAAATGGCCCGGCAGCTTATTGATAATCTCACCGCTGAGTTTGAGCCCGAAAAATACAAGGATGATTACCGTGAAGCGCTCCTTGCCATGATTCACAAGAAGGTGGAGGGCGAGGAGATTGTCTCTGCGCCCGAGGCGCCCCAGCGCAATGTCATTGATCTCATGGCCGCCCTGCAGGCCAGCCTTAAAAAGACGGAGGAATACCGCAGGGAGGCCAGGGCCAAAGCCGAGCCTAGTAAACCCGGAAAAACCAGAAAGACCTCCAAAAAGACCGAGAAGGAGACGGTCGGTGTGGGCTGATGAGGTTGAGCCATGGACTGGATAGTACCCATGTCGCCCATACTGGTCCCCAGGGTGGTGGAGGGCGAAGAGTTTCTGCACCAGGTCAAGTGGGACGGTATCCGGGGCTTAAGCTATATAGAGAATGGAGCAATACGGCTTTACACCAAGAAAGGCCGAGAGCGGACACCCTTCTATCCCGAGCTTTCTGTGCTGCCCGGTCTTTTAAAGGGGCAGCAGGCCGTATTGGATGGTGAAGTCATTATTCTCAACGCGGAGCAAAAGCCCTCTTTCCAGTTGAGCCTCATCCGGGAGCGTGTCCGGGATCCCCAAAAGGCGGGCTATTATCAGAGAAAGTACCCTGCCCAGTATATTGTCTTTGATCTTTTAGCCCTCAATGGGCGTCTGTTGACCGACAGGCCGCTTTCTGAGCGACTGGCCTATCTTCGGGAACATCTTTCAAGCAGCCCCAATATTGCCATCACCGATGATTTTGACAATGGCCAGGAGCTTTTTGACCTCATGCGGGAAAAGGGCTGGGAGGGCATTGTGTCCAAGCGCCGAAGCAGCCCATACCGTCCCTATAAGGATCATCGGGACTGGTTCAAAACAAAGCTGAAGCGTAAGATCCTTGCCGTGGTCGCCGGAGCGACCCTTAAGGACGGATTTCCCAACGCCCTGATTCTGGCGGTGCATCGGGAGGGGGAGCTGGTCTATATAGGAAGGGCCTCGGTGGGCCTTACCCAGGAGCATCTTAGGCTCATTAAGGAAACCCTGCCCGTTTTGAAAGCTCAGCCAAAGGGTTTTGAGATTTCGGATCTATCCCGCAGGGAGCAGCAGCAGATTATCTGGTTCAGTCCCCGGCTGACGGTATGGGTGGGTTTTCTGGAATGGACCCTGGACGGGGGCCTGCGCCATCCAAAAATTCTGGGCTTTTCCACATTGGATCCGCTTAAGGCCGACGGTACCGAGTATTTGGAATAAGGAGGGTCCTCCATGGTTAAAACCTATGAAACTATCACCATAGAGGGAAGGAAGATTAAGCTGTCCAACCCCGAAAAGCCGCTCTGGCCCGAAGCGGGCATACGAAAAATTGATTATCTTACCCGGATGATTGAGCTTTTTCCCTATATGCTCCCCCATGCTCACAATCGCTTGCTCACCACCATTCGCTATCCCCACGGCATCCATGGGAAATCCTTCTTTGCCAAAAATCTGCCTGATCATGCCCCTTCATGGATAAACCGCCATAGGTGGAATGATATCGAGTACGCCCTTTTAGATTCCCTGCCCACCCTGTGCTGGCTGGTCAATCTGGCCTCCCTGGAGTTCCATACCTCTTTTAATACCTATGACAGGGAGGATTACCCCACCGCCATTGTCTTTGACCTGGACCCCTCCGAGGGGCAGACCTTTGAAGATGTGGCCGAGGTAGCCCTTCTGGTGAAGGAAACACTGGATGCCCTTTCCATTACAAGCTATATCAAGACCTCAGGAGCCACCGGCATGCAGCTTTATATCCCTGTCGGCGGAAAGTATCCCTATGAGACAGCCAGAAAAATCAATGAGTTCTTTGGGCTCTATTTTGCGCAGAAGTACCCCAAGAAAATCACTCTGGAGCGCATGGTGGACAAACGGGGCACTAAGCTCTATTTTGACTATCTTCAGATGTGGCAGGGCAAGACCATTACCATGGTTTATTCTCCCCGGGCCACCAGGGAAGCCACCGTTTCCATGCCCGTAACCTGGGAAGAGGTCCGCAAAGGCATTGTTCCTGGAGATTTCACGCTGAACAACGCTCTGAAGCGCTTGGAACAGACCGGGGATCTTTTTGCCCCATTATTAAAAGCCCAGGGTCCTGAAGCGAGCCTGGAGGAAGTCGTGAAAAAGGTCCTGGCTCAGGATTAGGAAGGACTTTCACAAAGTTGATCCACACAATTGCTGCAGATAAATGCAAAAAATTTTACATGAAATAGCGTCTAATTTTTACACTGGGACAAAATATCTGCAAAAGGTATGATAAAGATAGCATTTTATGATGTGAGGGTACGCCATGCTTTACAGAAACCCTATTATCCCAGGGTTTCACCCTGATCCCAGCATATGTCGGGTTGGCGAGGACTATTTCTTAGTCACCAGCTCCTTTGAATATTTTCCGGGCATTCCTGTGTTTCACAGCAAGGACCTGGTTCACTGGGAACAGATTGGCCACTGCCTCACTCGAAACAGTCAGATTGCTTTATCAAAAACCGCTCCTAACTGTATGGGCATCTTCGCCCCCACCATACGTTATCATAACGGACGGTTCTATGTGATAACCACCAATGTAACCGATGGCAATGACAGGGGCGGAAATTTCTTTGTCTGGACGCATGACCCCTTCGGGGAGTGGTCTGATCCAGTATGGATTGATCTTCCGGGAATCGACCCTTCCCTCTTTTTTAATGATGACGGTCGTGTTTACTATACGGGAACAAGCCAAAACATCTTCCTATGTGAGATTGATATAGAAACCGGAAAGCTTTTAAGTAAGCGGAAGGATATCTGGAGCGGCACCGGAGGTGCGGACCCCGAAGGCCCCCATATCTATAAGATCGGAGATTACTATTATCTATTCATTTCCGAAGGAGGGACGGCGCAGTGCCATATGGTAACAGTGGCTAGAAGTAAATGGATTGATGGGCCCTATGAGCCCTGTCCCCGAAATCCCGTGCTGACCAACCGGAGCCTGCCCTTGCCTGTCAGAGCCATTGGGCATGCGGACCTGGTCCACGCCCACGACGGAAAATGGTGGGCCGTATGCCTGGGTATCCGCCCCGTCCCCTATCCTGACAGACACCACCTGGGACGGGAGACCTTCCTGGTTCCTGTTTCCTGGGATAAAGAGGGGTGGCCCCTGTTTGGAAAGAATGGCTCGGTAGACCTTGTGATGGAAGCAGATCTTCTACCCCAGCATCCCTTCCCGCAAAAACCTGTGCGTGATGATTTTGACGGGGACAAGCTGGACCTGTGCTGGAACTTTCTCTTTAACCCTGATAACAGCCTGTGGTCCCTGACTGAAAGAAAGGGATACCTCACCTTAAGGGGAAGTGCCGCCAATCTGAGCGACAAGGAAACCCTGGCCTGGGTTGGCCGAAGACAGCAGCATATGGCATGCAAAGTTTCCACCCATCTGACCTTCAGCCCGGCAGAAAACGGCGAGGAGGCAGGCTTAAGCATCTATCTCAACAATGACCACCATTATGAAATCGCCCTGACACGGATTGAAAACAGCACCAAAATTCTGTTCCGGAGAAGAATCGGTTCTTTATGGAAGGTGGAGAATTGCGTTGATTATGACAGGGAATGGGTCATCTTCGAGCTTGAGGCATCCCCTCAGCGGTATCGATTTGGCTATAGGAACTCACAGGGCCAGGTTGTATATGTTGGCCAGGGAGAGGTCCACTATTTGTCCACCGAGGTGGGCGGGCGATTTACCGGCAACTATATTGCGCTATATGCCACCGGTAACGGGAAGAGATGCTCGGCTCCCGCATACTTCGACTGGTTCGACTATCAGTTCAGCGAATGAGCTTAATCGCGCAGATAAAGTATCCCCAGCAGCAGAAGAAGGTCAGCCCTTGAGCTGACCTTCTTCTTTGAAAGAATTTTCATCATGATTGGAGATGCGTATTTCTCATCATCCACACTTAGAGTATCCACAATTTCTGCAAACCATGCATCCGCCCTCATGCTCCACTACGCTTCCGCATTCGGGGCACAGCCCGTTCTTATCATCAGCTCCCGCTTTTTTAGTGTCGGGATCAAAGGTTCTGGCGGTAGGTCTGGGAACTACCTGGGTGGCGGCCACAGGTGCGGCTTTAAAGGCCTCCCCGTTTCCATTTCTATGGTTCATAACCTTCTCAATGAGTCGGCCAATGGCATCGGGACAGGACAGTACCTTCAGGCCCTTCTGACGAATGGTGGAAGGACAGCGGATACCCTTAAGCTGTTCCACAATGGCCTTCTCATCAATGCCGGCGCGAAGTGCAATAGAAACTAAGCGGCTGGTGGCCTCGGACTGGGAGGGACAGCCTCCGGCACGGCCCGTGTTGGTAAAGACCTCACAGATGCCGTTCTCATCGTAATTGACAGTCACATACAGGTTGCCGCAGCCAATCTTCACCTTTTCAGTAAAGCCGGTGGTGATCTCAGGACGGGGTCTTGGCGTAATATTGGATCTGAATTCACAGGCTACAGCACAATCCTCACAGGCTTCTTCCCTAGGAGACATACCAGTGTTCTTTGCTGGCTCTTCCTTGCCCTTGACGCTTCCGATATTCAGTACCTGCATATCACGGCTGCCGTCACGGTAAATGGTTACACCCTTGCATCCGGTGCGATAGGCCAACTGGAAGACCTCGGCCACATCCTCAAGAGTGGCTTCATTTCTTAAGTTAACAGTCTTGGAAACCGCATTGTCGGTATGGTTCTGGAAGGCAGCCTGCATCTTGACATGCCATTCAGGGGAGATATCATGGGAGGTTACAAAGACCTGGCGAATCTCCTCGGGAATCTGAGCGATATCGTGCAGAGAGCCCTTTTGGGCAATGGTCCTCATAAGCTCATCGGAGTAGAAACCTCCCTCAACGGCTGCCTTTTTAAAGTGCGGATTTACTTCCACCAGCTCGGTGCCGTCCATAACGTATTTAATGAAGGTTATGGCAAACAAGGGCTCAATGCCGCTGGAGACACCGGCAATAATGCTTAAGGTGCCAGTGGGGGCGATGGTGGTTGTGGTGGCATTTCTCATCTTCCGGCCTGTCTGGGCGTAGATGCTCTTGTCATACATGGGGAAAACACCTTTAACCTTGGCGATTTCCTCACTCTTTTGCTTGGATTCAAAGTCAATAAAGCCCATGACCTCTTGGGCAAGTCTTTCAGCTTCACCCGAATCATAGGGGATGCCCAGCCTTAAGAGCAGGTCGGCCCAGCCCATAACACCCAGCCCTATTTTGCGGGTGCCGCGGGTCATTCTGTCGATCTCAGGAAGGGGGTAGTTATTCACATCAATAACATTGTCCAGGAAATGAACAGCCTTATGAACTACCTCGCGCAGCCTGTCATAATCGACTTCAAGGCCATTTTCCCCTTCCTTAACCATGAGGCTTAGGTTAATGGAGCCTAAGTTACAGGCCTCGTAGGGTAAGAGGGGCTGCTCACCGCAGGGGTTGGTGCTTTCAATCTCTCCCAGAAGGGGCGTCACATTGTCACGGTTAATACGATCAATAAAGACAATGCCGGGCTCACCGTTCTTCCAAGCCATCTGCACCATCTTATTAAAGACTTCACGGGCATTGAGGCTTCCACGAATCTCTCCGGTCCGTGGGTCTATCAGATCATAGTCCTTGTCCTGTTCCACAGCTTCCATAAAGCTCTCGGTAAGGGCCACACTGATATTAAAGTTGGTAATATCGGCATTATCCTGCTTACAGGTAATGAACTCGAGAATATCGGGATGGTCTACACGGAGGATACCCATATTGGCACCGCGACGGGTTCCGCCCTGCTTAACGGCCTCTGTTGCAGCATTGAAAACCTTCATGAAGCTTACGGGACCGCTGGCCACACCCCCGGTGGAGTTGACTGCGGAGCCTTTGGGACGAAGCCTGTTAAAGGAAAAGCCCGTTCCGCCGCCGCTTTTATGAATAAGCGCAGCGTTTTTCACACTGTCGAAGATGCCTTCCATGCTGTCTTCCACGGGGAGCACAAAGCAGGCTGAAAGCTGGCCTAAGGGCCTTCCCGCATTCATCAGCGTGGGGGAATTGGGCAGAAACTCAAGATTGGTCATCATATCGTAGAAGCTCTGCTCAATGGCCTGTAGCTCCTCTTCAGACACAAAGTCCTTGTCGGCGGCCGCCACCGTTCTGGCAACTCTTCTGAACATTTCTTCAGGGGTTTCAAGTACATTTCCATCCTTATCACGGATCAGGTATCTTTTCTCAAGGACTTTGATGGCATTATCGTTAAGCAGCATGGTTTTTATCCTCCGTTATGTAAAATTCTTTTATCCTATGCGGGTTTATCCAATATATATTGTATGTATCGGTAAATCGGACAACAATATATAGCGTATATAATTATATATACCCTTATGAAGTATTTCAAGCCTATGTGTTTTACATTCCTGCAATTTATCTTGCTGTTAGATATTTTATGTAAATTATAGAGCTTTACAGGAAGAATTTTATGGAGACATGAACAGGTAGTTTAATAGAAGCAGAAAAAGAGCCCTATGGCTCTCCTGGTTGATGATGTTGCTTTAAGATGGATAATCCCGTCAGCAGATCCTTACCATTCTCTATTGTCCAGTTAGTGTGACCGTCCAGTGACCGTTTAAGTCACCTTTTGATTTGCAGCCCAAAAATCAGAAAACCCCGAAAGCCTTATGCAATCGGGGTTTTCCTGGTGCTCGAGACCGGAGTCGAACCGGTACGGATGGTTAGTCCGACGGATTTTAAGTCCGTTGTGTCTGCCTGTTCCACCACTCGAGCTCATACAGCATAAATATTCTACATCACGGGGTATCGGGTGTCAATACGCCTTTTGTTGTCATTAATCTGGCGAATACCACGGTTTGAGCCGATTCTACGCATCATAAAATATACGTTGTCCGGCCTAAAAGCATGCATTCCTACATAGACTAGAGGTAAAGCACAACAAGGAGGATGGTGCGCTTTGACCAGTCTTTCCCTTCTCCAAAGTCCCAGTCGAAGAAAGGAACTCCTGCTTGATACCGCCTGGATTTTCTTATTCAGTTCCGCACTCCATTTTCTTTATGAGCTGACCGGGCTGCGTCCGGTTTCCTATATTGCGGCAGTGAACGAAAGCACCTGGGAGCATATTAAGATCATTTTCTTCTCGGCCCTTTTTTATGATCTCTATCTGTATCTGAGAAAATACAGGGGCAATCCAAACTTCTTCACAGGGCTGGCCCTGGGCCTTTTCTCCATCATCCTGTCGGTGCCCATTCTCTTTTATGGGTATTCCGCATCCCTTGGCTTCAGCTTTATTCTTTTGGATCTTATGATTGCTTTCATCGCGGCACTCATTTCCCAGTATATTCTCATGCGATGCATGGAAAGCTCCCGGGATCTAAGCAGTTGGCGCAAAGTGAGTATTCTCTTTATCCTTGCAATGACCGCGGCCTTTCTCGTCTTTACCTGGTATCCACCCCAGCTCCCTCTATTCAGGGATCCTCAGCGACGATAAAGTCCTTGACCTTTTGACTGGAAGCAGTGTCAAGCTCAGCCTCTACCAATGAAGCACTTTCATCATAGTCCACCGACAGCACCTTACCGTTGGCATAAAGCCACGGAAGCACCCAGCCTTCGGAGAAGGGTATCTTAAGCCGAACCCTGACGCGGCTTTCAAAAAGAATGCTTTTCAGGGCGGCCTTTAGCTCATCCAGACCCTGGCCGGTTTTGGCCGATATCTCGATAACCTTTCGGTCGGAGATGATCTTGGCCCGCTCACCCTCAACGGGCTTATCGATCTTGTTATAGGCAATAATGGTGGGCTTCTGAGCCGCTCCCAGCTCGGCCAGAATACAGTCCACAATACGGATATGGTCCTCCACATAAGGATCGGAGGAATCGGCCACAATCACCAGCGCGTCGGAATATACCACCTCTTCCAGAGTGGACTTAAAGGCATCCATAAGCTGATGGGGAAGCTTTCGAATAAAACCGACGGTGTCGGTGACAAGGATCATGTCATTATCCTCCACCAAAAGCTGGCGCGTTGTGGTGTCCAGCGTGGCAAAGAGCTTGTTCTCAGAGTAGACATTGGCCCCGCAAAGAGTGTTTAAAAGCAGGGATTTTCCCGCATTGGTGTATCCCACCAGCGAGACCACAGGAACCCGGTTCCTTTTTCTTTCGACCCTGAGAATGCTTCTCTGCCTCTTTATTTCTTCAAGCTGCTCTTTAAGGGCGTTGATCTTTCTTCGGATATGGCGTTTATCGGTTTCCAGCTTGGTTTCACCCGGCCCCCGGGTACCAATGCCGCCGCCCAGACGGGACAGAACCGATCCCTGACCGCCCAGCCTTGGCAGGTTGTACTGAAGCTGAGCCAGTTCAACCTGGATCTTGCCCTCCCGGCTTCTGGCCCGCTGCGCAAAGATATCCAGAATCAGACCCGTCCTGTCAATGACCTTGACGCCGGTGGCTTCTTCCAGATTCCGCTGCTGTGAGGGAGATATGTCCTCATCAAAGATGATAATATCGGCTTCCATGGTCTGGGCCAGAATACGAAGCTCCTCCACCTTGCCCTTGCCGATAAGGTAGGCCGCATCCCGTCCTTCACGCTTTTGCATGATCTGATGGATGACCAGGGCACCGGCGGTTTGAGCCAGCTCCTTTAGCTCTATCATGGATATATCGGCTTCGCTGACCCCCTGGATATCACGGGTCTCACCGGTTTTCAATCCCACAAGAATGGCGCGTTCTATCGAATTTTCAAGACTATCGGCCTGCTTGCGCAAAAACTCATCGGCCTCGCCAATGTACTCCAAAAGGGCACTGAAATCTTCTTTGTCAGGCTTATAGGGACCAAAATACTCCACATCCTCCAACGATACAGGGGAGGGAACGGCCACATAGATCTCGGTTGGCTTTTGCTCAGAGACCCCTATGGCGGCCATCATGTCCAGCTTAAGAAGCTTTAAAGAGCTTACATCCACCGCGGAGAGCATGCCGCTACCGTTGGGATGGGTATGAATGCACCGTATTCCTGAAAGTCGCATTTTATTGCGGCGGCCTTCCACTTCATTGAGATCGACGGTCTTAAAATCCCCGACACAGACATCGGTAATGCGGCCTTTCCGGTCAATGTAAATCGCTATCTCCCGATTCATTGTCCCCGAGAGATGGGCCAGGGTATTGACGAGCTCCTCGGTCCACAGCCTGTCCTGGGGAATTTCCATGTCATAAAGGGCCTCAAGGGCCGAAATCATACTGTTTTTCAAACCTTCAATACTACCGCTGATATTCATGCTAAACCTTTCGTCTTACTTATCATCAACAATATTATTGTTCTTTCTTACCCCTTATTATATCTTGGTTTGTAAAAATTGTCTCTAGGTAAATAGCATTAAGCTAGAAAGCCGCGTTAAGGATATTGACGAAATCCTCCTTTATGCTTTCCTCGGAAAGATGCAGTGTTTCAGTGCTTTTCAGCAAAGCTGCCATGACCTTTTCAATATCTGAGCGGGCAAGCCCGCAGGCAGAAAGGCATCTTGGTCCGCCATATTTATCCCCATACTGGTCGGGCAGGGTGCGTAAGACCTGAATCATTTTTCTGCCCCGTTCATGGCTGGGGGTGTCGGCATAGATCTCTGGTCCGGCCAGGGGCAGAAGGAGCTCCCCATACTCGGCATCGTACTGGACACGATAGTTCTCCAAATAGTGGGGCAGCAGGATGACCAGGGCCTCCTTCCAGGGTATATGGCAAGCCTCCCCCAGAGTCCTTGCCAAAAGGTGAACCGGTCCTATCCGGGCATTCATATACGCCAGACCCGACAAAAGCGCAGCCTGGGCAAGGCCGTACCGTGCCTTTTTATCCCTTCGGCACTGCATGGCTCTGGGCAGATTCTCTTTAACCAGGCGCAGGGCCGAATATGCGAAACTGTCGCTTAAAGGATTTTTGCCCGGACTGATATAGGCCTCTATTCCATGGGCCAGAGTATCCACCGCCCAGAGGAAGATCTCCTTATAGGGCAGATCCATGGTCATTCTCGGGTCCAGCACCACCAGTTCGGGTTCCCCTAAGATATCGACCCCCGAATAGGCCATGGGAACAGCGATTAAGGGGATGGACTGCCCCCTTCTGACATGCTCGTTTCCTAAGAGCAGCCGCTCCTCATCCCTCTCACGAATCAGAAGCGCCTTCAGCCTTCCGGCCAGTTCGAAAACAGATAGGCCCCCTAAAGCTATGATAGAATCGCAGTTTCCGGCATCAAACACCTCCAAAAGGTGATTTTCTTGAGCTTTTCCCTCATCGGCCAGATAGAGACAGCCTATGATTATGTCGGTTCCGCTTAGGGCCTTGGTAAGGGCCCTATAGCCCCGCACAGCCTCTCCTGACTTATGGGTGATGAGCATGGGCCTTTTGGCCCCTCGCTTTTTAAGCTCATAGGGCAGATTATCCAGAGCCATATGCCCCGCAAGGGTCTTGGTGCTATTCGAATACTCGTAGTACTTGGGTATCAACGGAAGCATCCTCCTTCCTGCTGCTTTTGACAAAAAGCATGGCTTGATAGACCTTCAGCCGGCCAAGGACACTGTTTCTTTTTCCAATCATCAAGCGTTCATCCCTGGGAAGCCGAAAGAGAATATGCTGAGCCTTTATAAGACATCTTAAAAGTGATGTGAAATAGACGGAAGGGCCTTCTGCAACAAGGCGATTTTCAATCATTGCCCTGCAGAACCCCATCCTTCCTGACAGAACCTTTTGGGCGATAGCAATGTTTTTTAACGAAATTCTCAGGTCATAGTGAATCAATGCGGACGGATCGGTTCGATACAGTCCGTCCGTGTACTTCTGAAGGGCTATTCTGGGCGCATCGCCTAAAACATCCAAGAGGAGAGTAAAGCCTTCCGGCCAATCCGATACGTCCCTTTTAAGATCCTCATGGCTGTGGACCACCTGGATAAGGCCTTTGGCCAAAAAATGCATCTTTGCTTGAAGAATCCTCTTTACTAAGCACCTCCGCCCCGGAATAATTGGGTGAACCTTTTTCATCGAAAGTACCTCCCGATATAAAGGTACTATACCATAATCCGGGGCCTAATTGGCTAAAACAGGAAATAATGAGAAAAAGTTTTTATATAAAGACCTAAATCATTAATATCATGATGAAATCTATTGGCAGTAATTTGAAGCTTTTTTTGAATGTTTCTGTCGAGCTGTTTAAAGCCGCATGCGTTCATGACTTTATGAGCTTAAAAGTATATATCACCGAGGTTTCCTCAAACCCGCAGGATTTGATCAAGTGAATGGCCCCGGCATTATCTACGGCCACCTGCAGCATGATTTCATTGGCCCCGGCCTCGTATAAGCCCATGAATCCTTTTTATAACCAACTCATAGAACAGAAAGATGCAGAGATAAGAAAGAAGGACAACCAAAAAGAACTTCACATACAAATTCATGGGGCTTAAAACAAAACAGTATGTAAAGAAGCTTACGGGCAGAAAGTGATAGATGTAATAGGTGAAGGATACCTTATTAAGATAATCCAAAGCCTTGCTTTGCCGGTTAAGGTATTTTTTGCCCAGCCAGAGCACATAGATAATGGCCGAACATTCATAGATTCCCTTGGTCAAAACCCAGATAACGGTTAGGTCTGTGCCCTGGGTCAGCCACGTATAAAAAACAATGCTGTAGAGAATGGTTAACGCCAGAAAGATTAGTCCCGACAGGGTTTTCAGCCGCTCCACCCGCTCCTGGATCCTGGTATCGGAGGCATAGACAAAGCCAAAAACCATCATGGCAAAATACACCACATTATTGGCCCAATCGGTGATCAAGGTTTGCGGTCCCGGAAAGAAGGGCCTTAAGATCATTTCTGCCACAATAATAAAGCCGACAGGATAATAAATATTCCTGCCTTTGCACAGGAAGGAAGACAGCTTTTTTAGCTCATCCTCTTTTATTAGCCACTTTTTAAACAAGGGCAGACTAAGAAGGGTAAAGACAAACAAATAAAGCAGGTACCACAGATGGGAATAGCCCAGATAATCCACGATTTTTTCCGAGAAAAACTCGGCATAAAAATCTATCGGGCTTCCCGAAAAGCCTTCATAGAGGCCTTTGAAATAGGCCTGGAGAGGACAAAGCAGAATGAATCCTAAAAGAAACGGGACAAGAACCTTTCGGATTCTTTCCGACATAAAGGCCTGGCTTCCTCTTCTTCGCAGGGAGTAATAGGCGGCCATTCCCGAGATAAAGAAAAGAAGGGTCATGAAAAAGCTGCCCAGAGAAATATTAATAAGCATAAGAGGGACAGTGTTTAAACCGATGATTGGGGTTTTGATATAGGTATCCCCCAGCCCCGTATAGGTCAAGGCCGCATGAAAGGGTACCAGGGACAGGATGACCAGCACCCTGAGCCAGTCTATGTAATAGAGCCTTTCTTTTTGCATTATCTTTTACCTCGCAGAATGGGTTTTACGCCTTTCCTGCCATCCCATTCTCCCATCCGTTATAGCTTCATGAGTGCCTGTTTTGTCTCGGGGTCCATCTTTTCGAGAGCATATCTGAAAGCTACCCTCGGCATTACGTCCTTGTGCTTAATAAGATAATCACGCACAGCCTGGGGCTCTTTTTCGGACAGGGCCTTAAGCATCCAGCCGTACCCCTTTTGAACCAGATCATGCGCATCGGTCAGCAAGAGATCTGCAATCTGCAGGGGATTGGTTTCTTTGTATTTATCATCGCGGATGGAGGGGATGAGTACAACAGCGGCCGCCCGGCGCATCCAGAACTCCTCCCGTTGTGTCCAGGGGATAATGTCTTTGACAAGGGCTGTGTTTTGGCAAATAAGCTCACCGAAAGCATGGGTGCAGAAGTCATCACAATCCCCCCAGCCTCTCACATAGTTTTCAAGCCAGCTTTGAAAAAGGGAAAAGGTATTCTGATCATACTGCTTTTTCATGCGGTGCGCAAAATCAAAGGCGACCACCTTCAAGGGCCAACTGTTCTGGTCCAGCAGCCCTTGGCAGAGGGCAAAGACATTCTCCTTTGACTTGTCTTTGACCATGCGGAAAAGTTTTGAGGACAGCTTTCGGATGTCGCCGGTCTTAAGATGCCCCCCCTGGGGGGTGTAATTCATAGTTTCAAGCTCTGCATTTGCAAAAGAAATCAAATCGTTCATCACAAATATCCTCGCTTAAGTAATGAATTCTTCTTTGCTGGCTGGCACCAAGAATCTGTGAAAGAAGAGGTCGATATAGCCTTCCTTTAATGCCGATAACACAGTTACTTATGATAGGTCTCGCCATTCATGATCTTAAAAGCCCGGTAGGTTTGTTCCAGTAAAATAATCCGAGCCAGTTGATGGGGAAAGGTCAGCTTGGAAAGGCAGAACCGGAGATCGGCCTCCTTTATCAGTGAAGAATCAAGACCTATGGAACCACCGATAAGGAAGGCAATATCGCTTTTTCCTTCCACCATAAGGTGCTTAAGCTGCTGGGAGAAGCCCACCGAGGTCCATTCCTGCCCCTCCAGAGCCAGCGCAATAACCGTTGTGTTCTTTCCAAGGGCCTTTCTTATGCGCTCAGCCTCCTTGGCCTTGATCTTTTCCTCCTGGGCGGGGCTTGGATTCTCGGGAGCCTTTTCTTCATCCACCTCAACGATATTTACCTTACAAAAACGGGAAAGACGCTTCAAATATTCCTTTTGAGCGTCTTTTAAGTAGTCTTCCTTCAGTTTTCCTACGGCGATGATATGAATAATCATGGCCTTTCCTCTCACTTATATGTACAGCACCTTGCTGGCCCTGTCCCTCAAAGCAACCTCCAGATATACGTCCTTATTGGGATGGATACACTTTTCCATAAGCGCATTGCAAACCGTCTGATACGCCAGCTCGGGGAAATTGTTCTCCTTGCTTAAGTGTCCAAGCAGAAAGGACTTGGTGCCATTCTGGGCCAGATAGGCAACCACCTTGCCGGCCATATCATTGCACAGATGCCCGTATTCTCCGAGGATGCGCCGCTTTAATGGCCATGGATATCTGCCGGTTTTGAGCATTTCAATGTCGTGGTTGGATTCCAGCAGGATCATATCGCTCTTGGTAAGATGCCCTAAAAGCTCGTTATTCATATGCCCGATATCGGTGGCAATGGTGACCTTTTTGCCATTTACAAAGAAATTATACCCTACAGGACAGGCGGCATCGTGAGGAATGGAAAAGGGTCTGACTTCAATCTCGCCCAAGGTCAGGGTTTCACCCACATTGACATAACGGATGCAATCAGGGGGAAGCTTTCCCATGAAAGGACGCATGGCCTTCCATGTTAACTCGTTGGCATAGATAGGCACCTTATGCCGCCTTGCCAGAATTCCGGCACCCGAGATATGATCACTGTGCTCATGGGTAATGAAGATGCCCGCAATTTTCTCGAAGGACTCGCCAATGCCTTTCAGGGCCTCTTCAATTCTTCTGCCGCTGACACCGGCATCGACCAACAATGCAGTGTCCTGATGGGAAACAAATATGCAATTGCCGCTTGATCCACTGAACAAACTGCAGACCTTAATCATTTCATACCCCGATTGTTCTAATTGTCACGGATTCGTTTGATATCGGCGCCAAGCTGCTGGAACTTCTCAACCATATTCTCATAACCGCGATCGATGTAATGAACATTCAGAACCTCGGTTTCCCCTTCGGCAATGAGTCCTGCAATAACACAGGCCGCCCCGGCTCTTAAGTCAAGCGCCTGGATGGGAGCACCTGAAAGCTTTGAACCGCCCTCAATAACGGCCATTCTGCCTTCAACACGAATCTTGGCACCCATTCTCTTCAATTCTTCAATGTATTGGAAACGATTATCGAAAATACCCTCTGTAATGGTGCTGGTTCCTTCAGCCCTCAGAAGCAGGATAGCTGCCGGTGGCTGAAGATCAGTCGGAAAGCCCGGATAAGGAAGGGTTTTTATGTTCACCTTGTTGAGCTTATCCTTGGCTGTGACGCGAATGCTGTCATCGAATTCCTCGACCTTCACATTCATTTCAATGAGCTTTGCGGTAAGAGACTCCATATGCTTGGGAATAACATTCTTGACAAGAACATCCCCTTTTGTTGCGGCTGCTGCAATCATAAAGGTCCCCGCCTCAATCTGATCGGGTATGATGCTATGAACCACATTGCCCTTTAGTTCCTTGACGCCGCGGATACGGATAATATCGGTACCTGCACCTTTAATATCAGCGCCCATGGCATTGAGGAAGTTGGCAATATCAACAATATGGGGCTCCTTGGCCGCATTTTCAATGGTGGTAAGACCTTCGGCTTTGACGGCCGCCAGCATAATGTTAATGGTGGCGCCCACACTGACAACATCAAGATAAATAGAGGCACCCACCAGCTTATTGGCCGAAAGCTTAATAAAGCCGTGCTCTATCTCTACCTTGGCACCCAGGGATTCAAAGCCCTTAATGTGCTGATCGATAGGCCGGACACCAAAGTTACAGCCTCCGGGGAATGTCACAACAGCCTTTTTAAAACGCCCAAGAAGCGCACCCATCAAATAGTAAGAGCCTCTGAGCTTATGCATATCCTCAGTGGTGGCCATATAGGAGTTGACGTTGCGGGTATCTATTCTTGTAGTGTTTTTATCAATGTCTTCAAACCGGGCACCCAGGGATTCCATTATCCTTTTAAGGATGGCAATATCCAAGATGTCCGGAATATTTTCAATGGTACATATATCGCTTAGCAGAAGGGCTGCCGGTAATACACCCAAGGCCGCATTCTTCGCTCCGCTTATGGTGACTTCACCCTTTAATCTTTTCTGTCCGCGGATGATAAGCCTGTCCACTTGTACACCAACCTTCCGGTTTTTTCATTGAGTTACTCAAAAAGATATTATACCATCAATGTATGTATCTTCGCAAATTATTCGATCAGTAAGATAGCGTCAATTTACTGTAGGAAAAAGAAGAAAAGAATCATCCTGATATCGTGTATTTCCGGAATGCCCTTGACAACAAGCATCTCCCATATGGTTTGTCAGCCTGGGCGGCACCCACCA